>WNFD01000574.1_pt1 | contig 37066 bp, 32 predicted proteins | sample 5400491 | NCBI WGS metagenome assembly WNFD01 (sample SAMN13153343, study PRJNA577476) | soil metagenome | isolation source: 120 cm saprolite under Douglas fir tree site 2 hole 2 replicate 2 | place: USA:California | collected 2015-04-18 | reverse complement strand
GTGCAGGGCCACGGCAATTCCACCGACCACAGAGGCAGACCCACAGCCTGCGCTTGCTCCTGCACCAGAGATCTTCGGACTGCATGCATGGCAACTCGGTCGGCAGCAGAGTTGAAGGTGGTGAACAGCGCTGTTACCCTGACGTCTGGGTGTTTGGATAGAACATGCAGAGCCCAGGCGCTGTCTTTTCCGCTACTCCACGATAAAAGAACGTTTTCCAAGTTGGAGCCTACCTCGCGATGTGCGGCGTTTGCGATTCCTGCCTTATTCTATCGGACGGATGTTCCCCGATTTGACTTACTGGTTCTAACACTGTCCGGTCAAGCATCTGAACGTCACGCTGAGTTCCCTTGAGCAGGCTTCCCAGGCGTGCAAAGATTTCGAAAAAGTTGCGCCGAGAAAATTTGCGTTTGATCCTCAAGGTTCTTGAAGTCGTTACCGGAGGCGCCTTGAACGACACAACGCGCACCGACAACTAATGGTCGCCAGCTTCGGTGACAAGGCGGCCATTTTTTTCGATATAGCCCGCAAGCATAACAATTGTCGAGAAAATGTTATACGGACCTCAGTCACGTTCAAGCACCACAAACTGCAACGTTCCTGACCTTTCCACCTGGAGTACCACCGGTGAGTCACTGCTTAGCGATGCAAGAGTGTCTCTGAGACACGGAATATTTTTGACGTTTTTACCATTGACGGCGTGGATGACGTCTCCGGCGACAAGTTCATCCCCAAAATTCGAACTGCCGGCTATCGTTTTTGCTGCCACCAACACCCCGCTCCTAACGCGCAAGGGAGGCAACAGGGCGGAAACCTTGTCGTCTACGGTAACACCCAGAATTCCCAGTTTCGCGATGGAATTGTCTTTTTCCGTGACGAGATCCTCAAACCGCTCTGGATCATTTGCTCGTTCAACCACAGGCACGCTAAAGGCGAGCTTCTGTTTTCCTCTGAGCGCATCAATCTCAGCATTATCTCCTGCCGCGTACGAATACATACTCAATGCAAGCTGACGAACGTTGGCAATCGCTTGTCCGTGAACACTGATGATTATGTCTCCCACCTGTAAGCCGGCTGCCTCCGCAGTACTTTGTGGAATGACATCCTGAATCAAGACGCCGTCTTCGGTGGGCAGATTCAGTGCCTGTTCAAGCGCCGGCGTAATCGCGCGAACCAGAATTCCCAATTGGTGATGATGTACGTGGTGATCATTTCGGATTTGCCGGCAGATTGAGCTCACCACGTTGCTGGGCACGGCGAAACCCACTCCTTCGTTGCCACCGGACTTGGTGAGAATGAAGGAATTTATCCCCACAACCTGTCCCAGGGTGTTCACTAACGGGCCACCGCTATTACCCGGATTGATCGCGGCATCGGTTTGGACATATACCAGCGGGCTGTCAGCGTTCAACTGACGGTCCACGGCGCTGACCACTCCCATGCTCACTGAATTCTCCAGTCCCAGTGGGCTGCCAAAAGCAAGCACGATTTGCCCCTGATTTAAGGCACTGGAATCCGCAAATGACAAGAACGGCAGCCCGGCTACATCGATCTTGATGAGAGCCAGGTCTGTTTGTGGGTCCATACCTATCAGCCTGGCATTGAGTAAATGGATGTCGACCTTTGGGACGGCTTTGTTCAGCCGTACCTGCAGACGACGAGCACCTTGAACAACGTGTGCATTGGTAACGATGTAGCCATCGGACGAAACCACGACGCCCGATCCAGAGCTCCTCTCCTGCACAGCGACGGGCCCACCACCGCGATCACTATCCTTTTCAATTGCGTACGCGGAAGCAAGAATCTGAACCACCGAAGGCTCAACTTGCCGGGCGACGGACTGCAACGAGGAACTGAGCTGCTCCAGTGAAGTGGAGTTCGAGGTGTTAGCTGGCCGAGAATCCACCGTAGCCATCACTGCGGAGGACGCATGCACATTGAGTTGCACGCAAAAAATGGTCAAAAGCAGAGTCGAGAGTCTTGTAATAAAAGGCATTGTTGTATTACCTAACCGAACATGTTCATCGATTATTCCCCTATGAGGCGAGACACAGCTGTATGCTGCAGTCTAGGCACGTTAACTCTTCTCAGGGTGGTCTGGTGAGTTTGAGTTCGTGCTGTGATCTGGTTGAATTCCGGTTTTGAACTGGCGAATAGCGTCACCCAGTCCTTTCCCCAACTCAGGGAGCTTCCTGGGCCCGAAAATCAAGAGGGCAATGCCAAGAATCATCAGTAAGTGCATCGGTTGAAACAAACCTTCAATCATTGAATTCCACTCCACAGGTTATGCCTGACTCGGTCCCTGCTGATAGGGATCCGAGCCAGGTTTTCCGCGGTAAAAAGTATGGTTTCCTACGCCGTCTCCGGCGCAGAGTTTTCGGAACCTCGGACAACACCCAAAATCACTTACAGCCCGCGCTTCGCTTGATCCGCTTCGTGAGCCAGGTGCAGCACGAGTTGTATGAATTCTTTCGGTTGACCAATAAAAAGACCGTCTGCGATGAAGCCTTTGATGGCGCCGGTGGCATCGATCTGTCCTGCGCCGGTGGGACGAATGATTGCAACTTCCGGTAATCCCCGGATGAACTCACACGGCTCCGGCATGATCAGGTTGGCCTGCAATGACTCCGGCTGGCCAGTCGTCAGGTCGACAAACGTCAGACTGCCGTCGGTCAACGGCTTGGCGTTTCCTGCCTTATCATGCCAAACCTGAAAGTGCATGATCTCAGACCCGCCTATGCTCGTAGTGATTCGCAGCACCTCCGAGCTGGTCACCCGTTGACTCATAGTGGCGTAAAGGCTGGTACCGGCTTGCTCAATGAATCCGAAGTGGAATCCGGCCGTGTTGGCGATGGCTTGAACATGGTTCACATCTGCGAAATCGCTATCGCTGGCAGGAATTGCCGGATGTCGCCCGACATTCAAACTCGGAACCGCTTGCGGGAACGTCGCACCAAGATCCGGGTTCTGTTTGCTGCGGTAACGGGTCCACCAACTCGTATCAACACTGAGCTGCATCAGGTTGGTGAGCCGTCCAACTTTTTTGGCGGCTGACGTCCGGCTGCCTTGCAGAGTAGCAAACCTGCCGAGATCGATCGGCTTGTGACCCTTCGAGGTCAGGTAGGCTTTCAGGAAAGCTACATGGCTGACCTCGTCATCAGTGTTGTCCGCAATGTACTGTGGCATGTCGCCATCAAGAGCTTGCAGGGCGGTGATGTACGGTTGACTCGTCCCTCCAGTTGCAGCTACGCCTCCCAGCTCGTTGTATTGTTGCCACAGGTCAGTTTCGATGATCTCCGCAGCTAAAAGCAGCTGCAAGATTGCGACGTCCCCCTTAGTAAGGCTGTCGCTTCTGCTTTGGTCCTGGCCAAAAACCGGTATGTTTTTGGCCAACAATCCCGCGCCGAGCGTTGTACCGGCCGCGATGGCGCTTTTCTTTAGAAATGAGCGCCGACTACTCGATTGCTTAGTTTTAGTTTCAGACTGCTTCACTGCTTCTTTTCCTTTCCTGGGTGGGAACACCCTTTCCTTGAATTGGGGATACTGATGGCAAATTGACTTTCTGATTGCTTCGATATTTGGCTCGCCTCGTGGATGAAGCGTGCGGATTTAACTCACTTGTTGATTGACCGTCGTCGTATCCGTCGGTTGCGTTAAGTGGAGTCATGAATTTGTTGATCACGAATGAGGCTATTTGGCGGCCAAGCTCCTGGCCGGCTGTGAGATCGGTGCGGAAATGAACACCTGCATAAATACGGCTCAGCGTCGCCTCTTCCGCGGCGGCCGCGAAGCTCGTGAACGAACGCTCTACGCCTGGCAAAACCTCGGAGGTGATGCTGAAGGCGAATTGGTCGCTGCCAAACATCGACGTTAGGACAGCGGCCGCGCCAGCACTGATGACTGCGTGGGCTCCGGGATAGGCCGGATCTGGGGTTGTCTTTTGAACTTCCGGGAGCCACTTGGGGTCAGCGGCGCTATGGCGTGTGATATCGGTGCCTGGCGCACGTATGGCGGTTACAGGTCTCCAGAAGTTGTAGCGGTACTTAGCATCGTAGAAGGCTATTACCTCATCGGCGATTGCCAGATTTAAGAGAGCAAAAACGCGGGCGCTCTGCGCGGTGGTGGAGCGATTTGCCAGCACGGCAGTCTGAGCGATTTCATTCCAGTAATTCTGAATTGCACCATTCCAGAAGCGGCCGGTTAATGCCTGCTCGGGAGAACTCGCAGTGCTGTTGGCTATGCCCCGTACTCTAATTTCATTGAGAGCTTGGGTGTAAGCGTTGCTGGTTAATGAAGGCGGAGGACCAGGCCGAAACTGGTCCGCACGATTCAGAGCAAAAGGAGTAACCCGGGACCAATGTGTGAATTGAGGCTGCTGCCCGGCAGGACTCGGCGGAGGCGCCTGATAGTCACCGGGAGTGTCTCCGAATATATAGGGAACCGGTTGAGCACTAGAACCGTCATTCTCGCGAAGAGCAAGAATGCGGGCGGCAACGGTCTGTCCCAGATCGAGGCCTGCAGTCTTGTCTTCTCCGTAAGGAGTCTGGGCCTGCAATCGCTGGAATTCAGTGTCGAGGGTCGCCCGGGTCTTCGGATAGAGTGCAACCAGTACGTCGTGAGCAGCCGCATTTGCTGCGGCTTCTTGCGAAGCGCCGGGAGAGGCATTCTCTAAATGCACAAGATAGGGCTGGTACCGACGATCGATGGCGTTCACAGCGTCATAGATCGCGGCATGCATCATTGCGAAGCTCCGTGTCGGATGAACCGTAGGAGCTTGCGCGCCCGGAGTACGGACAATCCCCAGGAGTATTCTGTTCCATTCAACAACAGGGTTCGCCTCCTTTGAGGCTGAGGGAAACGCTGATAGGTTCTGGTACTCACTATCAAGCAGAGAACCGGTTGAAATTTCGAACAGGACGGCTAGACCCGCGCTCAGAAGTGCAATCAAAATTAACGCTTTTCGCATTCACTACCTCTTAATTATGTCTGTTGATTAGCTGAACCGACTTTGAGAAGTCGCATCCAGATTTTCACTATTAGTTGAACCAGTTGCTCAACAGAATATTCCCGTTATGCACGCGAAATGGTGAGACCGCCTCGTACGTGCCTGCGCGCTTGCTTCGCGTTTGGTGATGAGGCTTGGGATGGATAGTGGCTTGCGACATCCACCTTGAAATCCAACTGGCAATAGTGGCCAAAGACTGCGCACAGCGTTCGGATTGTGGTCCTTCTGCTCAAGCAACGCCGTAGTTTCCAGCTTTAGGTCCTTCCAAGTGCCGTCGACACATGTCAGCACGTAGCCAGAGCAGCGAAGCAAGATACAGATGGGAATAATCACTCGCGTGACTGGTTTCGACTATAGGAAGTGCGGTGAAGGAGAAATTTGATGGAAAGCCGAATTCAAAGTCGATCAACGTTTGGAATCCCCGGTCGTGTGCTCGCGAAGTGCCAGAAGGCACGTCGAGATGAAAGGAATGGCTTCCCGTTCAGTGCCGCAATGGAGTGGCGCGAGGCAGACTGGATTGTGTGCCTCTATTTCCTTGCTGGCTGATTTTTGTTGGCGGAAATGGGAACGCATCACGCACCTGCCGCGGCAAATGGCCACCCCAATCGGCGCCACGTCGATGCCCTCTTTTGAACCAGCCGGCACGAACTCGGCACACCAACCGCTCCTGACCAGTAAAGCTATTCTAACCGCAGCGTAATGTGGGGAAAGTAGTCAAGAAATTCAAAGCTTCCTGATCGCTTAAGTGCTTTATATCGCGTGAGAGGTGTTTGGAGTTCGCTGAAAACGAATACAAGACGTGGAGAAAGAACTTTGCGGATGGCCTCACGGCGTTGTGAAGTCGTTACCGGGGCCGCCTGGAACGACACAACGCGCACCGACAACTGATGGTCGCCAGCTTCGGTGACAAGGCGGCCATTTTTTTCGATATAGCCCGCAAACATAACGATCGCTCTATAGCTGATGCTTGAGGGCAGGCATCATAAGTCATTGGGCTTGCCGTTTCATTTGAAGTAGGCGCGGACGATTGCGATCAGTTCATCTGCGCTCTTCCGCTCAGCCGCTCTTGGCCTGGAGGCAAGGACGTGGTGGCGAACATGTCCTTCTACCACCCTCATTCATTACTCCGTTCATCGCTCCCTGAGTGGATGCAATCAATTGCAGTACTTCGGTGCATCCTGATCCACGCTGAGCGCCTTCTCAATCGCCTGGACCTGTCCTTGGATTCGATGGACTCGAGCCAGGAGCTTCCCTTTGGATTCGGTGGTATGTGACATACGCTCGCAGAGTATAAGTGGTTGTGTTATAGTGCGTCTTCTGGAGACCCTCGTAAAGAATTGAGGCGTGGCTTGGATTTCAGAGCTCGTAATTTGAAGAGATCGTCGGCATCAACCTGGTGCCTGGTCCTGCTCTGCCTCTTCCTCGTGATCAGTTCAGCTTTTCTACAGGCTTCTCACCTTCATCCCATCGGACCCAACAACGAACTCAAAGAGTGCCCAATATGCCATCTGGCGGTTGGGACCGCTCAGGCGATGTTGGTCGTTCTGCTGTACTTCGTGGTTCGTGCCACCATCTTTGTCGTCTTCGCCGAAGAGCAGGAACCCAAGACCTTTCTCGGCGCCTTCAGTCTGTTCTCGCGGCCTCCTCCGCTCGCATAAATAGCTCTTCTCCATCACCAAACTTAATAAAAAACCTACTCACTCATGGAGGAGTTATGCCCATTTCCTTTAAAGGCATTCTGCTATTTGCGGGGCTCTTGTTAATCGTGGTATTTGCGTTGGGATTTCAAGTGTCAGCGCAGACCTTTGGCAGCATTCAAGGCACTATTACTGATCAGACTAACGCTGTTGTTCCGGGGGCCACTATTGAAGTCCATAATCCGGTCAGCGGGTTTAGCAAAGCAGCTATAACCGACGCCTCGGGGCATTTCAGCGTTCAGAACATACCCTTTAATCCTTACCATCTCACCGTGACACGGCAGGGCTTTTCCTCAGCCGCACAGGATGTTGATGTTCGTTCGATGGTTCCCGTTAATGTGAACATCAGCCTCAAGGTGACCGGTGCCACCGAAACCGTCAATGTTGAGGCCACTGGCACGGACCTGATTGAAACCGATCCCACCTTTCACACTGACGTGGATCGGAACCTGTTTTCTAAGCTTCCGCTGGAGAGCACCTCTTCTGACGTGAGCTCACTGATCACGCTGGTTACACCGGGCATCGCCGCCGATTCCAACGGGCTTTTTCATGGTTTGGGCGATCACGCGGAAAACTCTTTTTCCGTAGACGGCCAGCCCATCACTGATCAGCAAAGCAAGGTATTTTCCAATCAGATTCCCCTCGATTCGATTCAATCTCTTGAGGTCATCTCCGGTGCTCCGCCGGCTGAATACGGCGACAAGACCAGTGTCGTGATCAACGTGACCACGCGTTCCGGCCAGGGTCTCACCACGCCGAAAGGAAGCATAACAACTACTTATGGCAGTTTTGGGACTTCGGGTGTGGATTTCAACCTGGGTTACGGAGGCGAAAAGTGGGGCAACTTTATTTCCGTGAGCGGCTTAAATACCAGCCGTTTTCTCGATCCGCCGGAATTCCGGGCAATTCATGACAAAGGCAACCAGCAGAACATCTTTGATCGCGTGGACCTTCAACTTTCGGATAAAGATACGCTCCATTTCAATCTCGGCCTGACTCGCTCGTGGTTCCAGACGCCGAATGCGTTAGATAATGTCAATATCGGCGTGACTGATCCGGTAACCGGGAATCCTGTTGGCGCGCAGGACCAGCGTTCCCAAATACGGACCTATAACATCTCACCGGCCTGGACACGACTGTTGAGTGCGAACACCGTATTAACGTTCGGTGCGTACGTGCGGCACGATCAGTACGACTATTTTCCGAGCAAGAACCCATTTGCCGACTTCGGGCCCCTGCAGCAGGAAACTTTCTCTCAAACTCGCAAGCTAACCAATGCGGGGCTTAGGGCGGATATGTCCTACGTGAAGAACGGTCATAACCTCAAGATCGGAGCCACGTATCAGCATTTCTTCCTGAGTGAACACGACAACTTTGGCGTGGTTGATCCCTCCTTCAATGCTCCCTGCGTGGATGCAACAGGAGCCGCGGTACCCGGCTTCACAGATCCCTCTCAATGCGCTGGAGCCGGCTTGCTGCCCAATGATGGATCCAACCCGGCCGTGACGGCCACGCCGTTTCAGCCGTTTCTTGGCTGCTTTGATCTGACTCGCCCCAATCCGGCATCGGGCGATGGATGCGCGAGCGCCACCAGCGGTCTGTTTCCGTTCCGCGGCCATGCCGATATCAAAGAAACCGCTCTTTACATCCAGGACGCAATCAGCAAAGGCAACTGGACTTTTAACCTTGGTATACGAGGAGATTTTTACAACGGCCTTTCCAGCCACAAAGAAGCAGAGCCCCGTCTGGGCGTCTCCTACAACATCAAACGGACCGGCACCGTTCTCAGGGCCTCCTACGCCCGAGTGCTGGAAACTCCATTCAATGAAAACCTGGTGCTTTCCGCCACAGGTTGCAACTTCAATGTGATTGCGGCCCTTGTGCCCTGCATCCCGGCTGCTTTCAGTCCCGGTTGGCGCAATGAGTTCCACGCTGGACTGGAGCAGGCATTCGGAAAATATCTGGTTTTTTCCGGTGAATATATTACGAAGTACACGCACAACGGCTATGACTTCAGTATCTTGGGCGCCACACCTCTCACATTCCCCATCGAGTGGCATAATTCCAAGATCCCGGGATGGGCTGGCCGCGTGAGCGTGCCTAACTACCACGGATTTACAGGATTGTTCGTATTTTCCAGCGTCGCAGCCCGCTTCTTCCCACCTCAGATCGGCGGCCTTGGTGTGACCGTTGGGCAGAGTGGAGGCCCGTTCCGCATCGATCACGACGAGAAATTTAATGAAACCACCCACCTTCAATATCAGGTGGGAAAACGCGGCCCCTGGATCGGATGGAACTGGCGCTATGACAGCGGTCTGGTGGCCGGCGCCGTTCCCTTCGCAGCCGATACCACCACGCCAGTTGATCTCACTGGGCTAACGGCAGATCAGCAGATTCAGGCCGGACTGTTTTGTGGCAAGCAAGCGCCGACTCTGAGCGCGCCTCTGACTACCTGCGCACCGTCGCAGTATGGTTCGACGCGAATCAGCCTCCCTGCGCCCGGAACGCAAGATCCGGATCATAATCCGGCTCGGATTGCGCCTCGCCATCTGTTCGACGCGGCCATCGGGCATGACAACATTTTTAACGGTGACCGTTACAAATGGGGTGTGCGTTTCACCGCCATCAATCTGACCAACAAGCAGGCGCTCTACAACTTCTTATCAACTTTCAGCGGCACACACTTTGTTACGCCAAGGAGCTATACAGCCGCTTTGTCCTTTAACTTTTAGAGGAGCCAATATGAGCCATTTGAGATCGTCCGTCACTCATGTTCGGGGCTCCGCAGATTACCCGCAGCCTCAACCTCAACCAGATGAGACCTTTTTCCGTTCGGGATCGGGCATGGCGATGTTCTTTGGCGCCATGCTCGTTGCCCTGGCGGTTTCTGTGACGCTAGTAACAGTGATGCTGCTGTTTTCATCACTGAACTGACCCACGACTAACCTCCTTTTGCCATCCTGGGGTCGTTGATGGGATTACAACGGCTCTCAATAAGGCATAGGGTAGTATGGTGTTCAAAACGTTATGAAAGCCTGCCTTTGGAGAATTTGCGAGGAAAACATCCGCCTCGCATAACCAGCAGCCACGCAACCGCACCGCAGAAATAGGAATCGAGCGGGCGGCGCCGCGGCCGGTTAGCTGGATTTCGCCTCATTCGAGAGTAGTTTGGAGTTCGTTGAAAACGAAAGTAAGACGTGGAGAAAGAGTTTGCGGATGTCCTCGGCGTTAAAGGACGCCGAATAAGGAATTCGGCCATCAAGCATCTGGTCGCGCAACAGTCCTTCCATCATGCCGATGAGAGCTGAGCGCATGCCTTCGATATTCAGGTCTGATCGCAGTTGTCCCAGGTCGCGCATCTCCCTCAGTAATCTGTCAGCCGTGTTTACCAGGCGAATGAATCCCTGGGTCATCAACACCATGTGGCCCTCCCTGCGGATTCTGCGGCCCTCCAGAAGAAATAACTTTTTAAGCTGCTCGTCATCTTTCAGTTTCGATAGAATCATTCCGACAAGGGCCTGCAGTTTGGCGCTGGGAGCCGGTATGTATTCCAATGCTCCAAAAGCATCAGCAATGTGTTTCCAGCCTTCTTCAAATATCGCTTCCAGCAACCCTTCTTTATTGCCAAAGTGCTTGATGAGCTGAGATTCGCTGGTCTGGGCCTCCCGTGCAATGGAAATGGTGCTGGTATTTTCAAAACCAGACTCCGCAAAGAGCATTTTGGCTGCTTTCAAGATCCGCTCGGCAGCCGAGCCCTTGTGTGTTGACTTGTTGGACACGGAAGCCATAACCTTCCTTGCTACCGACGGAATCCTACAACTTAAGTAGTACCACCACGGGTAATAAAATCCAACCTCAACTCAAGATCTTGGATAGACGAATATTCCTGATTTCTGGGCAACTTTTCTACTTAGTGGGCTATTCCAAGATTACGCGGTAGTGCTACTACTAGTAGTAGTCAACGGTTCCCCACGCGGCTCAAGTAAAACGCATCCTTCAGGAGAAAAATCCATGGAAATACCTTCCTCGCTGACCACGAAAATCTTTGATTCCGAAACGATAAGAAAGAAGAGCTTAAATCTCCGAGGGGGCTTCATTCCCTGGCTTGGGATCATTGCTGCAGTACTGCTTTTTGGGCTAACCGTAACCGCTTCAGCGCAAACCGGCAGTACCATCAGTGCCACTTCAGGACCGGTGTCATGGGATTTTGGCCCCGTGGTCGCAGGCACTGTCACAAACGTAGGAATCCAGGATACCTGTCCTCCCGGTCTTTGCGACAACCATGATCTAACGGTCACTCTTCCCGCACCCGCCGCAACCTTTTACCAGACCAACACGGTCCAGCTCACACTCAAGTACACATGGACCAGTACGGCGCCGACAGATCTCGACATCTTTGCCATAAGCCCGAATGCCGCGGACCATGGTCCCGGCTCGCCGGACGTCACTTCGACCGGTTCCGGCGAAGAAGACCTGACGCTGACCGATCCCGTGGACGGGGTTTGGCACATTCGCTCAGTCGCTGCAACCGCGCCGCTCCCGGTAGGCGCTCATCTCGTTGCCACCATGACAGTTGCGCCCCGGCCAACCACCGCGCCTCCTCCTCCGCCAGCACCAGGAGCGCCGGCCTTTGTGAACTATGCCGCTCCCGAAAACATTCCGCCCTCTCTCGGCTCAACCACCGCAGGCCAACATGGTGCGGGTGAGCCCTCCATTGGCGTTGACTGGGCGACCGGCAAAGCTTTTATTGGAGCGGGAAATCACACTTTGCGCGTCACCTTCAACGACGCGGTCACGCCTGGCACTTCCACATGGGAAGACAAGCGTTCGCCTTTCGCGCGGGTCAGCCTTGATCCCATTCTCTTTACTGACGACGGTCGAATGGGCGGCACAAACCGGACATTCTCTTCGCAGCTCAACGGTGTTACCAGCGAGCTCTCTTTCACAGACGATGACGGCGATAATTGGCTTCCCACGCAAGGTTCCGGACAACCCGCCGGAGTCGATCATCAGACGGTCGGTGGAGGCCCATTCGCGTCACCCGCACCCGCAGTGCACACGTACCCGCACGCGATTTATTACTGTTCACAGGACATTGTCACCGCGTTCTGCTCACGCAGCGATGACGGCGGCGTGACGTTTGGACCTGGTGTTCCCATTTACACGTTCACTAGCGTCAATGGAGTTGACCTGCCTGTCGCTCCCGGAACCTGTGGTGGTTTACACGGACACGTTCGGGTATCGCCTGATGGCACCGCTTATGTTCCCAATGAGAACTGCCAGGACGCCGCTGGCACCGCTCGCCCCGGCATCGCGGTCTCAACTGACAATGGTCTGACCTGGGTGGTTCGCACCGTGCCAGACGCCACCAGTATCAGCCCGGGCAGTGATCCTTCAGTTTCAGCGGGCAGGAACAATACGATTTACTTAGGCTATGTAAATTCCGACGGCCATGCCAAGATCGCAGTGTCCCATGATCGAGGGCTGCACTGGTCCAAATCTCAGGATGCTGGAACTCCGTTCGGCATTCAAAATGCTGAGTTTGCTGAGGTTACCGCGGGGGACGACAATCGCGCGGCCTTTGCTTTCCTCGGCACTCCAACTACGGGTGACACGCAATCAGCCGACTTCGTTGGCGTATGGCATCTGTACGTTGCTTTCACCTACGACGGCGGCCGCACATGGACGACCTCCGACGCGACTCCTTCTGATCCGGTACAGCGCGGTTGTATCTGGAACGGCGGGGGCAGCAATCCGTGCCGCAACCTGCTGGACTTTAACGACATTACCGTTGATAAAGTCGGCCGTGTGCTGGTCGGGTATGCGGATGGCTGTACCGGATCGTGCGTAACTGACAGCACGCAGAACGCCACGACCGGTCCTGCAAGTGCGCAAGACGCGCTAGCCACCATCGGCAGACAAACCGGTGGCCGCGGACTATTTGCAGCGTTCGATGGTACCCAGTTCGGTACCCACAGCGGCGATGACGAGGGCGGAGGCAAGCTCTGCTTCGGCGATCCCGCAAGTGGCGTTCACGGTGGACCTGAATGCGACGATAACCGGCGACACTAAAATGCGCTACAAAACTGCCCGCGTGAAGTAAGTTAATCTTCACGCGGGCATCTTGTTGCCGGAGAGTAAAATTCCCCAACTGGAAGATTGCATGAAGAAGCTCTTGTTTGGGTTATTGCTGTGTTTAGTCACTGTCGCCAACATCGCGCCTGGAAATGCCAAATCGGGAAGCCAGGATAAGATGTCACACGCTTCCTCTCAAAAACATGCACCTGACGGGACGAAGCAGACGAATCTCGACGCATGTGCGTTGCTTACGAGCGCGGATGTTCAGGCCATTCAGGGCGAGCCTGTGCAGCAGACCGTTCCGAGCTCCCAGCCAGGTGGCGGTTTAAAGATGTGGCAGTGTCTTTTTCGAACTGCCGTGCCTAGCAAATCAGTGAGCGTTTCTGTGGCCTCGCCTTTGTCCATCTCGCCCCGTGGATTCTGGCAAAAGCAATTCCATGACGGCAGACCTGCAGAGCGGGAAACAGAAAAAACGGAAAAGAAATCTGGCGGACGGAAGGAAGAGGAAGAGGGTGGGACGCGGCCCCGCTCTGTTACCGGCGTAGGCGAGGAAGCCTATTGGGTCGGCGGTCCAATGGTGGGCGCTCTCTATGTTTTAAAAGGGAAAACGTTCCTTCGCATCAGCGTGGGCGGAGTACGCGAGGAATCCGAGCGTATTAAAAAATCCATTGCCTTAGCCCGTCTTGCGCTGAAGCGCTTGCAAGCCGGGATCTAATGAACCGTTGAGGCCGTCAGCGGTTGTTATCGCCATAGAGGCACCTATCCGTAAAAAACGAGAAGGCCGCTCGAATATAATGAGGAGTGTCCAAGGCCCTGACCTCTGGCACCAGACTCGGTCCTGCGAAATTCAATCTGAACTCGGTGCAGGCGTCGTGGGCAAAGTGTATCGCGCCTGTTACATACGGATCCGGCGCAACATTGCCATCCAATTGCTGACGGGAGATACTCGCTAGGGTCGCATGAAGATGACTGGCAAGCCCGGCAGTGAACGCTTCCAGAGTGGCGCGGACCAGTATGCTGTCTACCTCGAGACGCCTGAGGGCCGGTTGCGCTCCGACTTGGCCTTTGCCAACCTGCAGGATTTTCTTCTCTTGCAGAGCAAACCTTCGTTGTGTGCTCTTGATCTCGGATGCGGCACGGGAGCGATTGCCGTTCGCTTGGCGCGGCTGGGCATTCACGTCACGCTGCTGGATTCCTCTCCGGCGATGTTGGATATCGCGAAGCGCGCGGTACGGGAAGCAGGGGTTACGGACAAGATCGTACTGCAACACGGCGACGCTGCCCAATTGGCGAACTTGTTCCATACTCGATCGTTCGATGTAATCCTTTGCCACAACATCCTGGAATATTGCGACGACCCGGGTGTTGTGTTGCGCGGTGCGGCCCGCGCCTTGCGGAATTCATCGGCGCTATTGTCCGTTCTCGTACGTAACCAGGCAGGTGAAGTGTTCAAGAGAGCTATTCAAGCGGGCGATTTGGAGGCAGCGGGAAAAACCCTCACCGCTGAGTGGGGACAAGAATCCCTGTACGGAGGCAGGGTACGACTATTTACCCCAGATAGCTTGCGAGCCATGCTGACAGAGGCGTCGCTGGCGGCGATTGCCGAGCGAGGTGTACGCGTTCTTGCGGACTATTTGCCGCCACGGGTGTCTCGCAGCGCAGACTACGAAAGGATTTTTGAACTGGAGCGGAAACTGGGCAGCCGGCCAGAGTATGCCGCAGTTTCCCGTTACGCGCACTGCCTGGCACGTTGCGCAGGTTCGGTGGCGGAGGACGGTGCGTGACCTACGTCCCTTTTCAAGTTCCGGGCACCACATCAAGCGCGAAGGCACCTGATGCCACCATTGCGCTAGGGCTCGGTCTCACCAACGAGTGTAACCTCTCCTGCTCCTTCTGCTACCGAGATCCAACTCGCACGGATCGTCTCTCTCTGGATCAGGTGAAGGCCGTCATGGAACGGCTGCCGATTCGTTCAGTGAATCTGGGCACCGGTGAGAATGGCATGCATCCGGACTTTAAAGCGATTCTGGAATACCTGCGTTCTCAACCGGTCAAAGTCACAATCACTTCAAACGGCCATAGCGTCGCTGTTCTGGGAGACGAAGAATTGCGAGCGTTTCACGATGTCGAGTTTTCCCTCGACTACCCCAGCGAAGCCGAACAGGATGCGCAGCGCGGGCCGGGCAACTGGGCCCTCATTCATGAACAAGCAGCGCGCTGCTTGCATCTGGGGGTGCCGGTAACCATCATCGCGGTCATGATGAAGGCGAACTACTTACGTCTGGCGGAGGTCGCGCGAGTAGCCAAACAGTTCGACGCTCCCCTGCGGGTGAACGTTTATCAATCGGTGCGCTCCGATACCTATGCGCTCACCTATGAGCAGTATTGGGAGGGCTTTCGCGCGCTATTTGCGGAAACGGATGTGATCGCGATTGGCGAACCTCTGGTGCGGGCGATGGCTGGATTGCCGCCCCGAACTGGCGGATGCGGCATCAGCACGGTGCGCGTGACTCCGCGCGCCACCACGCAACCGTGCGTCTATTGGCCCGGGACAGGAGGGCCGCTGTCCGAGTTGCAGCAATTAGGATCAAAAATGACCGAAACTTATCCATTCCGTGAAGCGCGATCGTTGCCGCCCGCCTGCGAGCCTTGTGATTTCCGAGAAGCCTGTCATGGTGGCTGCGCCGGACGGCGTCGCCTTCAAGACGCGCTTCTGGAACCTGACTTCTATTGTCCCGTCACTCGGGGGCACACGCAAAAGCTGGACATCACCATGGCCGCCGCTCGCGACCTTCCCAAAGGAGAGAGTTCCTGCACCACCATCGTAATGGCAAGGGGTTGAACGTGCTAATTTTTACGACCTTACGCAAAGCAAGTGCAGTCTTATTGGCCGCGTTCATTTTTACGTTTGTGCAGGTTCCTGCCACCTCTTCCGGAATCGTCCCCCGGAGCGTTTGGGCGGCGCAAACTGGCGCCAAGACAGATACTCAGCCCACGTCGCGCAAGACGAGTCGGCCATACACTGGTGATCTCTCCATCTTTGAAGGTAAAGACCGCGACCAGAAACTACAGGTTCAACGCGTGATGGATATTCTCGCCATCAAGGAAGGCACACATGTCGCCGATATCGGGGCCGGATCAGGATGGTTCGCTATTCGTGCGGCAAAGCGCGTTGGCAACACCGGATTGGTCTATGCCGTGGACATCAATCCAGAGTCCGTCGCATATATCGATCAGCGTACTCGCCGCGATGGCATCCCCAACGTGCGCACTATTCTGAGTGAAGCGGATGATCCTCGGCTGCCAGCAAACAGTGTTGATTCCGTGCTGCTGTTGAAGACCTATCATGAGGTTGCACACCCGGTACTTCTGCTGGAGAACTTGCGAAGGGCCCTGCGCACGGGAGCGCGGATCGGTATCATCGATCGTAATGGCAAAGGCGATGACCACGGCGTCTCACGTGATGTGGTGATATACGAAGCAGCCAAGGCCGGTTACCAACTACAAGAACAGTACGATTTTGTGAAGGGAGATGATGAAGACTATTTCCTCGTCTTTCGCCCGAATGCGGGACCCAAGTAGCCGAGAAATGCCCCCTATCTAACCCGAGAGTCTGCTTTAGCCGATGACAATGGGACTGACAGACTTCGCGCGGGTTACGGAGAAACTGAACACCGTCCGTTGTTTTATTGCGCGTTCACCCAGTTGTCTGATCCCGTCAGCTTGACGGCCACGTCCGAGAAGGTGAGTCGTAGCGGCTTGCCGTCCGCCGTTCCATGATGCTCCGTCGAGATAAGCAGAGGGCCGGCCTTCTTGTAACCCGCCCACGTCGCGATAACAAGACTTGGCTTTGCGTTGCCGCCGTGGTGGAAAGCCATTTCCTGGACTCGGTTGTCGGAACCGACATAGAGTTCCCAGGTATCGCCAGGTGTGTAGCCACCCGAGGGATATTTCACTACGACCTGCTCGGCAGAACCCTTGCCCAGCGGCAGTTTGTGCTTGCCTTTATCTTCCACGTTGGCCCCAGTGTCCCAGATGACATGAAAGGGGAAGACCAGCCAATACTGATCGTTGACAAAACCCGGATCAATTTCGTTTTTCACGTTGTCAGGCTGGCTGTTGAGCTGAGAGCGCACGTAGGTAACCTTCACTGCCTTGCCCGCCTTATCTTTTCCTTCGTAGGTGACCCGGTCGGCTTTGGGCTCCCAGGTCCACGTCTGGGAGCGTTTGAGTCCGGGAATATCTACGTTGAAGGTGTAGCGGATCGCCTCGATTTGCCCCCACGAATCGATACCATAGGTCTTGGCAACCTGTTCGGCGATGGGCGGGCGCGTCTGAGCCCAGGAGGTTGCAGCTGGGACCATCATCCCGAAAGCCAGAAAATAGATCATGGTTGTACGTCTTGCATTTGTCATGAATTTCGCTCCTCGGTGAATTTGAATGGACGCTGTAAATGGACGCCGTATTGGATGACCGGCAAAAGCTTCGGGATACACGAGCGCATGTGGCCAGTCCTCTTCACCCACGCCAGCCATTCACACCCCTTGCTCGGTTCGCCGGGCATTATATAGCACGCTTCGGGTGATTGTGTTCTAGCACGCTCCATGCGGCCGCACTCGTTATGTCACACAAGAACCTATCTCATGAATGCCGCAGTAGAATCTAAAGACGAGGAAAAGGCGCGCCGGTCCTCAATACCCACAGGATGCCTTATCGGGCAGCAACGCTCCCCAGCAACTCCGTAAATCAGGTCCAACTCCGGACAACGCTTCTACCAACTCATGAATCACTGACATGAACTCGAAGTTGTTGTGGTTGCCCGTCTCTGACGTCGATCGGGGCAAACGCTTCTACGAGATGTTGGGCTGGCGGTTGGATGCCGACTTCACCACCGGTGATGACTTTTCGGGTGGTGCAGTTTACACCTCCCGGCTCGGGGTGCTCGATCATTTCTTGAAGGCTCAGCAAGTTTCTTCTAGGAGGCGGGCCATGTCGCAACGACCGAACAGAAGCCGGCGCGGTTCTTACTCTTACATTTCCGCCCTCGCAATCACTGCTGCCCTTTTCGCGATCGCTGCGCTAACCACATCGCGTGCCCGACATCGCACTCGGGATTGACCCACGTCACTTGTGGCTTGCCTGAATAAGCCAGCCGGCAGGCCTTTTTAGAAAGGCGCTTTCGATGCGAACCACCGTACTGGAAATAAACCGTGCTACGAATCATGGGGAGACTGGGGACAGGTCGGTCCGGCTGCTCACGGTTTCCGTACTGCTATCGCTGACGATCACGATCTACACCCAAGGGCAAACCAGTCAAACTCTTTTTTCATCTAGCCAGGGCAGCGTCCCGAGCGGTCCAGCAACAAAGGAAGTCCAGCATCTCACCCTCCGCGGCGCCATCAATATGGCTGTGCGTTACAACCTTGGCGTGATCGAAAGCGGAGAAAACGCCCGCGCTGCGCGCGGCCAACGACTGCACGCATTGAGCAACCTCCTGCCACAGCTGACCGCGGGAGCAACCGAGAATGTTGAGCAGGCAACCCGTGCGGCCCTTGGTATCAAGTCATCGCTGGTGCCTTTCGTTATAGGACCATTCGCCTTCAGCACGGCGCAAGCGAGCCTGAGTCAGACTTTGTTTAGTTTTGAATCGATTCAAAGGTTCCGAGCGGCGCGTACAGCCGAGCAAGCCGCCCTGCTCACGTATAACGACACCCTCGACGTCATCACGCTTACCGTGGGCAACGCCTATCTGCAGGTGATCGAAACCAGCTCGCGCATTGTTGCCCAAGAAGCGCAGGTGCAGAATGCGCAGGCGCTTTACAATCAGGCCCTTGACGCGTTTCAAGCGGGTACCAGCGCGAAAATCGATGTGACCCGCGCCGCGGTCCAGCTTCACACCGAACAATATAACCTGAGTGTTGCCCGGAACAACTTTGCCATAGCCAAGCTCAACCTTTCCCGTGCCATCGGATTGCCTCTTGGGCAAGCGTTCGATGTCGCAGATCCACTCCCCTATGCCGACATAAATCCGCAGAGCGTGGAGGAAGCGCTCAGGGCTGCCTACAGCTCGCGAAGTGACTTCCGAGCTGCTCTGAGCTCTCTGAAGTCCGCTCAACAACAGCTTTCTGCCGTTCGGGCAGAACGCTATCCCGTTCTGGCTGTGAATGGCGATTACGGAGCCCAGGGTGCGACATTTGCGCAATCTCACGGCATCTTCAGTTTCCAGGCAGGAGTCAATTTTCCTGTATTCACCAGCGGACGGATCAAGGGCGATCTGACGCAGGCGGAAGCAGCGCTCCGACAGCGGAAGGCCGAAGCCGAGAACCTTCGCGGTCAGATCGATTACGACGTCCGCACAGCATTCTTGAATCTGCAGGCGGCCAGAGAGCAGGTCGCGGTGGCTCGCCAAAACGTAGATCTGGCGAACGAAAACCTCTCGCGCTCCCGTGAGCGTTTTGCTTCGGGTGTGACGGACAGCGTCGAGGTGGTCCAGGCCGAGCAATCGTTGGCGAGCGCGAATGACCAGTACATCACCGGCCTCTATAGTCACAATCTCGCGAAGCTCCAACTCGCTCGTGCTTTGGGAGTTGCGCGAACCAGTTACAACCTGTACCTGGCAGGACGTTAATGTGAGGAAGTTTCCATGACTGAAGAACCCCCTCCTGGTTCGGTGCTTGAACCCAAAGAATCGACAACGAGCCCGCTGCCGCCAGACGATTCGGTCTCGGAGCGCGTTACTCGGAGGCGGTGGTATGGACGCTCGAAGCGCCTCAGAATTCTCCTGGTTTTCGCGGTATTGTTGCTGCTTGTGGGCGGCTTCCTTCTCTGGCGCTATTTCGCCAGCTATGAATCCACCGATGATGCTCAAGTGGACGTTCACTTGTATCCGGTCAGCGCGCGCATATCGGGCTATGTGATCAAGGTGAATGTAAACGACAACCAGTATGTCCCGCAGGGGACAGCGCTTGTGGAGATCGATCCGAGAGACTACGAGGTTGCGGTGGATAAGGCGCACGCGGATCTCGCAAATTCCGAAGCAACCGCGCAATCTCTTAATGTCACTGTTCCCATAACTTCTGTGAATACCTCAAGCCAGTTGAGATTCGCTGCCTCTGACGTGGACAGTGCTAATGCCGGAATTATCGCGGCTGAAAAACAGCTCGCCGCGGCCGCTGCCCAGGTGGCGCAGGCCGAGGCGAATGATGTGAAGGCGCAGGACGACCTGACGCGATACAAACGACTGGTCGAGAAGCAGAACGTCTCCCAGCAGACATACGACCAGGCGGTGGCCGCCGCCAAGGCCAGCACCGCCAACGTTGCTGCTGCCCGCGCCAATGAGGCGGCCGCCCAACAAGCGGTCCAGCAGGCGAAGAACCGGCTTTCCCAGGCCGAAGCGAACCACCGGACCGCGCAGACCGGACCGCAGCAAGTCGCATCAACCCGTGCTCGCGCCCTCGCCGCGGTGGCAGACGTGCAACAGAAGCGCGCTGCTCTGGCCCAGGCTGAGCTGAACCTGCTATACACGAAAATCGTCGCGCCAGTCACAGGCGAGGTGAACAAGAATGTGGTCGTCGGGTGGAACGTCCAGCCCGGTCAGCAGTTGCTAACGGTGGTCCCACTTGATGAGGTCTGGGTCACCGCCAATTTCAAGGAGGGTCAACTCAAGCACATGGGGGTGGGACAGCCTGTAAGAATCAAAGTTGACTCGAACGGCCGCACCTATCGGGGTCACGTGGACAGCATAGCCGGCGCGACGGGTCCGCTTTTCAGCGTGCTGCCGCCTGAAAATGCCACCGGCAACTACGTCAAGATCGTTCAGCGGATTCCAGTGAAGATTGTTCTCGAACAGGGCCAGAACAGCGATCGCCAGCTTCGACCGGGCATGAGCGTCGAACCAAAGGTGTATCTGCATGAGTGATCACGCCCCGAGTCCTGCCGCGGGCGAGGCTCCATGGCAGCCCAGGTACAACCCATGGTTAATTGCGGTGGTTGTGGCGATGGCTGCATTTATGGAGGTCCTTGACACCAGCATTGCCAATGTCGCCTTGCCCTATATGGCCGGAAATCTGGGCGCCAGCAATGATGAAAGCACATGGGTGCTCACTTCTTATCTCGTTTCCAACGCTATCGTCCTCCCCATCAGTGGCTGGCTGGCCGGCACATTTGGACGAAAGCGGTTCTTCATGACATGTTTAGTTATTTTCACTTTGAGCTCGCTGCTCTGTGGAATCGCGCCGAACCTTGCTCTGCTTCTGGTATTCCGCGTCATGCAAGGCGCAGGAGGAGGCGGCCTTCAGCCGATGGCGCAAGCCATCCTGGCAGACATTTTTCCGCCGCAAAAGCGGGGCCTGGCGTTCGCACTCTACGGCATCACGGCTGTCATGGCGCCCACCATCGGACCCACTCTCGGCGGGTGGATCACGTTCAACTACTCCTGGCGCTGGATCTTCTTCATCAACCTGCCAGTCGGCGTGCTGGCCCTGTTTCTTGTATTTCGCCTCGTCGAAGATCCACCGTATTTGAGCCGCCTCAGGAGCGCCGGCATCAAACTGGATTACATCGGTATCGCCCTGCTGGCGCTCGGAGTAGGAGCCCTGCAGATCATGCTGGACAAGGGACAGGAGGACGACTGGTTTGGCTCACACTTCATCCTGACTCTGGCTATCGTGACGGTTGTTTGCCTGTTCGTTCTCGTTATCTGGGAGTGGTTCCGTAAGGATCCGGTCATCGACGTTCGTCTCTTCAAGAACTTCAATTATGCAGGCGCGAACCTGATGATGTTCGTTTTTGGAATCCTGCTGTTCAGCAGCCTTGTAATGATGCCTCAGTTCCTCCAGACTCTGCTGGGGTACACCGCCGAGTTGGCGGGGCTGGTTCTTTCCGGTGGTGCCGTCTTGTTGCTGCTCGCCATGCCTGTCGTCGGCCAGCTCACAACCAAAGTTCAAACGCGCTATATCATCGCCTTTGGCTGGCTGTGTCTCTCTTTAGCAATGTACTACTCCACGAAGCGCATCGATTTGCTGATCAGTTTCCGGTCAGCCACGTGGTTGCGCATCGCCCAGGTTGCCGGCATGGGCTTCCTTTTTGTGCCGATCACGCTGGCGGCGTACGCCGGCATGCCGGCTGAGAAGGCCAACGCCGTTGCAGGCATGGTCAATTTCATGCGCAATATCGGGAGCAGTGTGGGAACGTCAATGGTCACGACCCTGATCGCACGCCGCTCGCAATTGCATCAGTCGAGGCTGATCTCCCATACAACACCAGGGAGTCAGAGTTTTCAGAACTCGATAAATAGCCTTGCCACACTACTGGCTCGCTCCGGGTTGGGCCTGCATGATGTGCAGACGCAGGCCTACGCAAGAATGTATCGGGAATTGCAGGCACAGGCTGCGACACTGGCATATATCGATACCTTCTGGATTCTTTCTGTTGGCGCGGCGATCATGTTCTTGCTCGCTTTTTTCCTCAAAAAAAATGACCCGCGCGCAGGCGGTGAAATCGCGGCGGGTTGACGGAATCAGATGCTGTTATTCGGGGATTGTCATCTAATACAGGCATTGGGGATGCACCGTGATTAGAATCCTGACCATCGAGCGGGAATACGGTTGCGGCGGCGGACAGATCGCTCAAACGATTGCTGATCAGCTGGGTTGGAAACTGTGGGACCAGTCGCTGACTTCTGAGATTGCCCGCCATGCCAACTGCGATCGGTCGGAGGTCGCGAGCCGCGAGGAGCGGGTGGACCCTCTCTATTACCGGCTTTTCAAATCGATCATGCGAGGCAGTTTCGAGGGCAGCCTGAATGTCCACAAGTTGAAGTTGCTGGATGCCGACAGTATTTTCCGTATTACGGAGCGCGTGGTCCAGAGAGCCGCGTCAGAGGGAAACTGTGTGATCGTCGGCAGAGGATCTCAGCATTTTTTGCGCGATCGAGGCGATACATTGCGCGTCTTCCTCTATGCCCCGCGAAAGGAAAAAGTGAGGCGTTTGATATCCGGTGGCATGAATCAGACCGAGGTTGAGGAGCTGGTGGATACTGTCGATGACGAGCGGGCTGCTTTCGTCGGGAAATATTTCCACATGGAATGGCCGAACCGGTCTCTGTATCACGCTATGCTTAACACGGCTTCGGGAGATGACAGAGTGATTTACGCAATGTTGAGCCTCAAGAAAGCCCTGGAGCAGCAAATAGAGTAGTTTGCAGACCGCATTCGCAAAGGACGCCTAGTCCGTTGAGGATGGGGTTACCGCTGGTTGTTTGAAGCGGTGAAACGCGATAATCGCTGCGGCCGTTGCCACCGCTCCATATTCCAGCAGCATAATCCAGCCTGGAACCAACCATGGGCGACCAAGCGTGCGCAAATGCCAAACGTAGTAAGTTGGGATGATGCTAACCGTCCAGATGATGAGCGGCACCGCCGATGCCGACCGCACGAACGGCAGCAGCCAGAGAAGGTACCATGGATATACGACAGGTGCACATAGAAGTGATGCTGCCATGGGCCATGCGAAGGATTCCGCAGACCATACCGGGGCCTTGCTTCTCAGCCAGATTGCAGTAAGTAAGCCGACGAGTACTGCAAACCCAACTACAAGCTGCGGACCCGCCACTAGCTCGAGGGTTGCAAATACCGGATCATTAAACCGGAAACTCTGCACGTAAGTGCCGAGCGATCCGATCGAAATCCGCCCGTGGTTTAAAAATGGCACGTATAGGAGTCCGAAGACGACTGCCGCCAGCGCGCCGTCGCGTATACGAACACGTTTCCAATAAAGAGGCAGCAGGACAATCGGAAGTAATTTCACTGCGACAGCCAGCCCAAACGCCAGGGCCGCAATCGCACGCCAGCGCCGTCCCAGCGCGGCCGCAGACATCAACAGCAGCAGCACGCCGACAATATCGATGTGACCGCTGCCCGCCACTTCCGTCGCCAGCAGTGGGTTCCATGCATAAGCCAGAACCCAGTGCGCTGCTTGCCCACTTCGACGCAACATATCGAGCAAAATGAAAACGACCGCCAAATCGCAAACTACAAATGCTAACTTCAGCGCAAAGACAGACTCATGAATCGCCGTGACTCCGCGGAAAAAAAGCTGAGCGCCCGCTGGATATGGGCTTGGTACATCCGGGTTGTTCAGCATGCGGGTCTCAGATGTGTGCAACCCGGCGAGCGCAGGGTCGCTGGGAACCACAAGATAAGGGTTATACCCGAAACGCTGCAAGCGGCCATCCCAGACATATCGATGAACGTCATCATCTAAACCCGGCGGCATCAGCAGAAATGGAAGATGCCAAAGAGCAGCCAACACGAGCCCGATGATGATGACCCGCGGCCGGAATTTCGGCGTGGAGAAAAACTCACGAATGGCGAGGAGGTACGCGAGGCCAGCAACCGCCAGAGGAATGCTAAAAGAAGGTTCACCCATGGTGCTGAACTTGCGCGAGCAGAGCGTTAGTGACACAAGCAAGATAGCGCCGAACCCGTAGAGCCTGCGGGAGGGCGTGAGCTTCACAGGTTTCCCGTGCTTGTCCGCAACTGTGCCACGGCCTGTCCCCACTGTTTCAGCCAGACCGCCGTTCGCGGCGCCCTGGCCGGAGCCAGCCGCAGTTCCGCGGCAAGCCGGGTTAAATCGCCCTCCACGTCGACGTCATAGAAGGGATCCGTGAAAGCAACGGAAAGCTGCAGTCCACGCGCGCGTGCCAGCAGGACCTCAAGCGCGCTCTTGGTGCCCATGCCGTCGCCATCGAAAAGAGCTGGATGGGCGGCCTTGGCCCCAACGAGATAATAGCCGCCATCATAGGTCGGTCCAACAACCATGTCGTGCCTGGTGAGTGCTTCGAAGGCGCTCCCAAGAACCGAAGCCGGAAGATGCGGGCTGTCGCTGTTGAAGGCAACGACGCGTTGCCGGCCAGGCGCTGCGAAGTGTGCAAACACAGAGGTCAGGCCTGCTGCAAGGCCTTCACCTTTCTGTGCCACCACACCCACCACACCTTGAATATGCGCCAAACGCGTTAGGTCATCGACATCCAACGCAGGGCACATAATGGCAACCTCCACAGTGCCCAACGATCGCGCTAATGCCATTGTGTCGTTCAAAAAGCAGAGATAAAGCTCGGTGACCGCTTCAACTGGAAGGCACTGAGCTAAACGGGTCTTGACCATTCCGGGCCGCGGTGCTTTTGCCATGACAACCAGTGTGCAGCTCTTGCCAGGCGAATGTGCTTTATTGTCGTTGGAGGATTCCATAGCAGATCGTTGTGTCAAGAATCACGGTGCCAAAAGTCTGTGCCGAAGAGTCACGCTGGCCGTGCCATTCCGGCCCTTCGATGCCGAAAATAATAGCGCACGATCCGCGAGAGGATGTACCACGCCGCTCCGACAGTGCCCTTCAGCGTACCGCTAATCTTCGATTTTCCAATTCGCGGATAATAGCTCACCGGCACTTCAACGATGCGGAATCCCGCTAGCGAACCTTTTAGAATCATTTCAACCGCCCAGCCATACGTGTTCTCCTGGAGCTCAAGCCGGCGAAGGACATCTGCTCGCCCGGCGCGGAAAGGTCCAAGGTCGCTTAGGCTTAGACCATACAAAAGCTTGATCAGGACGGCCGCCAGACGGTTACCAAACGCGGCATGCCAGGGCAACGCCCCACGAACGCTCTGCTTCCCCAGGCGTGAACCCAGTGTAATATCGGCACGGCCATCAAGGATTGGAGTCAAGAGAAGTGGCAGCTCATCTGGTCGATCGCTGTAATCGCCGTCGAGGAACACTACAATGTCAGGGCTACTAGCGGCAGCCAGTCCGGTCAAACAGGCGCGCCCGTATCCGCGACGAGGTTCGTGGAGGACCCGGGCTCCCATCTTTGCGGCGATCTCGGGAGTCCCGTCGGTTGAATTGCTGTCTACCACCAGGACTTCAGTGACAATATCAGCCGGGAGCTCAGCTAAGACGCGGCCGATGGCCTGCGCTTCGTTGTGCGTAGGAATGACGACCGACACTCGCATTCGATCCTGGATCAAGTCACCACCATGGGGAGAACGGCGACCGGCGCGCTAACAAAGCGTCGACGCCCCACGTTCGACCGGCCCGACCTACTGCGAGCGCAAATGATGCGAGCACTGGAACTAGCAGCTCCCAAATCCAGGACGTGCCCCACTCAGAAATCCAAAGGCTGGCGAGGTACAGAAACGCTACAAAGGCGACCGGGCGCGTCAGCAAACCGACGATGAGCAAGATCCCGAGAGAGATCTCGGTCAGCGCCTGCATTGGAGCCGCCATCGCGGCGTGATTCGCGGCCAAACCCATGACTGCCTTCCACGCGGCCGGCGCGTGACTCGCCTTTATGTAATAGTTGATCAGGCCTGCGTAGCCCGCTGGAGTGTAGAGACCCTTCCCAAGATTTTCGAAGAAGACCCACACAAACATTCCGCCGATCGTGAGACGAACTAATGCCAGCCCATTTGCCGCGGGTCGTTGGTTGGTCACATTTTGCGTTAGAGTTGCGTTCGTCATCATCGTGAACCTCGTACCCATTGGGTGCTGTGCTAGTTTGCGACGAGAAGAGAATGACTGCACATCTTACGCGGTTCTTCCGGTTCTTGCTAGTGGATGAGCAAGGGTCTTTGATCGGGCAACCATGTGGCCTATTGCAAATTCTAGTTCTGCCAGCCTCCACCCAACGCTTTATAGAGTCCGACCAGGGCGAGCAGTTCATTTCTTTGTGCCTGGGCGAGGTTGAGTTCCGCGGAGAAGTAATTTGTCTGATTTGTCAGCACTTCAAGGTAGCTGGTTGCTCCACCCTTATATCGAATATCAGAAAGGCGCGCGGCGTCCTGAGCTGATTGAGTAAGTAGTTCTTGCTGTGCGCGAAATTCTTGCGTCTTTCGGTAACCGATGAGTGCGTCGGAGACTTCTCGAAAGGCCTGCTGAACCGTTTGTTGATAGAGGACAACCGCTTCTTGTTTCTGCGCCTCTGTCAATCGCACGTTGTTTCGTAGCCTGCCTCCTTCGAAGAGTGGCTGCGTGAGGGCTCCACCAAAGCTCCACAATCCGGCGGGGCCGTTGAAGAGGCCGGTCAGAGCTGAACTCTGGTATCCGGCGTCAGCCGTGAGGGCGATCTGGGGAAAGTAGGCAGCCTTAGCCACGCCAATTCGGGCATTGAAAGCAACTAACTGCTGCTCAGCCTGGTGGATATCAGGCCGGCGCTCCAACAACGTGGAAGTGAGACCGGCGGGAACAGCAGGCGCATGCGGTTGCTCGGTCAGCTTTTGTCCGCGAGCCACCGCTCCCGGGTTTTGCCCCAGCAGAGTGCTGATGAAATTCTCCTGCTGCTCAATACGGCGTTCGAGATCCGGGACCTGCTCGGCCGCTGTAAATACCAATTGTTCGGCCTGGCGCACGTCCAGCATCGAAGTAGATCCATGGTCAGCCAGGAGCTGCGTTAGTTTGAGAGAATTCTGGCGAGACCCCAGGGTGCTTTTGGAAATCTCCAATTCCAGATCAAGTTCACGGAGTTCGAAATAAGCAGCGGCAATGTTGCTGACTAGTGTACTGATGACCTCCTGCCTTGCCCATTCGCTGGCCAGCAAATTGGCCCGTGCGGCCTCAGTCGACCGTCGAAACTTGCCCCAGAAATCCACTTCCCACGCAAGCGAAAGATTTACCTGGTTCGCACTCGAGTTAAATGCCGGGATTATTTTGGATTGTGGCGAACGCTGTTCGCGCGCTGCGGCGCCACCGGCCACTGAAGGAAACTGGTCGGCACGCGTGATTCCCAACTGCGCCTGCGCTTGTAGAATGCGTGCCGCCGCGATCCGCACATCGTAATTTTGTTGAAGAGCTGTCTGGATTAGCTTCTGCAGTTCTTCGTCAGGGTAAACCTCCCACCATTTTTGATCCCCCAGTGAGGCCGCTCCGGAATTCGCTGCCTGCTCCGTAGCCGCGCCTCGATAAACGGTGGGAACATCGACTTTGGGCCGCTTGTAGTTTGGTCCGACAGTACAACCGGCAAGCAGCAATGACAAAAGGAATAAAGATGGAAGACTTCTCACATCAGTCATCTCCATGGAAGGGATTCAGCTTAGGCTCCACCGTCGACGGGGCACTCACCTGGCGAACCCTGCCCGAAAACCGCTCGACCATGACGAAGAGCACCGGAATAATAAAGATGGCGATACAAGTGGCGGCCAACATTCCTCCGATGACTGTTGTGCCCATGATTTGGCGGGCGACCGAACCAGCTCCGCTCGCAGTCCACAACGGCACGCAACCAAGTACAAACGCGAATGATGTCATCAGGATGGGCCGCAAGCGCAACCTTGCGCCTGCAAGTGCAGCTTCCGCCGGCGATTGTCCTTTTTCGTAAGCGTCCTTGGCGAACTCAACGATCAAGATGGCGTTTTTCGCCGCCAGTCCGATCAACATGACAAGCCCTATCTGTGAGTAGACATCGCTTTCGATCTGCACCATATAAGGCGGCAAGAAGAGACCAAGCAGGACGCGACGCAACCAGAGCACCATGAAGGCGCCGAAGACCGCGACCGGCGTACTCAACAGGACACTGAAAGGCAGCGACCAACTCTCATATAAAGCCGCGAGAATGAGAAACACCACAAGAAGGGAAAGGCCGAAGATGATTGAAGGAGGCACGCCTTCCTGTGCCTTTTTCTCCTGGAACGATATGCCCAGGTAGTCGTATCCCATTTCAGGAGGCATTGTCTGCGCAAAAACCTGTTCCAGTGCCGCCGTGGCCTGTGCCGAGCTGTATCCGGGCGCGGCACTGCCGATGATCTGAGCGGATCGGAAAAGGTTGTAGCGCATAGTGAATTCAGGACCGGTACGTGACTCAAATCTGGTTAACGCGGAGAGTGGGACACTCTCGCCACGGCTGTTGCGCACATAAAATTGGCCAACGTTTTCCGCCCGGTTGCGGTATTCGCCTTCGGCCTCAACATAAACCTGCCACTGCCGCCCGAAGCGATTGAAGTAGTTGATGAATGAGCCTCCCATGAACGCCTGAATGGTCCGATAGACATCTTTGATGTCAACACCCTGCTTGAGCGCCTTATCCCGATCCACCACAATGAACTGCTGCGGCACGCTTGGCAGGAAGGTGGTGTTGACGGTGGCGAGTTCTGGACGCTTCCGTGCTGCGGCAAGAAACTTGTTCAGGTTGTTAGACAGAAACTGAATCTCGTTGCCCGAACGGTCTTCAAGAACGAAGGTAAATCCCCCGGATGTTCCCACGCCCGGAATCGCCGGAGGAGAGAACGAGAACGCAATGCCCTGCGGCAGACCTGCAAGTTTTCGGTTAATGCTTTGCCGGATAAACTGATACTGCTCCTCCCGCTTCTTGCGGTCTTTCCATTCCTTCAGCGTGACAAAGAAGAATGCGTTGTAACTCGACCGCGTAAGACTTAGCAGGCTGAACCCAATAACGCTGGCGGTTGATTCGACCCCAGGGGTCTTGGCCAGCAGATCCTCTATCTCGTGCGCGGTAGCTTCCGTCCTCTGCAGGGATGAAGCGTTGGGAAGCTGCAAATTCAGGTACATGTAACCTTGATCTTCGTCGGGGAGAAAGCTGGAGGGTAGCCTGGCGCTGAAGAAACCTGCCAGGATTCCACAGGCAAGAAGGATGATGAACGCGATGGCGCTCTTGCGGATGAGCGCGCCGGCAACCCATATGTAGCCGTTCGTTGCCCGCGCGAAGATCCTGTTGAACCAATCGAAAAACCTGCGCAATAGGCCACTACTCTTTTTGCGAGGTTGCAACAGCAACGCCGAGAGTGCAGGACTCAAGGTCAGGGCATTAAAGGCTGAGAGGATGACGGAGACTGCGATGGTCACCGCGAACTGCTGGTAGAGGCGCCCGGTGATCCCGGGAACAAATGCGGTAGGTATAAATACTGCGGAAAGCACCAAGGCGATCCCCACCACGGGACCGGAGATCTCCTCCATGGCTTTGAATGTCGCGTCTTTCGGCGACATGCCTTCTTCGATGTGGTGCTCGACCGCTTCCACCACCACGATGGCGTCGTCTACAACGAGTCCGATGGCCAGCACAAGACCGAACAGGGAAAGAGTGTTGATGGAAAAGCCAAATACCGGAAAGAGAACAAAGGTTCCCACGAGAGAAACTGGCACAGCCAGCAGCGGAATGAGTGTGGCCCGCCAGCCTTGCAAAAATATATACACCACAATGATCACCAGAATGATGGCGATCAACAGCGTGATGACGATCTCCCTGATACCTTCTGATACGGCCCGCGTCGTGTCCAGTGCAATAGTGTAGTCAACCCCCGGAGGCAGCCTCTGCTTCTGCTCAGCGAGAAGTTTCTTGACTCCTTCAGCCGCTTGAACGGCGTTCGAACCTGGCAACTGATATACCGCGATGATCGCGCTCGGCTTGCCGTTCAGATGGGAAGTGACCGTATAATCCTGCGCGCCCAACTCGACCCGCGCTACATCTTTAATCCGCACGATCCCACCATCCGGGGCCGCGCGAACAACAATCTGGTTAAACTCCTCCGGCGTCGTCAATCGACCCTGCGCTCGGACCGAGTAAGTGAATTCCTGCCCCTTGGGCACAGGCTCGCCGCCTATTTGACCGGCTGGGTTTACCGTATTCTGCGATTGAATAGCATTCACGATGTCGGGCACTGTGATCCCGAGCTTTGCCAGTTGATCCGGCCTTACCCACAACCGCATGGCATACCTGCCGGCGCCGAACACCTGAACACTTCCGATTCCGGGAACGCGTGACAGTGGGTCGTTAAGGTTGATGTAAGCGTAATTGGCCAGGAACTTAGAATCGTAGACACCGCTGGGCGAATACAAGCTGATCAACATCAACGGCGCCGTGAGCGTCTTCTGCACCGTAACTCCGAAGTTCGTTACCTCTACCGGGAGCTGTGAAGCAGCTTGGGTTTCCCGTATCTGAGTAAGGATCAGGTCCGTATTCGGATCGGTTTTTACGTCAAAATCTACGATCAGCCTTGTCTCACCGGTCGATGAGTTAACCGAATACATGTAGTTCATGTTGTCCACGCCGCTCATCTGCTGTTCAATCGGTGTGGCGACAGACTGTTCCACGGTTTGTGCGTCCGCGCCGACGTAGGTCGTCTGTACCTGAACTTCCGGAGGCGCGATCGCGGGGAACTGCGAGACAGGCAGGCTGACGATCGTGATCGCGCCAACGAGCACAGTCAGCATTGAGATCACGATAGCTACGATAGGTCGATTAATGAAAAACTTTGACATGGCTATTTACCACCATTCGTAGCGCCTGTAGGCTTCGGGTCGACCAGACCGCCTTCTCTTACCTTTTGCAAGCCTTCCACGATCACACGCTCGCCCGGTTTCAGGTTTCCAGTAACGATCCATTGATCGCCAACTCGTTCACTTGCGATCACGGGACGGATATTGACCTTGTTGTCGCTCCCCACCACCGCGACTTGTTGGCTTCCCTGGAGTTCCGTGACCGCCCTTTGAGGGACCAGCAAAGCGCCGCTGCGTGTGTTCACCGATGCGCGAACGCGTCCGTACCCGCCAGGACGAAGAAGATTGTTCGGGTTAGGGAAGACCCCCGCGATCCGTATCGCCCCGGTAGCGGGATTTACTTCACGATCGGCAAAGTAGATTGTTCCCCGTTGTTCATACACTTTGCCGTCTGCCAGCAGCAGTTCCAACGGTATGCGCTTTCGCTGTTCCTCCACGCTAGCCTGCGTAGGAAATCTGCGATGGAAATCGGTGAACTCCTGCTCACTGACCGTGAAATAGGCCTTAATCGGGTCAACTTGCGATACAGAAGTTAAGACTGAGTTGGGCGCAACCAGATTTCCGATCTGCACTTGCGCGCTGCCGGCAATCCCGCTAACGAGAGATGTGACTTTGGTGAACTCCATGTTGAGGGCCGCCTGCTCTACATTCGCCTGCGCTGCCTGCACCTGGGCTTGGGCCCCCAGTTTCGCCTGGATTTCCGTATCGAGTTGGCTTTGTGCAATCGCCCTCTCTCGGGCAAGCGGTTTGTCTCGTTCAACGTCCTGGGTCGCCTTCCCCAATTGAGCTTCAGCCTGCGCAAGCTGCGCCTTCGCCTGGTCGAGTGCGGCCTTGAAAGGCCGCGGATCTATCTCGAAGAGGATTTGTCCCTTCGTTACGACCGAACCTTCTTTGTAGTTCTGTCTAATCACGTATCCCGATACGCGAGGCTGAATTTGGGCGTTAACGTAACCATCAAGGATCGCTACCCATTCGCTGTAGATCGGAACGTCTTTTTGCACTACGTCTCCAACTTCCACCATTGGCGCAGCCGGTGCAGGATTCGCCTGTGTGCTGGAACACGATGAAATGGGAAAAAGAAAAACCGCGAGCGCAACAAGTGCTAAAACTCTTAGCTTCGTAGGGATTTGGACGCTAGGACTCATCATGACCGTCACTCCCAGCGCTGGCCAGGTGGGCAGCGCATTTTGTTATTTTGCACACAAAATGCTTACGATTGCCAATCGCGCGATCAGTGGGCTCCTGGAGAGCCTGCAAGCTTGGAGTAGATGGCGGTGCAAAAGGTCACGTTTTATTTTGCGGCAAATCCATCTTAGGATTTATCCACTGCCTTGATGCTAATCGTTCCCGCCTAGGTTGTGCAATTTGTAAAAGAACCATCACCATACAGAAGATGCGCCTGTCCAGTCTCAGCATCTGCAGCCAACTCCGGTTGCTGGCATTACAATAGAAGGCTATGACGTCGATACGCGAATTCCGTTGTGAAGTTTGCGGAGTGGTAACCACCAATCCCATTCACTGGTTCGTGATTGAATGCGGAAGCTCGGATCTTACTGTTATCAAATGGAACGCCGAGGCCGCCAATGCGGCTGGGGCAAGGCACTATTGCGGGGAGGCCCATGCGCAGATTTACATCAGCCGATGGTTTGAATCCACATGCTCACCGGCGAAGCCGGACTTCTTGAGGTCCTCGCAGGCGAAGTAGTGCTGGAGTCGTATCTGCTCGGCCAAATTGACTTTGTCTCTTCGCCAAAAGCGCGTGGACTGACCTACGGCGACTTGAGGTTCAATGCGGTTTCCACGAATCAATGCTTAAGGTTTGAGAAGCGACTTCCCATAACCAACCGGAATGGCGAAATTCGATCCGCCGAACTCACGCACCATGGCAAAGTTAATTCCTATAACTTTGCCTTCATTATTGAAGAGGGGACCGCCAGAGCCGCCCGAACTGGTTTGGGCATCATAGACAATCTTGTCCGGCAGCACATCACCGATATGCCCCTGGGTAATGATAGGCCTGATCAGGTTGCGCCGGGCAAGTTCTTCCATCAACTGCTTCGGATCACCTTTGGACGTGGTCGCGATGGACTGAATCGTCTCTGCGCCTGCCCGAGCCAGGATTGCACTAATGGCAGTAGGATATCCAAGCAGTACGACGGGTCCGCCGCTGACGGTCGCACGGCGGCCATCAGCCAGAGCGACCTTCTTGATTCCCAGTTCTGAGACATTTCCTTTTACAACAGCCACGTCTGCGGCAGAGGAAATCTTCTCAGTATTGATGGCAATGCCATGGGGAACGCCGGGGAAATATGCAGTCATTTCAGCAATGACCGGCTCAAGGCCCTGGTCCAGCATTTCCTTCAAGTCATCATTCTGCCACCACGGTTCGGCCACGTGATGATTGGTGAGGATTTCTCCGCCGCGAGAAGCGAGAAAGCCAGTTCCAAAAACATCCAGGCGCACTTCAGGACCATTGCCGGTCAGGCTCAGGAGTGGGTTTTTGTGTTCGTCGGTCGTCGGCTCGCCACTGCTTGTCAAGCCAGCGTAGTGCAGTCTCAATCCGGTGACGTGTTCACGGAAGGCCAGCACAACGTGGATAAGACAGACGCTCGGCTCATACGACTGGATAATTGTTTGCGCAGCCTTGCCTTCGGTCTCAAGCCTCTGGAGGCGGCTTTCCACCGCAGTCAATTGATTTTGCAATGCGAAAGAGTTTTCTGTATTACCGGTTGCAATCTGCGATCTCAGGTCTGCGCTCTTCTTCTGAAGTTGACGCTTTTGCTGATCGCTCGTCGGCGACGGAATACGTTCTCCGTCTCCAAGCGCCTGGCGCGTGCGTTCCATTAACTGTTGTTGCGTCAACACTCCGGTCTGCAATCGAGTTATCGCCGCATAGACCCTGGTATTCTGCTCCTGGGTGCGACGGTAGAGGAAGAAAAAGACCACGGCAGCAACGATAAGCACGGTAATAGTCGCCAGTCTGCCGACCCGAAGAGTACGCCGTCCTTCATTGACCGCAGTCACCACCTGCTCGGTGGCGTTTCGATTTTCCTCTGCAAGGCGCAGCCGTGCTCCAAACTCATCGGAGAGGTATTTATTCCGAAGTTGGGAACGAATCCGCGACAGCAATTCGTGTGATTCGAAGGGAAGTGACAGTACATCGTCGGCCCCGAGGTCCAGCCCCCGAGTACGTTCCGGTGATCCTCCTGGAGACAGCATCACCACGCGTATGTTGTGAGTGTGCTTGGACCCCTTGATTTCGGAAAGAAGATCACAGCAATCGAGTTGGGGCGGATCAGCACCTAAGACAACTACGTCGGGAGAGAAGGCAAGAACCGCCTTCATTCCTCCGTGGTAGCTGGTCGAGATCTCAAATCCTGCAGCGCTCAGCACTGCGACGATATGTTCCCTAAGACTATCGTCCGATTCCACTACCAACAGTTTTCCGGCTTTGTCGTCCATATTGTCCGCTTCTTTGATGGTGCAGGGCTGTTGCAGGATTCAGCGTATTCGCATGTCTTAGGCCCGGTACAATCTCGACCGAGTCCGGTTTTTGCCTGGTCATAATCTAAGCTCTAATTTCGGAACGGACGAGCCCCGTAAGTTCCTTGCGGACCATGGGAGCGACGCGGGTTCCCAGAATCTCAATAGACCGCAACATCTTCTGATGTGGCAGCGCCGAGACACCCATCTGGAAAGTAATGCGAGAAAGCCCGCCGAGAACTTTATTTACATATAGCACTTTCTGCGTGACTGTTTCGGCATCGCCGATCACTAGCGCACCTGTGGGTCCGCGAAGAGCATCAAATTGTGCCCGGGTAGCTGGCGGCCAGCCGCGTTCCTTGCCAATCTCAGTGAATGTATGCGCATAACCTGGATAGAAGTCCTCCGCAGCCTGTTGCGTTGTGTCCCCCAGGAAGCCGATAGCGTGAAGGCCCACGATAAGTTTTTCGGCCGAGTGGCCGGCGCGGCGCCCAGACTCCCGGTATAAGTCGATAAGGGGCCGAAATCTTTTAAATTCGCCGCCGATGATGGCGACCATCAACGGAAGTCCGAGCGTGCCGGCACGGACAAAGGAAGCGGGAGTGCCTCCGACTCCGACCCAGATGGGCAGAGGGTTTTGTAACGGACGAGGATAGATGGCCTGTCCGCTAAGCGCCGCGCGGTGCTTCCCACTCCAGTGAACGCGCGTGTTCTCGCGGATCTTGAGCAGAAGGTCCAGCTTTTCTGAGAAGAGTGAGTCGTAGTCTTCCAAATCGAAACCAAAAAGCGGGTACGCCTCAATTGATGAACCGCGTCCCGCCACGATTTCAGCGCGGCCGTGGGAGATCAGGTCCAAGGTGGCGAATTCCTGGAAAACTCGGACCGGATCGGCAGCGCTAAGGACCGTTACGGCACTGGAGAGCCGAATATTTTCCGTGCGCGTAGCTGCCGCTCCCAGAATGACGGCTGGAGCGGAATCCACGAACTCGCTGCGGTGATGTTCGCCGATACCAAACACATCGAGCCCAACCTGGTCGGCGACCACAATCTCCTCCAACAGGTTTTCCATCCGCTGGACGGGGCTGAGAGTGACCCCCGTCGCAGGGTCGGAGATTACCGCTCCGAAGCTGTCAACGCCGATCTGCATCTCTTATCCCTCCTGTGTTTGCAGGCTCCCTGTAACCTACGGCGCCGGCTCTTAGAATTTGAAGGAAAGAGTCGGAAACTTCTCCACGTCGAAAAAGTCGGCGCTCTTAAGGTGTGCATCACGCTGTGGATCGCGTGTGTTGACTGAGGCAGCATCGAGCGAAGCCTCGACGCGCGAATGGGTTAGATCGCCCTCGTCCAGAGATAAGGTCCCGTTTACGATGGCAAATTGGCCTTTCACATTGGAAATCATCATGTGTTTGACCTTGAACTCAGCAACGGAGTGAACCGGGTCAATGTTCCAGGTGGTTGTGGTCTGCGGAATAGCGACTGTGCTCATAGTCAGCTTCCTTTCTGCGTAATTGGATTCGTTGCGACGATATTCGTTGCAACAAATCTTTAACTCAGTCCCTGTGGGGTAGGCATTAAATCCCATCATCGGTCCATTTACCGGGGTGGCGGTCGTCATATTTCAACTCGTGCCAGTGTCCCTTCCAGAACCCAACCATGCGCACGATGCCATTGTGATGGTCGACAGCCATTGCGCCAATACCGCCTTTGCCTGTCTTCAGGGTTGTGGCAACACTTAGTGGATGTATCTTAAGCAGCACAACCTCACTTCCCCAATCGCGGTCCGTGTCAACGAGCACCCATGCCACACGCGACCGCGCGATGGCCGCCAACTGGCCGTCATGAGAGATTGCAGGTCGAAGAACGCCAAACCAATCCGGTACCAGCGGCCCAAGTAGATTCGGGAAGAATGGCAGCTTGACTTGTTTTTGTAAGTGCCCTGATGAGTCGAGCAATGTTGCTTTCTGAGCTGTTCCTTTTCCCGCCACGGTGAGCAGTCCGTTCTCCCCAGGCAAGGACACAGGTTCAGCTACAGTGTTCTCTGGTAGCGTTAGATTACCCCCTTCCTCAATTTGCCCATCAAAAACCTTTATTCCTCTATAACAAGCAGAGCTGCACTTGCCGGGCAACCACAGAAATTTAAGTCCGCCCATGGGAATGGGCCGTCGTCCACCCAAACCGGAACCGAGGTCTCCAAGGTTCTGTTCAGAGAGCAACTCGCCCTCAATGCTCCAGCGTTGAAGATGCAGATCGACATTGGAGCTGTCCGAAGGATCGGCGACTTCTCGAGGAACGTATCGCCACAGCACTAAGGAATCGTCAGGAAGAAATCCGCCGAGAAAGGAAGATCCATACGCTGACTCCAACGGATGAATACCTAGCCGCTGCCATGCGGAAGAGAACCGCCGGTGTACGGATCCAGTCTTGCGATCATGGATCACAACAGTAAGTTCGTTACTCGGCACGACCGTTGCCAGCCACTTTCCATCGTTACTGAACGTTTCCTCACAACTCCGGAAGTTAACTAT
>WNFD01002323.1_pt1 | contig 37067 bp, 37 predicted proteins | sample 5400491 | NCBI WGS metagenome assembly WNFD01 (sample SAMN13153343, study PRJNA577476) | soil metagenome | isolation source: 120 cm saprolite under Douglas fir tree site 2 hole 2 replicate 2 | place: USA:California | collected 2015-04-18 | reverse complement strand
CCCGACGGATCATGATTATGCGGTTCCGACCCGCGAATATCAGACTGATCAATCGTCGCTCAATCTGCCCCGGCTGCTGCTCGCTCTGTCCTCGAGAAACAACTACAACGACAAAAACACCCACAGATTCGCAGAGGTTGACACGGTCACTCCATATCAGGGCAAAGGACGCGATGCGCCAGAAGAAGCTCAGGGGCGAGCGCGACAAGAGGATAAATTCCCTGGCAGAAATTCCTTGGCGCCCTGGAAGAGGTCGTTGCTGGATTGCGACGCACTCTCGCACAGTAAGGCCTTGCGGCAGAGTCGACAGTTCCGCAAGCAATTGGATTGCACTCAACTGTGCGATGCCTGGGACGCTGACCAACAGTTGATATCGCTTATGAAGCAGTTCATCCTTCCGAACGAGCGTCATCGCTTCGCAACGTAGCTTGCGAATACGTTGTTCCAGAGATGCCACAGCTCGTTTCAGGTCCTGAATGACGCAACCGGGAGTCACAGCAGAGCTTTGCGCCGCATGGAGACGGTTCTGGTTTTGTGCGCTTTGTGTGGAAAGACTCTCGATGTAGCGGACAATCGAGCGCAGACGGATTGATCCGGAACTGGGCGCAGCCATGATGTGAACGGCATTCGGCGGCTGTATTCAGCCAATACTTCTGCATCTGCCGCATCGGTCCTCGACCGCCGAATGGTTTGAGCAAAGCGATTAGCGACTTTGGGATTCAATACTGCTACTTCAATCCCTTCAGCGTTATCCAAAGCCACAGCGAGATCCAAAGAGTAGACACCTGTTGCCTCCAATGACACTCGAACTGGGGACTTTGGCTTCTGGAGCCACGATGAGAGACCTGTGTCCAGTCAGGTCTTTGGGAAGCTCCTTTGTCCTGCCGGTTGACCTTGGCGCTGGGTCGCCACCGTCAGACTTCTTGCACTGACATCAATACCGCAATAGAGGATTTCCTGGACCAGGATGGATCGCTTGCTCATGAACGGCCTCCGGCGTTAGGATTCGGCCTCGGCTCCCGTCCCTGTCCGCTGTCACAGCCTCGCTCTTTCCGCCGACCTTGAAAGGATCGCTCCGGCTTCAGGTGGGTACGGCCTCTTCGCCGAAGCGCAACTTCATCGTTACGCCTCGATTCGCAACATACAAGGTGGGTTGTCGCTGGTTGTCCGAAGAGTGAGGTTGATGCTCTTGAGAATTCCCATTTTGAAAATGGCTGCGCAAAATTTTGCAAAGAGTGCTTGTCATGACGCGATTCATGAACCAAGGTAATTACACACACAACCGAATTGGTAATGTGACCTGCGGTGCTGAAGACTTTCTGCTTTGGGAGATAGAAAATGCGAGTTTTGATCGTTGAAGATGATGCGGCTCTTGGATTGTTTCTGCAAAAGGGACTGAAGCTCGAGGGCCATGAGGTGAGCTGGGTGGGGGATGGAGAGGCGGCGCTGGTTCATGCTGCGGAGCATCGTCCGGATCTGATTGTGCTCGATCTGAGCCTCCCGAGGAAAGACGGGACCGAGGTGCTGGAGGAGATGCGCGGGCGGTTCGATGACACCGCGGTCCTGGTGCTGACGGGACGCAGCCACGTGGACGAGCGGGTGAAGTGTCTGAACCTGGGGGCGGACGATTGCCTGTTGAAGCCCTTCAGCTTTCATGAACTGACGGCGCGTTGCCGGGCGCTGCTGCGGCGGCGGGAGCAGTTTGCCGATCCGGTGCTGCGGCACGGCGACGTAGAAATGAACCGCATGGAGCGCAAGGTGGTGAGGAACGGGCGACTGGTGGAGCTGACGGTCAAGGAGTTTTCTTTGCTGGAGTTTTTGCTGATGAGGCGTGGGCAGTGCTGCAGCCGGAGTGAGTTGCTGCGCGAGGTCTGGCAGATGTCTCCTGATGCAGGAACCAACGTGGTGGATGTGTATGTGAACTACTTGCGGAGGAAGCTGGGAGCGGCGACTGTGGATGGGGATGAGGGATGTCCCGTAATCGAGACGGTGCGCGGCGAGGGCTACCGGATGGGCACTGGAGGAAGGATGGTGGCGCGGGTGAGCGAGTATCCCGTGAGAGCGGCGTTTGCTGGTGCGTGAGGCGGTGCAACAGGCGGGTCGAATGGACCTGGTCGAGCGGATCGATGTGGCGCTGCATGGTCTTTGCCAGCCGCTGACGGTGCTGCAGTGCCGGCTGGCGATGGGCGACCTGATCGGTGAGCCGGATGCCATGCGTGAGGCGATTCGGGAGGGATTGCAGGAGTGTGCGCGGATGAACCAGACGGTTGGGACGATGCGGGCGATATTGCAACAGGTGATGGTGGATACAGAAGACGAGAGGATACGGTGAGCAGCATGAATATGGGGCGGGATGCGGTGTTGAGCGAAGATGCGATGGAAGCGGCGGCAATGCGGACGGTTGTGCTGGCGAGCGCGGATGCGGGGCTTCGGCAGAGGCTGCGCGCCTCCCTGACGGGATTGCGGTGGCAGGTGCGGGAGGCATCGGGAGGTGCGGAGGCGATGGCACAGCTGGAGGACTCCCGGTCGGAGGCGCTGCTGGTGGATAGTTGGCTGCCGGATCTTGAGGTGGGGGAGTTTGCGACGGTGATTCGAATGCTGTATCCGGCGATGGAGCTTTTGCGCGTGGATGGCGGGGCGGATGGTGGGGCTCGTAGTCCGCGGCGCAATGAGCTGCTGCATGCACTGCGGGAGGCGCAGAACGCTCCGCTGAACGATACGCCGATATGGGCTACGGCACCTGAGGCGGTGCCGGTGGCTGCTAGTGGGATAGGAGCCGGGTTGAGGGCGTCGACGCGGGTTTCTTCTCCCGTGCGAAGGGACTTTGGTCAAGAAGAGTCGCGTATTAAAGATGAGGAGGCTCGGTTGGATTCGGCGCGGCAGGCGCTTTCGGTTTTGATGGGACGTCCAGAGGTGGCTCGGCCAGCGATACAGAAAGAGGTGATGTTGCCGGAGATGGTGGGTGCAAGTGAGCCGATGCGGGAGCTGGCGCGGCTGATCCGGCTGGTGGCCCCGCGGTCGACGACGGTGCTGATTGAAGGAGAGACAGGGACAGGGAAAGAGGTGGTGGCGCGGGCGCTGCATCGATTGAGCGAGCGAGCCGGTAAGCCTTTTGCTGTGTTGAATTGTGCGGCGATTCCTGAGGCTTTGCTTGAAGCTGAGTTATTTGGTCATACGCGCGGGGCTTTTACCGGGGCGGTGCAGTCGCGCACGGGGCGTATCGAGGCCGCGCACGGGGGTACGCTGTTTCTGGATGAGATTGGAGAGATGCCGATGGCGCTGCAGGCCAAGATGCTGCGGTTTCTCGAGTGCGGTGAGTTGCAGCGCGTAGGCGATAACGAGACGATCCGGGTGGATGTGAGGGTGATCGCGGCGACGCATCAACCGTTGGAGAAGCTGGCTTCGAGTGTGGGAGCGGAGCGAACGTTTCGTTTGGACCTCTATCATCGGCTGGCAGTGTTTCCGGTGGAGGTGCCTGCATTGAGGGAGAGGATGGAGGACCTGAGTATGTTGGTCGAACATTTTCTGGAGCAGCTGGGACAGGAGATGCCGCGGAAACGATTGACGGTGGAGGCCGTGGCGAAGCTCCATGAGCATAGCTGGCCGGGAAATGTGCGGGAGCTGATGCATGTGCTCGAGCGCGGCGCGATCCTTGCCGGGAACAGGTTGGAGATTGGAGTGGAGGAGATTCGGCTGCGGCGGGCTACTCGGGGATAAGTCTTTGGTGCAGAACAGAAATTAGATGTTGGATAAGAGCGCTCTCATTTGAGAGCGCTTTTCTTTGGTTGCAGGACTGCATATGTCATTGCGTGGAGGTGACCGCATGCAGACTACGACGGCGATGAGCGATGCACTGGGGCAGTACCTGGATCTGACCAGCCGGCAGATGCAGTTGACGGCCAGCAATATGGCCAATGTGGACACGCCAGGGTACAAGACGCAGGGGTTCGATTTTGAGCAGGAGTTTGCGCGGCAGTTGAACGATGGTGCTGGCGCGGCGGGCCTTGAGGGTGCGCAGGTTTCGGCGCAGGACGTTGATGGCCTGGTGGCGCGGCCAGATGGAAACAATGTGTCGATGGACCGCGAGGGTTTGCAACTGGCGAAGTCGCAGTTGCAGTTCAAGCTTGGGGTGCAACTTTTGAAGCATGAGTTTTCGAGTGTGATGAGTGCAATCCACATGGATGCGAAATAACCATGAATCTCTTTGGGGTGATGGATGTGAGTGCTTCGGCGTTGCGCGCGGAGCGGGTGCGGGCCGAGGTGGTGGCTTCGAATATGGCCAACTCCGAGACGACGCGGACACCGGATGGTGGGCCGTATCAGCGGCATCATGTGGTGTTCGAGGCTGCGGGTGGCGGAAGTTTTCAGGAGTCTCTGGTCAGCCAGATGCATGGCGGGACGGGCAGCTTTGGGAGTGGGTTCAAAAGCGCTCTTGCAGATGGTTTCAACGGGGCTTCGAGCGATGGTTTGACGGCTGCGAATGGCGTTCCAGGTGGCGTTGGTGTAACGGGCGTGATCAGCGATGCGAGTGCGCCGCTGATGAGGTATGACCCGCAGCATCCGGACGCCGGGGCGGACGGGTTTGTGGCGTATCCGGACATCAATCCGCTGACGGAGATGGTGGACCTGATGGGAGCGACACGGTCGTATGGAATGAATGCTTCAGCGATCACGGCAGAGAAGGGCATGATCTCGTCTTCGCTTGATCTCTTGAAGTAAGGCGATGCGGGAAGACGCGAGAGAGACAACAAGTTTGCGGAGGAAGTATGAGTGGATTAACTGGTGGTTCGGGAGTGTTTGGTGGATTGAGTGTGGGAGCCGTCAATGATGGCTTCCTGAGCGATGCCGGTGTCGCGGCTTCAGGCGCCAGTTCTGCGGTGGGGGTGCCGTTTGCCGGGATGTTGCAGGCGATGGTACAGCAAACGGGTGTTCTGGATCAGAAGGCGTCGCAGGCGGTGACGGGATTGCTGAATGGCTCAGGCGTGGAGATTCACGACGCGATGATTGCGACTCAGAAGGCAGATATGGCGTTTGAGTTGGCGCTGCAGGTTCGCAATAAAGCGGTTGGCGCTTACCAGCAGATGATGGGCATGCAGTTTTAGGATTTTCAGTTTTTGAAAGAGACGCTGAGGCGAGATGGCTGAGACAGAGCAGGTTGGCGGGGCAGGGATGCAGAGAGCGGGGGAGGCCGGCGCTGGCGTGACGAGCGGCGGTCCGACAGAGAAGGCCCTGGCGATGGCTGCAGCGATGCGCGAGCGGCTGATGGCAATGCCGGCCGGGAAGCGGACCTGGTTGATTGTGTCCGGGGTGTTTCTGGCTGCAATGTGTGCGGGGATGGTTTGGTTTGCGGGGAGGCCCGACTGGCGGGTGTTGTTCAGCGGGCTCGACGGCAAGGACGTGCAGCAGGTGTCGCAGGAACTGGCAGCCGCAGGAATTCCGTATGAGACGACGGTGGACGGAGCTGGAATCCAGGTGCCGGCCGAGATGCTGGACAAAGCGCGCATGGAGGTGGCGGCGAAGGGCATGCCACAGACAGGGCGGCTCGGGTTTGAGTTGTTCGACAAGCCGAACTGGGTGGGGAGTGAGTTTGATGAGCGTGTGAACTATCAGCGAGCGCTGGAGGGAGAACTGGAGCACACGATTGGAACATTGGGGGTCGTGAAGTCGGCCAGGGTGCATCTGGTGTTGCCGCAGGCTTCGTTGTTTGCCGCGGAGGAAAAGGTGGCGAAGGCTTCAGTGGTGTTGAAGCTGAAGCGGGCGTCGGTGGATCCGGAGCAGGCGGATGCGATTCGAAGCCTGGTGGCTGGTTCGGTTGAGAACCTGAGTGTCGATCAGGTGACGCTGGTGGATGCGGATGGACGGGTGAACTTCAAGCAACGATCCAGTAATGCTGCCGAGGCGGACGCGGAGCAGGCGATGGAGGCGAAGCTGGTGGCGATGCTGGAGCCGCTGGCAGGACGCGACAATGTACGGGCTACGGTGAATGTGAGTTATGACGAAGGTAGTGAAGAGCGGACTGACGAGGTCTATGACCCGAGCGAGGTAGCGACGCTGAGCATGCATAAGAGCGAACAAGTGTCTACCGGGCGCGGGGCGCCTTCAGGTGTTCCGGGGACTGCGAGTAACTCTCCGGCGGGTTCGCCGGAGGGGGCAGTTGCGGGATCGCAGGCAGCAGCTGCGCCGGGGACGCCGCCGCTACTGCAGAAGCAGGTGTTGCCGGTCTATCCGCAGCAGGGTGCGGGGCAGAGCCAGAGTTTGCACGAAGAGAATGGGACTTACGGAGTTACAAAACACCTGGTGCATACCGAGCAGGGGCCGGGACGGGTGCGGCGTGTGTCGGCTGCGGTGGTGGTGAACGATCGCAGCATGACTGAAGGCGTCGGAAAGCTGGAGCATGTTGTGTGGAAGCCGCGAAGCGCGGAGGAGATGCGTCGCCTGGAGGAGTTGGCGCAAGCTGCGGTCGGCTACGATGCGCGGCGCGGAGACCAGGTGGTGATGCAGAACGTCAGCTTCAGCACAAATGCTCCGGAGGTGAAACCGCCAGTGATGGACAAGCTGATGGAAGAGGCGCGTGGGTTGCTGCATACGCAGCCGGGCTTGATGCGGACTGCGGTGCTTGGAATCTGCGGTGTGCTTCTGGTGCTGTTTGTGCTACGGCCGGTGGCGAGCCAGGTGACGGCGACGCTGCGGGAGCCGATGCTATTGGCGGCAGAGACGGGAACTGCCAGTGTCTTCGAAGAGCGCGAAGAGATCACGGCACCACAGAATGACCCGGCCGAGGAGATGTTTTTGCCGCGGCCGAAGAGCAAGACACATCAATTGCAGCAGGGAATCTTTGAGCACGTATCGGAACATATTCGACGAGAACCAGCACAGAGCACGAGGCTACTCGAGGCCTGGATTGGGTCTTCCGAGGAGAGAAACTAATGGGAACAGCGACACAGTTTTCAGGAGCAGAGGCGATGCGGCAGAATCCGCTGCTCTTGACGCCGGAGGCAGGGTTTACCCCGGCAGAGATACCCGGACTACGGAAGGCCGCAATTCTAATGGTCGCGATTGGAGATGAACTGGCGAAGACGCTGTTTCAGAGCCTGTCGGAGATCGATGTGCAGCGGGTGACCGAAGAGATTACACGGCTGGGTGACGTGCCCGCGGCGCAGCTAACGCAAGTGCTGACGGAGTTCTACGGGCTGCTGGAGACGCAGCAGTACATGGTTCGTGGTGGAACGGACTATGCCATGAGGCTGTTGACGGAGGCCTTTGGGGCCTCGCGGGCCGAAGAGTTGCTGCAACAGGTGAAGAAGATTCGCGAGCGCAACAGTGGCGACATGGCGAAGCTGCAGGACATGGACCCGCAGCATTTGAGCAAGTTTTTAGAGAACGAACACTCGCAGACGGTGGCCCTGGTGCTGGCGCATCTGGATGCGAAGCGCGCCTCGATGGTGTTGATGAATCTGCAGGGGGCCATGCGAGTGGATGTGGTGCGGAGGCTGGCAGAGATGCGGCAGTTCTCGCCGGAGATGGCACAGACGGTGGCGATGGCGCTGCATAAGCGAATGGAAAAGATGGGGTCGAGTGGACGGAAGTCCTATTCCGGCTTCAAGGCGGTGGCGGAGCTGCTTAACCGGCTGAACCAGACCGAGAGCCGAGGGATTTTGGAGGAGATTGAACAAAGCGAACCGAAGGTCGCGATTGGGATACGCGAGCTGATGTTTGTGTTTGAAGACCTGGTGACGGTGCCGGCAGAGAGCATTCGTGAGTTTGTGAGTGCTGCGGATAAAAAGGTTCTGGCGATGGCATTGAAGGGCGGGAAAGATAACGTGAAGGCGCACCTCTTCAAAGCGATGAGCTCGCGCGCGGTAGAGATGCTGAAGGAGGACATGGAGGTGATGGGTCCGGTACGGATGCGAGACGTTGGATTGGCGCAGCAGGAGTTGCTGGCCTTGGCACGGCAGCTGGAGAGCGAAGGCAAGATGATTTTGAAGATGGAGGTCGATGATGATCTCGCCGTCTGAGAATGCAGAAGCGAAGACCGCTGGTCGCGGTGCTGTTGTTAGGATGCCGGTGATGTTGTTGGGCGGAGGAGGGCGAGAGGTATCGCGGCTTGAGTTTTTTCCGCTGGGACAACCCGAGATTGTAGCGGAGGTTGAGGTGGACGGGGCGGAGGTTCTCCTGAAGGAGGAAGTAGCAGCGCTCGATGGACGGTTGCGGTCGCAGGCGGAGCAGATGTCCGTGGATATGGAGATGGCGCGAAACGAAGCGAGGGCTGAGGCTCGCCTTGAGTGGGAGCAGGAGTTGGACGACAGAATTATTGGGGAACGCAGGGCTGTCTTGAAGGCTTGCGAAGAGTTTGTTCGAGAGCGCGCGAGGTACTTTGCAGGAGTCGAGGCTGAGGTAGTGAAACTTGCCCTGGCGATCGCTGCGCGCGTGCTGCATCGTGAAGCGAAGCTCGATCCATTGCTGCTGACCGGGGTGGTAAGGGTCGCGCTGGAGAAGGTGGCGGAAGATAGCGTGACGGTGTTGCGAGTGCCTGTAGGCGCGACTGAGATGTGGAGAGAGGTTTTTGCGGCGAGTCCGGAGTCTTCGCTCCAGGTTGTGGAAGATGAACGACTGTCCGCGGGAGAGTGCGTGCTTGATACAAATGTGGGCAGGGTCGAGCTCGGTGTGAGCGCGCAGTTGGAGGAGATTGAACGTGGATTCTTCGATCTGATGCAGCAGAGGCCTGCGTGATGGGTGAGACGCAGGATGTGGCGTCGGCGGGTTCTGGGGGACTCGCTCCTTATCTGACGCAACTGGCGGATAGGCCTGCCTGGCGATGGAGTGGGCGTGTGGTTGAAGCCAATGGACAGACGGTGGAGGCCGAGGGTCCGCTTTGTTCGGTGGGCGAGTGCTGCGAGATCGTCGATGGAGATGGCGAAAGGCATCGTGCCGAGGTGATCGGTTTTCGCGGGCGACATGTATTGGCTATGCCGCTGAAGGCGACCCAGGGGATTCGATATGGCGATGCGGTGCTGGCGATGGGAGTGACGCCGGGAATTGCCGTAGGGACAGAGATGGAAGGGCGGATTGTTGATGCGCTAGGTTCGCCGCTGGACGGTCTGCCGGCACCACGAGTCGCGGAGATGTGGCCGCTCGATGGTACGGTCCCGCACCCGATGGAGCGTGAGGCGATCAGAGAGCCATTGCAGACTGGGCTTCGGGTGCTGGATGGAATGCTCACGGTGGGACGCGGGCAGCGTGTGGGGATCTTTGGCGGGTCGGGCGTAGGAAAGAGCACGCTGATTGGAATGATGGCGCGGAATACTGCGGCGGATCTCACGGTTGTCGGGCTGGTGGGCGAACGGGGACGAGAGGTGCGGGAGTTTGTGGAGGATTCGCTGGGCGAGGAGGGACGGAAGCGATCGGTGGTGTTGGTGTCGACTTCGGATCAGAGTCCTTTGTTGCGGATGCGGGCGGCGATGGCGGCTACGTCGGTTGCGGAGTTTTATGCGGCGCGCGGAAAGCATGTCTTGCTGGTGCTCGATTCGTTGACGCGATATGCGATGGCGGCGCGCGAGATCGGGCTGGCAGCCGGGGAGCCTCCCGCGAGTAAGGGATATACGCCGTCGGTGTTTGCGCGGCTTGCGAAGCTTGTGGAGCGTGCGGGAAACTTTCGGAATGGAAGCATTACGGCTTTCTATACGGTGTTGATGGAGGGAGACGATCAGCAGGATCCGGTAGTGGATGCGGTGCGGTCGCTGCTGGATGGGCACGTGGTGTTGTCGCGGTCGATGGCGGCGGGAGGATGGTATCCGCCGGTGAATGTGCTGGATTCTTTGAGTCGTTTGATGCCTGCGGTGACGATGCCGGAGCACAGAGCGCAGGCTGCGACGGTGCGGAGGCTGCTGGCGGCGCATGCGCGGTCGGAGGATCTGATTCGGATTGGCGCCTATAAGGCCGGAACGGATGAGGACCTTGATCGAGCGATACGGGCGATGGCTCTGCTGCGCGAGTTTCTTGAACAGCGAAGCGACGAGCGCGTGACGATGCAGGAGAGTGTTGCGCGGCTGAATGCGATGGAGCTTTAGACGATGCAGACGCGATTGGAGACATTGCAACGGTTGGTGACCTTGTATGCCGCTGTCGAAGAGATGCATTCGACCGAACTACAGCGGATGGCGTCAGCGGTTAGCGAGGCGCAACAGGCTATTGGAATAGAGCAGGAGGTAGCACGGTCGGCTCGGATCAATGGCCGCGAAGCTTTGCTGGCCGGAGATCGGGTGAGTTGGATGATGGCCGAGACCCAGCAAGAGACTGCTGCGTGGCGACGGCGGAGGCTGGAGCAGATTCGTCTGGAGCGCGAGGGGCTAAACGAAGCGGCCAGGGAGCAGTATGTGGCGAGCCGCCTAAAGAGAGAGCAGATCAAACGTGTCTTCGACGATATCGCGGTCCGAATGGAGATCGAAGAGGGACGTCGTTTGCAGGCTGCTTCCGATGATCGATTTTTGGCGCGGAGACGATGGACGGATGCGCAGGAAGAAAGACGAGACGACCAGCGGATGAAGGCCTCCTAATAATTGCAACATTGGGTTTGGTCTGTGGAATGCACATGCATTTGTTGCGGAGATGGGCGAGGAATAGTAATGATGAGCGCGGCGATTTCGATGATGGCGGGCGTGGAGCAGACCAAGGTACGGCCTTTGTCCGGCGATCTGTTTTCTGGTCAGGCAAAGCTGGAAGACGTCTCCTTCGCAAAGAGTTTCAATGAGCGTGTTGGGGCGGCCACCTCGTCTCAAGGAAAAAACGCCGCAGATGACATGGCGATTGCGTTGCCTGGCTTGAAGGGCACGACACTTACGAAGAAATTGGAAGGGGGTGCGGAAAGTTCGAGTGGAGTGAAGGAAGGGTCCATCACAGCGCAGGAGATACCCGTGCGCGGCGTGCTGAAAGGTGCTGTTGCAGGCAAAATCATTCAGCCGCAGGCGACGACTGTGGCAGGGTCGCAAGAGAAGACAGCAGTGGATGACGCGGAATGGAGGGAAGTTGAGCTTCCAGCACAGGTGGAGGGAACCGCTGACGACGTTTCTCCTATTCCTTACGCCGCGCCGGCTCCTGGGGCGATGGATGAAAGTTCTGGACGGGACGTCAGTATCGCGGATGGAGATCGGTCGTTGATGCCGTTGGTATTGAGTGGCGACAGGCCTGTGGTTCAGAAAGAGCCAGAAGCTGCAGAGACGGTGACGGAGGGCGCCTCCTCGAAGAAGACTGCAAAAGCGCAGGAGAGTTCGGCGACCCTGAAGACTGTACAACAGAAGACTGTTGGAAAAATCGTGGATGCGATTGCGGTTGAACCTAAAACTGTTATGGGGACTTCGACCGAAAGCGCAATTCCTAGCGTGGGGCAGGTGGTTGCGCCGACGGTTGCGCTGCAGGGGGAGATCGGCAAGGCGACGGACACTTTTAGCAAAGCAGTCTCCTCGGTGACGAAGCCCTCAACTGGAATTTCTCCTATCGCGGTAGATGGTCAGGTTCGCAAAGAGGTCGCATCTGGAGCGAAAACCAGCGTTACAGATACCGCCATGATGGCGACTGCGGGGAGCGATCCGGTTGCATCTGCAAAGACGGGCATGAGTCCGGAGAAGATGGCAGCAGTTGCGACGCCGGTCGGCAGAGATGGCGAGAGCAAGCTGCAAGCTACACCGGAATCTGGTGCGGCTTTGTTACATTCGGTGGGTACTATGCCGACAGCTGTTGTGTCCGGCAATACTCCAGGTGAGTTGGCCCCAACAAAGCCACCGGTTGGAGATGCAGGGGCCCACACGCCAAGCTTGTCGGCTGGATTGAGAGAGCAGGATGGGGTTGGCGGAGTTGCGCAATCGATGGATGGAGCGCCTCGAATGCTGGCGGCCACACCGACGTCTCTTGAGGTTGGTATTCAAAACGGGACGCACGGGTGGTTGAAGGTTCGTGCAGAGATGACCGACAGTGGCGTTGTGAATGCATCGGTCTCGGCGGCGTCGTCTGCTGGGCAGGAGATGCTGCACCGTGAGCTGCCTGCGCTGACCGCTTATCTGCAGGGGGAGAAGGTTGCAGTGAATGCCGTTATCGTTCATGCCCCATCGGCTGCTGGGACTGATGCGCGAAGCTCCTCAGGGACGGACAGTGCCGGGGGACAGACACCACAAAGAAGTAATGGAGGGGAAGATCAACATCAGAACCTCAAAAAAGCGACATTGAATGGCTCTGGCGAGACGATGACGTATCGGGGCTTGCATGGAGTTGATGAGGATGGATCGTTACCGCTAGTAGCGTATGCAAGCGGCGGAAGCTGGTTGAGCGTGCGAGCGTGAACCGGATGTATGGAACGAAATTTGAACTGAGGAGAACGAACGATGGATTTGTCACAGCTTAATTCGATCGCAACATCGGGAACATCGGCAGCGAGCACGGTGGCTTCTGCGCTGTCTTCGAAACGTGCAGTACAGGCAACGCCGAAGGACACAACGACACCAACCACCCCAACCACTAACACGAGCAGTGCTGCAAATTCGTCGAATATTACGTCGAATGATTTTCTTACATTGCTGGTGAGTGAGCTGAAGAACCAGGATCCGACGCAGCCGACGGACCCGAATCAATACATCACCCAACTGGCACAGGTGAACAGCCTGCAGCAGTTGATCTCGATCAACCAGGGTATCGGAACGCTCGATAGCGCGATCTCCGGGACCAGCTCGCCGTCGACCGGTAGTTCAGTATCGGGTAGCTCGACGACAAGCTAAACAGATTCGCAGCGGCGATCCGCAGCCCAGAAAACAGACTGAGCTGGATTTGCGCGGTCAAAACGTGCAACAACAAACAGAACTGTAACCAGGAAGACCAAGGAGAGAGACGATGGGAAATTTTTCGATAGCATTGTCCGGATTGCAGGCCGATTCAGTTGCACTGAACACGATCGGCAACAATCTGGCGAACCTCAACACGACAGCATTTAAGGGCCAGACGACCGCCTTTGAGGATCTGTTCTACCAGCAGATTGGACAGTCCGGATCAGGCGACGCGATTCAGCTAGGAGCAGGAACCAGGGTTTCGGGAACAAGCACTAACTTCACCGAGGGGACTATTTTGCCGGACTCCAATGCGAATTCGGCCGACATGGCACTGGCCGGCAATGGTTTCTTTGTCGTGCAACAGGGCGGAGTGCAGTCGCTGACACGCGCCGGCAACTTTCAGTTGAGCTCGAGCGGCAATTTGATTACGCAGGATGGTCAACAGGTGATGGGCTACGCCGCGGTGAATGGCGTGGTGAACCAGAACTCCAGCCTGTCACCGATCACGATACCGGTTGGATTGAATGAAGGCGCTCAGGCAACGCAGAACTTCTCGGTGACGACGAATTTGAACTCGAATGCGACGGTGGGAACATCCTTCTCCACGCCGGTGCAGATCTTCGACTCGCTGGGCCAGAGCCACCAGGCGACGGTGAGCTACACCAAGACAGCGACCAATACGTGGAGCTATTCGGTGGCGCTGCCGGCGGGCGATGCAACCGGAGTACCTACGAACAATACCGGAACGCTGACGTTTGATACGTCAGGGAATCTGGTGTCCCCAACTGGAAGTGTGAATAACATTACGTTTCCCACGTTGGCGGATGGGGCAAGTGATCTTAGCTTCAACTGGAACCTGAATAATAGCACCGGAACTCCGACGATCTCACAGCTTGCCGCCGCTTCGAGCAACACGGCGAACAGCCAGGATGGGTTTACCAGCGGGGTATACCAGAGCTTTGTTGTTGACTCCACCGGTGTGATCACGGCACAGTTCAGCAATGGCCGGACTTCGACGATCGGGCAGCTCGCAGTGGCCACGGTCGCCAATACCGCCGGGTTAACGGCCTCAGGGGGTAATAACTTCAATACGACTGCAGCCTCCGGGCTTGCGACCGTAGGTGTGGCCGGAGCCGGTGGCCGGGGCACACTGGATGATGGGGCTCTCGAGCAGTCGAACGTCAACATTTCAACAGAGTTTTCTAATCTGATTGTGGCGCAGCGGGCGTTCGAGGCGAATTCGAAAACTGTGACGACGTTCGATACGATCTCGCAGGATGTGCTGTCGATGGTGCGGTAGCGCAGTTCGAAGGGGCCGAGGCGGCTTAGCGGGTGCGAGACCAGAGGATGGGTCTCACCGGCTGGCCGCCCCGGCTGCTTTTGCGGAAGAGAGCCAAGAGTGCAGGGAGGTCGGCTGCTTCGCAAGTCATCCATCCTGAAGATTCACTAATGTTCGGAACTGTCTTATTGGCCAACGGCTTGCACTTTGTCTCGCCATCATGGCTACCTCTCCTACGGTTCTGGCTGGTGCTTCTACCTCGTCTCCTCCTGCCCCCGCTCCGACTCCCCTTGCGGCTCCCGTTGCGGCGAAGTTTCCCGTCGTCCCACTGCTGATTGCGGTAGTGGTCGGCGTAGCGATCGCGACCCTAGGTGTCGGAGGCCTCGTTTACTACCTTGCCCATACAGGCCGCTTGCCGACGCTGGGAGGGGCAGCGCAAAAGACAGAGGCGGTTGGCCCGGCTACGACACATGCCATGGTGCTGGAACCGCTGTTGGTGAACCTGGCGGATGGAGGTGGCAGCTCCTATCTGCGGGTGGCTTTGACCCTTCGTGTGGCTGATGTGGCCGATAAGAAGAGCTCAAAGGCCAACGACGAAAAAGGTAAGGACGACAAAGGGACGGAGGATGCCGTGGCAGCGGTGCGGGACACGGTGCTGACTGTGCTGGGTCGGCAGACTGCGGATGGTTTGTTGGCCGCGGATGGAAAAGAACATTTGAAGACTGAGTTGAAGGCAGCTCTGGCTGAGCATAACGCTGATTTGAAGGTGAAGGATGTTTTCTTCACCGACTTTCTGGTGCAGCGCTAGCACGCCGGTTTGAGGCGTTGAAGAACAGTTGAGAGAGGGAGTTGACGATGACGGGAACAGAGCTGGCGACGCGCAGTACAGAGGCTGTAACGGCCACGAGTTTGGATTTGATGCAGGTGGTGGCTCCGAAGATGCCGTGGATGATGCGGATTGAGGAGCATCCGTACTGGGAGACTCTTTCGCAGTTGCGCGTGACGCTACGGGCGGGTGTAGGGCTCCGATTCAAGGTGCGGGATTTATTGGCGCTGAAGGAGGGGCAGGTGTTTGAAAGTCTTTCGCCGGCTACAGACGACGTTCCGGTAAAGGTCGGACAGGCGCAATTGGGCTGGAGTGAGTTCGAAGTGGTGCAACAACGGATGGCTCTGCGGTTGACGCGGCTCGGGTAAATTCGACCGGCTGATGCAGAGAAGAGCGGCCGTGGCCGTCACGACTCTGGATGGAATGGACAAGGGCTTAAGGATCGGGGCGATGGAATGTGGGTTTTGCAAGGGACTGGAGAAAAGGAATTGAACAACGTTGCGACGATTGCGGCTCCTGAGATGCAGGGGCTTGCGGGTTGGGTGCTGAGCCTGCTGCGAGGATGGCGTGGCCAACGTGAGATGCCACGCAAGCAATTGCGGCTCGTCGAGACTCTGCCGCTTGGAGGAAAGAGACAACTGATGTTGGTGACCTGTGCTGGAGAGAGCTTTTTAGTTGGCGGTGGCATGGAGAGCGTGGAGACGATTGTGCGGTTGAAGGCTGAGGTCTCGCCGGATGTAGTGACGAAGAGTCTGGATGGGACATGCCAATAGCGCCCAGATTACGATTGTTGACATGGGTTCTGGCTGGGCTGATGATGCCTCTGCCTTTGGCCCATGCCCAGACAAAGGCGCAGATGGTTACGAATGCTCCGGACTCATTTGGGATGAAGCTGCCGTTGCTGAGCTCCGCGCATGGACATGATCAGGCGGCTTCAAATCCTAAAAAGAACAGCGTAAAGACGCTCGGTTCCGGGGGTCGTGTAATCGTCACAGCGAATGCGAGCGGAGCGAAGATCAACGATTCGATTGCGTCGGAGCTTGCGGGAAGCAAGAGCGTGCCGTGGTCGATTGTGGTCGGGTTGACACTGTTGACGTTGCTGCCGGCACTCCTGTTGTCGATGACTCCGCTGGTGCGTTTGCTGGTGGTGTTTCACTTTTTGCGTCAGGCGCTGGGGACACAGACCGCTCCATCGAACCAGGTGTTGATGGGTCTGGCGCTGATGATGACATGGTTTCTGATGCAGCCTGTGCTGCTGGAGGTGGAGCAGACCGCAGTAGCTCCCTATAGTGCGGGGACGATTACAGGGGCGCAGGCCATGGATCTCGGTGTGGCACCCGTAAAGCTGTACATGCTGCGGTATGCCCGGGAGAAGGACCTGGCGGTGTTTGCATCGGCAGGGATGGCCGTGCGTCCGAATCGGAAGGAGGACCTGCCGATTCAGGTGGTGGTGCCGGCATACATTCTGAGCGAGTTGAAGGCTGGGTTCCAGATTGGCGCTGTGTTGTTTCTTCCGTTTCTGCTGGTGGACCTGGTTGTGGCAAGTGTGACGACCTCGATCGGCATGATGCAGCTGCCACCGGTGGTGATCTCGACACCTCTGAAAATTCTTCTGTTTGTGATGGTCGACGGCTGGAATCTGCTTGCAGACCAGTTGATTAAGAGTTTCTAGCAATTTGGATTTTGTTGAGCGGAGGCAAGGAATGGGACCGGACCAGACGGTGGAGATCATGCGCAGGGTGTTGATTGAGGCGATGATGTTGAGCGCTCCGCTGCTGGTGACGGCGGCCCTGGTAAGCCTTGCGGTGAGCCTGCTGCAGACGCTGACCAGTGTGCAGGAACAGACGTTAACCGCAGTGCCGCGGCTGGTAGTGGTGTTTGTCGTCACCTTGGCGGTGCTGCCCTGGATGGTGCACCGGCTGGTGGGTTTCACGGTGCATTTGTTTACCGGGTTTCACAAGTATCTGGGATAGGGCGGCATGAATCGGGAACTGAGCGGATTGATCGAAGACTGGCCGCAGTATCTGACAGCAGCGGTGCTGGTAATGGTGCGGCTGAGCGGGCTGATGGTGTTTTGTCCGGTTTTCTCTTCGCCGGCGATTGCGCCGCGGATCAAGGTTGGGTTTGTCTTTGCGATGACGATTCTGCTGGCTCCGGCGATCGCAACGGTGCCAGGGGCGCGGGCGGTGCTCGATACGCGGGCGGTACTTGGAGAGCTTGGGGTGGGACTCGTCTTCGGACTTTCTCTGACGCTGTTGAACGAGGCACTGACGTTTGCGGGGACGCTGCTGGGGCTGCAGTTCAGTTTTTCGCTGGTGAATCTGCTGGATCCAAATTCGATGATCGAGACGGCAGTACTGGGACAGATGCTGGGCTGGATGGGCGTGCTGGTGATTATCGGCTCCGGACTGGACAGGACCGTGCTGGCGGCTGTAGTGCGGAGTTTTTCTGCGGTTCCGGTGGGTCAGGCGGTGATGCAGGCGAAGACCGGCGTTGCGCTGGCCATGATGGCGAGTGGAATTTTTCTCGCGGGAGTGCAACTGGCGGCTCCTGTAATGGCTGCGGCACTGGCTGTCGAGGTGACGATCGCGTTGGTGGCACGGTTATCGCCGCAGCTGCCTGCGATGGTGGTGAGCATACCGGCGAAGACGATGGTGTCGTATGTGGTCCTGATTGGAAGCCTGGCGGTGTGGCCGGGGTGGATCGAACGTCACTTTACGGCGTTGCTGGACGCTGCGGCAAAGATGCTGGTGCGGGCATGAGTGTCGCCACGGAGAAGAAGATGAGAGAGCTGCGGATCGTGTGGGTCTCGCGCGCGGACGGCTCATTACACGTGGCGTGGATTGACGAATCTCTTCTTGGTCACCGAGCTCTCGTGAAGGCCGGGTGCTATGGCCGATAGGGGAACAGAACAGGCTACTCCGCTACGAAAGAAGAAGGCGCGGGAGCGAGGCGACAGGGTTCATAGCCGTGAGCTTCTGTCGGCGATGGCGATGTTGGGCGGCGTAATGGTGTTGGGAGCCTGCGCTCGGCGATGGTGGGGCTGAACGGTGTGGATAGACAGGGTGGGGAAGAGCTTTTGATCGTGGTGGTACGGCAGTTACTTTTACCGGCGTTGTTGCCCGTGGGGTTGGTATTAGCGGCTAGTTTTGCTGGGGCGCTGGTTTCGGGAGTGGCACAGAGCGGTGGTGTGCAGATCAATCCCGGGGCGATGGAGTTGAAATTTGCGAAGTTGAACCCGGTGACGAACCTGGGGAATTTGTTCAGTCTGCGATCGGCTACGCGAGTGGCTAAGTCGTTGGTACCGGCAGCCGTGATGGTGATGTTGGGATGGGGGGCGCTGAAGGCGTTAATGATTCCGATGCCGGTGATGAGCCTGGTCCGATTGCCGGCGACGTTTTCAACCGCGTACGGGCTGGCGCTTGATGCGGCCTGGGTGACGCTGGCGTGGTCCGGTCTGGACTATGCGATCGAGTGGAGGAGTTGGAACCAGCGGCTGAAGATGAGCAAGCAGGAGATGCGCGAAGAGATACGGGATGCGATGGGGAATCCGCAGATCAAGGCGAAGGTGCGGCAGATTCAGCGCGCGATGCGCAAGCGCAAGGTGAAAGCGGACATGTCGCGGGCAAGCGTGGTGATTACCAACCCGACACACTACGCGGTGGCGCTTGCGTTTAGCTTCGAGACGATGTCGGCGCCAACGGTGTTGGCGAAAGGGCGAGATCTGCTGGCCGCGGAGATTCGCGAAGAGGCACGGTGGGCGGGGGTTCCGATCATCGAAAACCCTCCGCTGGCGCGGAGTTTATACAAAATGGTCGAGCCGGGCCAATCGATTCCGTTCGAGTTGTATGCGGCAGTGGCTGGCATTCTGGCCTATTTGTACCGCCAGAGGGTTGAGGAGCGCGTGCGTCGAGACCGCCAGGCGAAAAAGAGAGAGCAGAAGGTTCAGCAAGGCGCTGGGCGAGTTGATTCGAAAGGTAATGCCGGAACGATGGAGATCGTTGCGATGCATGGCTTTGGGGGTGGGATGTGAGTGAGATGGTGATGAAGAAAAGTGATGGTGTTCAGATGGCGAAGCTGCAGGCGTTGCTGCTTCCAGTGGCTGCGATCAGCATGGTGTTCGTCATGATTATTCCGGTGCCGAGTGTGGTGCTGGATATTTTGCTGGCCGCTTCGATTACGGCTTCAGTGATCGTGTTCTTAACCGCGGTGCAGGTGCGGCGGGCGGTGGACTTTTCGGTGTTTCCTACGCTGCTGCTTCTGCTGACGCTGTTCCGGTTGTCGCTGAACCTGGCTTCGAGCCGGAGGATTCTGCTGCATGGGCAAGAGGGGACGCACGCTGCAGGCTCGGTGATCGAGGCATTCGGGCAGTTTGTGGTGGGTGGGAACTACGTAGTGGGGTTGGTGCTGTTTCTCGCGCTGATCGCGATTCAGTTTCTGGTCGTCAGCCACGGTGCGGTGAGGACGGCTGAGGTGACAGCGAGATTTACGCTCGATGCGCTGCCGGGCAAGCAGATGGCCATCGATGCGGACATGAACGCAGGCTTGATCGATGAGCAGGGTGCGCGAAAAAGGCGGCAGGCAATTGCGCGCGAGGCGGAGTTCTATGGCGCAATGGATGGTGCGGCGAAGTTCAATCAAAGGGACTCGCTGGCTACGATCTTGATCACTGCGATCAATATTGTGGCGGGATTGTTGATCGGAGTGTTGCAGCACGGCACTGATCTGGCCACGGCAGTGAAGACGTACACGATTTTGACGGTAGGCGATGGGCTGGTGACGATGATTCCGAGTCTGCTGGTGTCGATCGCCGGCGGTATGGTGTTGACTCGTGCTTCGTCTGCGGGGTCGTTGGATGACGAGCTTGGAACCCAGCTGCTGCGGGGGCGCAACACGCTTTGGATTGCGTGCGGTGTGCTGCTGGGGCTGGCTCTGATTCCGGGGCTGCCGAAGCTGTCGTTTGCGCTGATGGCGGTTGGCGTGGGGTTGATTGCGCGCAGGTTGCCCGCGGCAAAGAATGCTTCGTTGGCATTATCGGAGGAGTCTGCAGGTGCTGCCGCAACGGGTGATAAGGCTAAGGCAGCAGATGCGGCGAAGGGTGAGAATCTTGCTTCGCTGCTGAAGATGGACGAGCTGACGCTGGAGATTGGATTTCAGTTGATTCCAATGGTGGATGAGAAGCAGGGCGGGCAGATGCTCAATCGGGTTCGCGCACTACGGCGACACCTGGCGACGGAGCTTGGGTTCATCGTTCCGCCGGTTCATATAACGGACAATCTGCGACTCAAGCCTCGGGAGTACGTGGTGAGCCTGCGGGGAGTTGAGATTGCGCGCTGGCAGACGGAACAGAACTGCCTGCTGGCGGTGAACGCGGATCCCAAGGCCCGGGTGCTCCCTGGCGTGGAGACTAAGGAGCCGGCGTTCGGTGTGCAGGCGCGGTGGATCCAACCTGGTCTGGAGGAGCAGGCGCTGGCGGCGGGCTACTCGGTGGTGGACCAGACAACGGTGATTGGAACGCATCTTGGTGAGCTGATTCGCAGACATGCACATGAGCTGCTGGGGAGGCAGGAGGTGAAGCGTCTGCTGGACAGCATGAATGAGTCGCACCCGAAGCTGGTTGAGGAGTTGGTGCCGAAGCTGATGACACTTGGGGAGGTGCAGCGCGTGTTGCAGCAGTTGCTGCGGGAGCAGGTTTCCATTCGCGACCTGGGAGCGATTCTCGAAATCCTGGTTGAGGCGGCTCAGCAGTCGAAGAACGTGGTGCATCTGGTGGAGAGTGTGCGGCAGTCGCTGGGGCGAGGGCTGGTACATCCGCTGCTGGACGGCGACGGTGGCCTGCGTGTGCTTGTGCTGGAGCAGATGCTAGAGAACGAGTTGCTGCATACCTTCGATCCGCAGGGCGCTGGGCTGTTGCTGGGGGATGGGGCTCGGCCAGCGGGGATGCCGTCGGACTTTTTGAAGAGGCTGGTGGACTCTGTGAAACGCCTAACCGGAGGGGCATCTACCTCGGCACTTCCCGTGCTTCTATGTCCGAGTCCGGCCCGTTATCACGTGCGGCGTTGGCTGGAGCCGTTTCTGCCGCAGGTGACGGTCCTGGCGCCGGGGGAGATTCCTCCGGAGATTCGGGTACGAAGTATCGGAACGGTCGGCTAAAGCGGCATTGATTCAACAGGAAAACGTAAGCGCAGACGAGGAGAGGGAGAAAGTCATGAGCATAGGCAGTTCGATTCCAGTACAGGTTCTGCAAGGAAAGTCGAAGGGGAAGCCCTTCGGCGGGGGACATGCATCGTTGGATGATGCAGGGTTGGCGAGGGCAGCAGTGTTCGCTCCGTTTACCGGCAATGATCTGGAAACGACAGCAACTACTGAGGGCAACAGCGCGACGGAGCGTGATTTGCTGCTGATGGAGCATCTGCCGACGGTGCGTTATCTGGCACGGAGAATTCATGAACGGTTGCCGCAGCATGTGGAGCTGGACGATCTGGTTTCGGCCGGTGTCGTCGGGTTGATCGATGCCTTCTCAAAGTTCGACCACACGAAGAAAGTGCAGTTCAAGAGCTACGCGCAGTTCAGAATTCGTGGGGCGATTCTTGATTCCCTGCGAACGTTGGACTGGAGTCCACGAGAACTGCGGCGCAAGGGCCGGGCTGTCGAGGAGGCGATACGTTCGGTAACCCATCGGGTGGGTCGAGCGCCATCGGAGCAGGAGATTGCCAGGGAGATGGAGTTGACCCTCGCGGAGTATCAGCTGTTGTTGGGCGACCTGAAGGGGCTTGAAATTGGCAGTCTGCACATGGAACGGTCTGAGGATTCGGGTGATGAAGAGCTGTCGTATATTCCTGGCTCCCCCGAGGACGATCCGCTGTTTCGTTGCTTGAAGGGCGAGATGAAGCAGCGTCTCGCCGATGCCATCGACGAGCTGCCGGAAAAGGAACGGATGGTGCTAACGCTCTATTACTACGAAGAGCTGACGATGAAAGAGATCGGACTGACGCTGGGCGTAGTGGAGTCGAGAGTTTCGCAGATTCATTCCTCGGCGGTTTTGCGGTTGCGAACGGCGCTTGCCACTCTGCGCGGTAACAATTCGACCGAGGGGATTAAGGCGTGCAATTCGAAGCGGTAGGCTGGAGTGCGTTGAACTTTGATGAGAGATCTCTAACCAAAGAAGGGAAGGCATGGGAAAGCAGCTAGGGCAGGGAGACATTGATGCACTGTTTGCGGCTGCCGGGGCGAATGCCTCGGCGCCGTCAGCGGGACTGGCAAGCGAAGCTCTTCTGGAGCGGTATGACTACAGCCGGGCGGGCCAGATCAGCAACGATCAGATGCGGGCGATCAGCTCAGTGAACGATTTGTTTGCGCGCAACCTGATGCACACGATGAGTGCATGGTTGCGGACTCCATTCAAGATAAAGCTGGTCGCGGGCGAACAGTTGCCGTTCAGCGAGTTTCTCGAACGGCTCTCCTCGCCTAGCTATATTTGTTCCATTCGGTTGGAGCCTCTGGGCGCGGTTGGATTGCTGGAGCTTGAGCTGGCACTGGCATCGCCTATTGTGGATGTTCTGCTGGGCGGGGTGGGGCGGGCATGGCCGACGCGGGAGCTGACTGATATCGAGGAAGCTATCTTGACGTCGGTGGTCCAGATGGCAGTGCAAGAGTTGAACCTGGCCTGGCAGTCGGTCGGATTGGAGTTCGTTTTTGAGAAGCGTGAGTCGGAGCCCACGGTGCCCCGGATGCTGACTGCCGGAGAGAAGACGTTGTGCGTGAGCTTCGAAGCGCGGATGCCGGAGGCGCAGGGTGCAATGAATCTGTGTCTGCCAGCGGTTGTTCTGAATGCGATTTTACGACGGCTGATCTCCGAGGGTGATCGTCCAAAGAGGAGGTCGAAGGAAGCCCACGCAAGGATACGTGAGCTGATGGGAGAGGCGAAGATCGGCGCCGTGCTGCAGTTTCCTGTGATGCGTCTGCGAGCAAGTGAGCTGACCGCGCTAGAGCCCGGAACGGTCTTGCGTCTTCCTCTGCCAAAACATTCGACCTCGGAGCTGCGCGTAGGCGGGTTGCAATTCGGACGGGCGCATCCGGTGCGGACGGGAGAGCATCGCGGAGCGCAGCTTGAGTACGCGAACGACAACAACGATCGGAAAGATGCTTCGGATGGCCAGAGTATAGACGAGACGATGAGTGTGAATTGAGAGAGGAAGACGTGATGGAAAAGGTGACGGGTTCGGATGAGATTGCTGGAGTTGATCCTGGAGTCAGTTTGCTGTGTGACATAGAGCTGGATGCGACGTTACAGTTTGGCTCGCACGAGATGCCCTTGCGCGAGGTTCTGGAACTGGGGCCAGGGGATGTCGTGGAGTTGGACCGGCATGTGTCGGACCCGGTCGACTTGGTAGTTGGCGACAGGATCGTGGCACGAGGCGAGGTGGTCGTAGTCAACGGCAACTTTGCCCTGCGTATTACCGAGGTGGCGACGCCGCAACTGAGACTGGAGAGTATACGATGCCTTTTCTAATGAGGAAGACTGGAGTTGCAGAGGTCAATGCATTGATGCAGGGCTCTCGAGCAAGCAATGGAACGGCCTGGCAGGAGGATGTATACAGGCCGTCGAAAAACGCTGCCGGCCTGGATGGTTTGGGGCTGCCTGCATCGCTGAGGCAGGTGCAGCAGCGAAGACTCTGCGGCAACGCAGAGTGCGCGAGTGGATGGACGATGCCCTGGCGAAATCGCCGGCGGCCGATCTTCGAAGCGCAGTGGGGCTGCAGCGGGCGCTGTGTGCTTGCAATGGTACGGGCAGCGGTGGGGCGCGAACTGGGGGATGGGGGAGCATTTTCGCCGGCTCCGCATCGCCACAGGGTTCCACTTGGTTTGTTGATGCTGGCGCAGGGATGGATTACGCACCCACAGCTCCAAAAAGCGCTGGCGGCGCAGCGAGAGAGCGGTACTGGGCGAATCGGTGAATGGCTTATGAGCGAATGCGGCCTGGAGGCTGAACAGATCGTGCGCGGCCTGAGCATGCAATGGGGATGTCCGGTGCTGACTACGGAGGGATTCTCTCCCGAGACTATGGCTCTGGTGATGCCGAAGGTGTTTGTCGAAAAATTTGGGTTGCTGCCTCTGCGTGTCGCGGGATCTCGGATACTGTATTTGGGCTTTGCGGATCGACTGGATGCCTCCGCTGCGTTTGTAACAGAGCAGATGACGGAGTTGAAGGTGGAGAGTGGAGTGGTAGAAGGTGCCTCGTTCGAGGCTGCGCGCAGCAGGCTGCTCGCCTGCGATGGGGTGGAGATGAAACTGGAGGCAGCCGAAGATAAGGATGCGATGGCGGCGAGAATCACTGCAATCCTGGAACAGAAGCAGCCGATCGCGTCTCGTCTGGTCAGGCTGCATCAATACTATTGGCTGCGGATGTGGCTGGAGAGCGGGGCTCTGGGAAAGGTGGGGAATCTACCGGCAACGAGTGAGGATGTCAAGGACCACGTCTTTACTGTTGGGCCACACGAATGACGTTGATGCTTGGCGGTGCGTATGGCAAGAGAAAGATGGCCGATTGGCCCTCTCTTGTGTGAAGTACACCTTATTTCGGCATGAAGCCGGATGTCGGAGACGCTCCGGCAGCAGTTGCGGCGGAGGTGCTCTGGCCGGAATCCTGGGCAGGGCCAAGACCGAGCTTAATGATGGCACGTGAGTCGGGGATTAGTTTTGTCTGCCAGCCGTTATCGCTCTGGAATTTCTGCATTGCGGCTTCAGTTCCAGCGTCCCAATGACCGGAGGCCTGGCCCGAGAGATAGCCCGATTTGATCAGAGAAGTCTGGATCTGGGTGGCACGGGTATCATCGATTCCGCGCTGAGCTGCGGGTTTGGTTGCTGATTTCGAGCGCTTATTGAACAACTTAGGAGAGGTAGGGCCACGACGAGCGTGGGTTGATGCCAAGCATGGTAACGAGGCGGACAGTAGCAGAGCCGAACTCAGAAATGCTTTACCAAACTTCATAATCGGACGTTACCTTGGGTCGAGTATTGAGCAAAATTCGCAAACCCAGCCATCGCTGTGTGGCTAGAGTATATGGAGAGTAACGTTTAAGGCAACAAAAGGTTGACCAATTCGGCTACATCTTTTGTGGCGGGCTATTGTGGGCGAGGTGCCGCGGACCTTTTGAGTACAAGTAGCGGCGCAAGTTGAAGCAGCGCCGCTACTTGTACTTCGAACTACGGAAGCGTTCCGCCTACGTAGGAGTTCAGGTTTTTCTGAGTAGGAGACTGAATGACAAAGACAACGTCGTCCTTGGATTTGAGGGTCGAGACGATAGCGCGATAACTGGCCTCGTCGGTGACAGGCTTGCGGTTGATGGCCGTAATGATCGCGGTCTTACCGAGACCGATCTCGTCAGCAAAGGAGCCGGGACGAACGCTGGTGATGATCACGCCGCCCTTGATGCCGGTCTTTGCGGCGAGTGCTGGCGGGATAGCCGAGACGGTGATACCAAGCTTACCTTCTCCCGCATCCGCTTCCTGTGGGGTGGACGGCTCATCCTGCTGGCCAGTGATGTCGGCGTAGGTCTTGGCGCGATCACCGATGACGACATTGGCGGTGTTCTGTTTACCATCGCGAAGGTAACCGATCTTTACGGTTGAACCGACGTGGCGGGCGGAGATGTCGTTCACAAGATCGTCACCGTCCTTGATATTGCGGCCGTCGATCGAAACGAGGACGTCGCCCGCTTGGATGCCCGCCTTTGCAGCGCCACCGTTCGGGGTGACGACGCCGACTATCACACCGTTCGTGAACCCATAGACGCGACCGACCGCGGAGGACTGAGCGGTCTGGAACTGAATACCGATGGAGCCGCGAACGACCTTATGTTCGGGGCCGATGAGCATGTTGTAAACGTTCACGATGATGTTGGCCGGCATGGCGAAGCCGACACCCTGCGAACCCATGGACTGGGTGTAGATGGCAGTATTCATGCCGACGACCTGGCCGGCCATATCGACGAGCGGACCGCCGGAGTTGCCGGGGTTAATGGCGGCATCGGTCTGGATAAAGCGCTGGAACTGCGTCTGGGAGACCCCGTTAGCGCTAGCCTCCTCGATGCTGCGGTTCTTGGCGGAGATAATGCCTGCGGTTACAGTCTTCGACAGAGAGAAAGGGCTGCCGATGGCAAGGACCCAGTCGCCGACCTGCGCGCCGTCGGAGTTGCCGAGTTTGATGGTGGGAAGAGGCTCTTTGGTGTCGATTTTGATGACGGCGATATCGGTGTCCTTATCGACTCCGATTACCGTGGCAAGACGGCCTGGGTCGCCGGCGTCGTCGGGATCGCTGGAGAGCCTGACGTAAATCTTGTCGGCCTTATCGACGACGTGGTTGTTGGTGATGATGTAGCCGCGGGCATCGACGATGAAACCTGAGCCGAGAGCACGGCGTTCTCCGCCGGCACCGTCGCCGTCGTCACCACCCTGGCCACCGAAAAAACGATTGAAAAAGTCCTGCATGTCGCCGGGGGTCTTCTGGCTGTCGTCGTCGCCATCGGGATTGTTTGGCTGGGGGAGCCGCTGACCACCGCGTCTGCGCTTGTTCGTGGCGGGCTTGGGCAGCTCCTCTGTGTTGATATTAACGACGGCGGGGCCAACTTGTTTCACGATCTGCGAAAAGCCGTTGGAGAGCGCCACTGGGGATGGAATGATGAGGGGCCGAGCGTCGGAGGAATTCACAGTGGACTGCTCTTTGCCGCTGACGTTGCGCGTGAGAACCGAGCCGGCGAGAATGCCTGCCGACAGTGTCGCGAGGAGAGTGAACGTCGTGGCGAGGCGGCGGCTGCGGATGCGCTCAAGCAAAGTGGGAGGAGTGTTATTTGGTGTATCCATCAGTAGATCTTGACCTCATTTGTTGTGCGTTTCTATGCGCCGGACTATGTGCACGGCATGAACCTTAAGTATAGTCGCTGTTCCCGGCTATTGTTATCGCGAGACGGAAAGCGACTTCGCAGGTAGTTTAGACGCGAATTAAGGGCAAAAGTCTTCTGAAACTTTAGGCCGGGTGGGTGGGGAGTGGGGCGGTTGCGGAAAGCAGCTCGGTGACGGCGATTCCAACGAGGATGAGCACTGCCCCCAAGAGGGAGCGGCTGCCAAGATGTTCATGCAGGACGAGGTAGGACGTCAGGCAGGCGAAGACAGGTTCGAGGGTGAGAAGGATGGCGGTGTGGGTGGGTGGAAGGTGCTGCTGGGACCAGCTTTGGATGGTGAAAGCGGCGGCGGTGGCTAGAAGGCTGGTGACCACGAGAGCTACGACAAGACGCGGAGTAACTAACAGGTGAGGTCTTCCGCCCAACGGTAAAGTGACAGCCATTATGAGTGCGGCTACGCCGATCTGGAGAGTTGCGAGCTGGCCGGTGAGGACTCGATGCGAGGTGTAGGCGAGGGCCAGCAGGTGTCCGGCGAACGCTATGGCGCAGGCCAACGTGAGGAGGTCTCCGGAACCGATGCTGACGAAGAGGTTCTGCGGAGATGTTCCGGCTGGGGTCGTGAGAAGGAGCAGGCCGGAGAAGGCGAGAAGGGCTCCGATGGCGGTGGTCCAGCGTGGGGGCGGTGTGTTTCCGGGACGAAGTGCTGGGACGAGGGTGAAGAGAGGGACGAACACGACGACGAGGCCGGTGATGAAGGCGGATTTCGCGGGGGTGGTGCGGGCGAGTCCTGTGGTCTGGAATTGATAGCCGGCTGCGAGGAAGAGGCCGACGATCAGGCCGGAGAAGAGTGCGTGACCGCTGATGTGGCGAAGTTGGCGGTGGTTCACGATGGCGAGAGCGATGAACGCGAGGGCCATGCGGAGGAGGTTGAAGAGGAGGGGGGATGCGTCCTGGAGGGCGTCTTTGACGAGGACGAAGGTGGTTCCCCAGACGAAGACGACTGCCAGGAGCAGGAGGTGGGCCAGTGTGGAGGGGCTGAGTCGCTGCGGCAACTTAGTGTTGGGCTCCCGTGGTGGATGGCTTAGTTATTGTGGGTGCGGTGTAGACGGTTTCGCCGTTGACGACGGTGCGGAGGACTTTGGTGTGGAGCAGTTCTTGGGGCGAGGCGGTGGTGATGTCGCGGTCGAGGACGATGAGGTCGGCGAGATAGCCGCGCTCGAGGCGACCCTTCACTTTTTCGCGGAATTCGCCGAAGGCTGAGGCCTGGGTGTAGGCGTAGATCGCTTCGTTGAGAGAGATTTTTTCCTGGGGCTGGAAGGTCTGGGTGCCGGCTTCGTTCTGGCGGGTGATGGCGGCGTAGAGGCCGCGGAAGGGATTGATGAGTTCGACGGGGTAGTCGGTTCCGAAGGCGAGGACGACGTTGTGGTCGAGGAAAGACTTCCAGGCGTAGGCGTACTTGATACGCTCGGGGCCGAGGCGGTCGGTGGCCCACTTCATGTCGGTGAGCAGGTGGGAGGGTTGCATGGAGGCGATGACGCCTTCTTTTTCGAAGCGGTCGAAATCGCTCGGGAGCAGGACCTGGGCGTGTTCGACTCGGAAGCGGAGGGCGGCAGGGGGTGGCGTTCCCGACTCTGGCTTGGTGACGATATGGGCGTCCGGGCCGTGTTCGGGCGGTGATGGTGGGAGGTTGGCGACCTGATCGGCTACTCCGAAGGCGTTAAGGGCCATGGTGTTGGCGCGATCGCCGATAGCGTGGAAGCCTAGCTGGAAGCCTGCCGCCGCGCGCTCGGCGGCCATGTGGTTGAGCTTGTCCTGGTCGTAACGGGCGAGGCCGGAGTTGCCGGGATCGTCAGAGTAGGGCTCGGCCATGGCGGCGGTGCGGGAGCCGAGGGAGCCGTCCATGAAGCCTTTGAGCTGGGTGAGGTGGAGGCGGAGATCGTCGCTGGAGTAGCTGGTGCGGCGCTGCTTTAGGACCTTTACGGGTTGGTTGAAGTCGAGCCACTCGGCGACGCGGAGAGGGAGTTTGTTTGTGTGCTCGAGTTCCTCGAGGGCGAGGAAGTCGTCCCAATCGGAGTTGTCCTGCACGGTGGTGACTCCGTTGGCGATGATGTCGGCGATGGCGACTGTGAGCGCCTGGCGGCGCCGTTCCATTGTTGGCGGAGGAATTTTTGCCGCGACGAGGACGTAGGCGGCTGCTTCGCGGAGGATCCCGGTGGGGTTTCCAGAGGCGTCGCGGTCGATCTTGGCGCCGGCGGGGTCGGGAGTGGCGGCGGTGATGTTGGCGGCGGCGAGAGCGGCGGAGTTGGCGACGGCCATGTGTCCGTCGACTCGGCGGAAGATGGCGGGATGGCCGGCGGTGACCTGGTCGAGGTCGGTGCGCGAGGGGAGTTTGTCATCGGCCCAGAGGGTGTGGTCCCATCCTCCGCCCAGGATCCACTGGCCGGTTTGGGCGGTGGCGACGTAGGCGCGGATGCGCTGCTGCATCTTGGCGAGGGAATGGACGCCGACGAGGTTGACGGAGAGCTTCATGCGTCCGGCTTCGGCGATGTGGGTGTGGGCGTCGTTGAAGCCGGGCATCGCGAAGGCTCCCTGGAGGTCGATAACCTTTGTCTTGGGACCCTTCAGCTTCAGGATGCTGGCGTCGGTGCCTGCGGCGAGGATTTTTCCGTTGGCGATGGCGATTGCCGTGACCGTGGCCGGCGTCGGGGAGCGGTCGTTGGGGCGGAGGTGGGCGCCGGTGAGGATGTTGCCGTGGACGTAGATGGCATCGGGCGGGGTGGTCTGCGCGCGGGTGACGGCGGTCAGGAGAAGGATTGCGCTGAGAGTGAGGGGTTTCACGAGGTGGAGTGTATCAGGCTGCTTGGTTGCTCATGGGTGTATCCCTCCCTGACGGTTTTTGCGCAAAGTATTCAAACTTAGGGCCTTAGCTCGGTACTTCTGTGGTAAAGTCTCTGTTTTTAGATACTTAGTCGCAAAGTATTGATTTCAGATGAGAAAGAACGTGTCTCGTTGTTTTCGAGGCTAGTTTAATTATACGGGGTTGGAGGGGGTAAACATGCCACGAGTATGTACTTGATGCGGTTGGTTTTAGGGGCCTTTGGGGCTTGACATGCGATTTTTGGGCGGAAAACGCGAAAAAATAAATACGACGGCAAAAGCAAGATGCTTCGCCCAGCGTTTTTAGACGCTCGTCGGGGATCGTGCCTTCGGCGGAGGAGCAGAAGCCGTTCGGACGATTTGGTTCGCTCTGATCCGAAAACCAATGACAAAGACAAGGGCAAAGACGCGCAGCGGCTGAGAGGTTGTTTGGGTGGAGAAGCGGATTTCTCCGCCGCGCTGCTCACGATGAGGCCGTGAGCAGCTTCGGTCGAAATGACGGGTTTTTGTGGCTGGCAGGAGAGAGGCAAAGACAACTGCGTCGTGGATGAGCGGGCACTTGGCATCCCACCCATCGCAAAGTGTGCGATGGATGGGGCGGCACCCGTGGATCGGTGGCTGGTGGAAGAAGAACAGACAACAGCAAAAGCGAATTGCGGGGGGTCTTCGTTGCGCTCGGAATGACAAGCGGGTAATGGTGTGACGAACAGATGGCCGTGTCGGTGGTGGTGAATGAGGTTAAATGGTGATGGGGTGGGAGTCGGCGGTGGTTTGTACGGTGTCGAGGAGGGTGAGGAGGATGCGACGGAGAGCGGTTTCGCGGCCGGTGGGGTCGTACCACTCCTGAAGGGTGTGGATGCCGCCGCCGAGGCCTCCGCCGCCGATGGCGATGGCGGGGACTCCGCGGGAGAGCGGGATGTTGGCGTCGGTGGAGCCGAGGCGGGGTTCGGTGCGGAGGGTGAGGTGGCGGTCGACGGCGCGGAGGGTGTGGAGTAGCGGGGAGTCGTCGGGAAGGGCGGCTGCGGGGCGATTTCCGATGGTTTCGATGTGGAGGTTTGGTGGTGGAGTTGTGGTTTTTTGTGTGGTGGCGGGAGTGACGATCTCGTCGAAGATCTGGTGGATGGTGGTGGCGGTGGCGACGAGTTGGATGGGGTCGGTGGAGCGGATGTCGAGGAGCGCGGTGGCGGACTCGGGAATGGAGTTGATGGAGGTGCCGCCGGAGATGTGGCCAACGTTGATCGTCGTTAACGGATTGGTGGGAAGTTCGAGGGCGGCGATGCGAGTGAGGGCCTGGCTGAGGAGGAGGATGGGGTTGAGGGTTCCGGCGTCGGCCCAGGAGTGGCCGCCGGGGCCGGTGATGGTGACGCGGAAGCGGAGGCTGCCGAGGGCGCGGGTGACGACGGCAGAGCTGCCGCCGCCTTCGAGGGCGATGGCGGCGGCGATGCGGTGGCGATAGGGGCCGCGCTCGAAGAGGTGACGCATGCCGCGGAGGTCGCCTTCGCCTTCTTCGCCTACGTTGGCGGCGAAGAGGATGGGAATGGGTGGGGTGATGTTGGCGTACTGCAGGGCGGCGGCGATGGCGAGGAGAGCGGTGAGGCCGGCGGCGTTGTCGCAGATGCCTGGCGCGTAGATGCGGGGGGCGTCTTTTTCTTCTGTGGGTTCGATGGGGGTGTTGGCGGGGAAGACGGTGTCGAGGTGGGCGGAGAGGAGGATGCAGGGAGTTGGGGGTAGGGAGTAGGGAGTAGAAGACGGATCGGGAGCTAGCTCGGCCAGGACGTTGCCGGCGTCGTCGAGGTGGGTGTTGATGAGGCCGAGTTGGTGGAAGCGGTCGAGAAACCAGGCGGCGCGGGCGGATTCGCCGAAGGGTGGGGCGGGGATGCGGACTAGTTCCAATTGCCATTGGCGGAGTTGCGGTTGGTGGAGATGGAGCCAGTGGAAGGCTCGGTGCACGGCGGTGAGGGTGGCGAGGCGTGCGATGCGGCGCTGGGCTGTGGAGGTGGCGGGCATTAGTCCACCTCTACTTTAGAGATATCGGCGGGATGCAGATCAAGGGCGGTCTCGCTTCGCTCGATACCCCACCCTTTGCGATAAGGCTGCAAAGGATGGGGCACGGGTGTAGTTGAGGGACGGACATTAGTATTTTCCATCTCTACGTTAGAGGTATCGGCGGGATGGAGATGGGCGGGGGCTTCGACGAAGGTGCCGATCCCCACGTTAGCGACGATAAAACCGTCGCGAACATGGGGCACCCGGGGTTGTGGTGGCGCGATCATTCGTACTCGACCTGTACGAGGAAGAGGCCGCTGGAGGGAGCGGTGGGGCCAGCGGCGCTGCGGTTGCGGGCGGCGAGGATGGTGGGGATGGCTTCGGGGGAGGTGCGGTTGGCGGCTGCTTCGACGAAAGTGCCGACGAGGTTGCGGACCATGTGGTGAAGGAAGCCGTTGCCGGTGATGCGGTAGATGAGGAGGTCGTCTTGCTGGCGCCAGGTGGAGTGGAAGATGGTGCGGATGTTGTCGGTGGGGTTGGTTGAGGGTGGAGGTTGAGAAGCGGATTTCTCCACTGCGCGGCTCACGATGAGACCGTGAGCCGCTTCGGTCGAAATGACATTTCTTTCGTTGGGCTGCGTTTGATTGGGTTGACGAGAATCGGTTATGTCAGCGGACTCGTCTTCGATTGTTTTAGAGCGTGCTGCGTTGCGGGTGGCTTGATCGGGATCGCTGGCGGCAAAGGAGGTGAAGTCGTGGGTGCCGAGGATATGGGACGCGGCTTGTTGCAGGATGGCGAGATCGAGTGAGAAGCGGCAGGGCCAGACGTAGGGGGCGAGCATGGGAGAGCAGATGCGGTCGTCGTGGCCGCAGGGGAGGATGCGGTACTCGTAGGTTTTGCACAGGGCGCTGTGGCGGGCGTGGAAGGTTTCAGGGACGGCTTCGACGGAGAGGATGCGGATGCTTGCGGGAAGGGCGCGGTTGAGGGCGTGATGAAGATTGGCGGCGGGGATGGGGACGGTGAGGGAGAAGGTGGCGACCTGCGCGAGGGCATGGACTCCGGCGTCGGTGCGGCCCGAGCCCTGGGGAAGGACGGTCTCGCCGGTGATGCGGTGGATGGCTTGTGCGAGGGTGCCCTGGACGGTGGGGAGGTTGGGCTGGACCTGCCAACCGTTGTACGGGGTCCCGTCGTAGGTGAGGATGAGCTTCCAGTGCGGCATGGCTGATTGGCACGGTATCACGGGGGACTGCTTAACACAGATTGGCACGGATGCCACGGATTTTTAAAACAGGTAATCGCTATTGCATTGCTTCGACTGCGTTGCTTACACGATGAGGTGAGCTGCCTGGCGGAGGATGGAAGGGTGGAACCTAGCTTGATCCTGAAGCAAGACAGACCGTAGTAATGGCAGAGGGTTGATATACTTAGTGCGCCTTTCAATAATTTTTGATGGATTGTTGGGAACGAACGAACAAATGAGTGCGTATATCTGCTGAGCCAAAGCATTTCTGCGCGACAGGAGCGTGCAGGTCAGAAGCATTCTTTAAGAGTCGTCAGGAAGGTTCTGTGCGTCTGAATAAGCATTGAAAAATTGACTTGTAAGTTTTGGCCCTGGGAGTTGTGTGGGTTGAGGCAGGGGTATGAATTTTAGGTGTCCGGCATAGGTGAACTGCGTTGCCGGCAAATCGCAGAGAAGCACCAGGGAAGAGTTGGAGAGCGCATCGTGAGATTAAGAGATATGCAGGCGGCAGCGAGCATTGCACTGTTGCTGATGAGTGGATGGACGCAGCCGGGAATGGCGCAGCAGCAGACGAATCCTCAGACGAATCCGCAGACGAATCCCCAGACGAATCCACCGCCGCAGCCACCGCCGCTGACGAATCCTACCGCGCCGGCTCCGGCGCAGCCCGTGCAGAACGATACGACGGGACAGCCTGGATTGCCGCAGGTCCCGGCGCCGAAGCTGACCGAGCCCTTGTATCTGCGGGACACGCCCGCGGATTATTCCAAGCCGAAGAGCCACCTCTGGAACCCGATTGCGCCGTATACGGCGACGAATGTTCCTTCGGCGCTGCTGGTGAATACGGACCGGCTGCAGTCGCTGTTGCAGGACGGCAAGATCTATCTGAGCCTGGCGGACGCGGTGGCGCTGGGGCTCGAGAATAACTACGACATTGCGATTGCACGAATCAACCTGGATATTGCGGACACGGACATTCTGCGTGCGAAGGCGGGGTCGACTCTACGCGGCGTCTCGACCGGGCTGGTGCAGAATACGCTGGGCGGAACGACGTTGACGATTCAAGGTGGCGGCGGGCCGGGCGCGACTTCAGCAGGACTGGGCGGCGCCGGCGCGGGCGTGGGCGGAATCGTACTGAGCACGCAAGGCGGCGGACCTACACCTGAGTTTCGCGACCCGGTGCTGACAGGAACGATGTCGTACGAGACGCTGGCCCAGCCACAGTTGAACACTCTGTTCAGCGGCGGCCAATCGGTATTGAATTCAAACACGGGGACGTATAACTTCCTTTACACCCAGGGCTTTGTCACTGGCACCCAATTCACCACGGGCTTCAATAACACGCGGGTGACGACCAACAATCCGTTCAGCAACTACAGCCCGTCGATCACAACGAACTTTCGAGCAACGGCGACCCAGCATTTGTTGCAAGGGTTCGGCTGGGGCGTGAATGGACGGTTTGTCCTGCAGGCGAAGAACACCCGGCGGATTACCGACTCATCGTTTCGGCAGCAGGTGCTCTACACGGTGAACCAGGTGGAGAAGATCTACTGGGCGCTGGTGAGTGCGTATGAAGACGAGCAGGCAAAGGAACGCGCGCTGGCGCAGTCGACACAGTTGACTGCAGACAACCGGAAGCAACTGGAGATCGGAACGCTGGCGCCGCTGGACGTGGTGAACTCCGATAGCGCGGTGGCGACCGACAAGCAGGCGCTGGTGGCTGCGCAGGTGAACCTGGAGTACCAGCAACTGCTCATGAAACAGGCGATCGCGCGGAACCTGAACGATCCGCAACTCTCGGCTGCGCCGGTGATTCCCACGGACCGCGTAAGCCTGGAGAGGATTCCGGAGGAGGACCTGTCACCCGAAGACCTGGTGAAGCAGGCCTATGCGAACAATCCGCAGATCGAGCAGGCGGTCATGAACATGAAGAACAACGAGATTACAATCAAGGCGTTCAAGAACGGCTTGCTGCCGACGGTGGATGCGTATGCCTTCTATGGCGCAAACGCACTGGGCGGAGCGCAGAACCCCGGGGCCGTCAATTTCAATACTGGGAAACCTTATCCCGCTGGAACCTTTCCCGAGGTCAGCTACGCTACGGCCTTCGGCAATCTGTACAACGGCAGCGCTCCTGACAAGGGAGTGGGGGTGAACATCAACATTACGCTGCGTAACCGTACGGCGCAGGCCGACCAGGCACGGTCGCAGATGGAGTACCTGCAGTCGCAGATGCGGTTGCAGCAGCTCTACGCGCAGATACGCATTCAGGTGGTCAACCAGCAGTTTGCTATCACCAGCGACCGGGCCCGTGTCGTCGCTGCACAGGCTGCGCGAGACTATGCAGCGCAGAGCCTGGACGCGGAAGAGAAGAAGTACAAGCTGGGAGCTTCGACGACGACGAACGTGTTGCAGCAGGGGAGAAATCTCGCGACTGCGGACAACAACCTGATCGCGGGGACGGCGGCGTATGCGAACGACAGAGCATCGCTGATGCAGCTTCTGTCGGACACGCTGGAGCGGTATGGGATCAGTATCGTCAACGCGGCTACGGGGGTGGGGGGGCAGACTCCGGTGATTCCGGGGTTGACGGCTCCGAAGCCTCCGGAGGTGCCGAAGCCGATCTCGGTGACTCCGAACCCGCCGCCCCAGCGGTAGTAGCGGACGGGAGCTTCGTTAGAGGCCCGTAGAGTGAATGCGAGTGAAAACGGCAGCCGGTTTCCTAGAGGGGCCGGCTGTCTTTGCTTGTGATGACGTGCTGGCGCGGGCTTTTCTGAAACCGTGGGAATAATTTGCAAGCCGCCGCGGTGGCGAAGGCCAGGATGCCGGTTCCGAGGAGCAGCCAGGAGGAGGGCTCCGGCACGGCGCTGGGTGTAAGGCTGAAGCTGTCGATGGCGAATGGAGTGATGTCGACGGGATCGTTTGGATCGAAGACATCGACGTGATAGGCGCCGTTGTTGTAGACGTGGGCGAGGCTGGTCCCTATGGGGCTGGTGAGAGTGATGAGATCGCCGAGTGCGTCTACGTGTGTGGCGCTGGGATCGGTGAAGATGAGGTTGTCGTAGGCGATGCTGGTGTTGGCCCCGAGCGGGACGACGCCGGTGAAGACGTAGCCCTGGCCTGCGCCGGTGATGCTGGTCAGATCGATGGCGGGATTGGAGGGGTTGGACAGATTTAGCGTCCCGGCGAGGGTGCCGCTGACGACGAAGGTGGTTCCGGGAGTGGTGCTGGTGGAGCCGGTGCTGATGGTGAAGGTGTAGGAGTCGGCGCGGGCGGCGAGCGTGGTCGCCGTCATGAGGGCGGAGGCAGCTAGAGAAAGGATGCGGATGCGCATGGTACGGGCCTCGGGGATGGCGTTGCATCGTGCGAGCCTGAGTTTAGAGAGATGCCCCTCGAGGGAAGAGAGATGTCTTCGGTTTGGATTCTTCAAGGGGGTTTGATGTCTTTGCGGTCAGGGAAAAGAATAAGGAAATGCTTTTGAACAACGTTGATGGCAGGGTGAAGGCGGCCCTTTTTGAGACGGTCACTTTCTTTTGAATGGCTTGGGGCGGCAAAACGGTAGCCGGTTTGAACTAGACTGAAGGTCTATGAGTGACGAACAGGTTAAGGAACAGGTTGGGGAACATTTGAACTCTCTGGCAAAGGCGTCTTCGGCCTATTTGCGTTCTGCGATGCATCAGCCGGTCGAGTGGCAGGAGTGGGGCGAGGCGGCATTTGCCAAGGCGAAGAGTGAAGACAAGCCGATTCTGCTGGACATTGGCGCGGTGTGGTGTCACTGGTGCCATGTGATGGATCGGGAGTCGTATGAGAGCGCGGAGACGGCGAGGATCATCAACGAGCAGTTTATTGCGGTGAAGGTGGATCGCGATGAGCGGCCGGATGTGGATACGCGATACCAGGCTGCGGTGTCGGCGATCAGTGGACAGGGGGGATGGCCGCTGACGGCGTTTCTTACGCCCGACGGAAAACCTTTTTTTGGAGGGACTTATTTTCCGCCGGGGGATCAGCATGGACGGCCGGGATTTCCGCGTGTGTTGCTGACGATGGCGGAGGCGTTTCAGAATCGGCGGGATGAGGTGAACGAGTCGGCCGGCAGCGTGATGGCGGCGATCGAGCATAACGAGTCATTCATGGGCAGGGCGGGGAATCC
>WNFD01000553.1_pt1 | contig 37096 bp, 37 predicted proteins | sample 5400491 | NCBI WGS metagenome assembly WNFD01 (sample SAMN13153343, study PRJNA577476) | soil metagenome | isolation source: 120 cm saprolite under Douglas fir tree site 2 hole 2 replicate 2 | place: USA:California | collected 2015-04-18 | reverse complement strand
AGTAGCAGCAAAAGCTGAACGTTATTGCCGATCCATCCATCGACGCTTGGGACCTATGCAACCCTCTAGTTCCCTTCCACGCTTGTTAATAACAATAGTCCTCGCCGCCGTGTTTGCCTTTCGCGTGCCTGTCTTCGTCGACCGTCGAGAGTACTCCAGTGCAGTCTACAACTGGGTCAAGAATCCCACGCTTGAAAACGGAGCAGCTGTCGCAAGGGAAAGCGTTAAGAACCGACGCATCGCGCTTATATCGCATTTGGCGGCCGGAGGTATCTTGTTCGTGCTCATAAGTGTGGGTTGGTCCTTATTCGCGCGACGATCGGCGAAACCAGGTAAGTCGTCGACAGATCTTCCCGTCCAATAATCCAGAAAGCATCAGGTAAACAAGATCGCCGCACTCCAAACTATTGCATTAAGAGGTGCTGGAGTTCGGCGAGGTCGTCGGGGGCTACGTCGGAGACGGCGCACATTTCCATGCCGGACTTGCGCCAGTCGATCCAGTGATAGCCGAGCTGGGAGCCGGAGAGCGGCTCGGAATCGGGCTCCGTGGTGGGCCAGACGAAGACGTTGATGAGATGCTTGCGATGCGCGTAGACAAGCACGGCGACGGTGCGGCCGTGGACGACGTCGAGGCGGCCGCCCTGCAGTGGAAATCCTTCATTCACAAAATCGTGGACCGGCGGAGCGAAGTCGAGCTTGCCGTCGAACCACGGCTTTACAGTGTGCTGATCGGTGGACTGAACATCTTCAAGATGGCCGGGCTGAAGGGAACGCAGATGCGCGTCCACGATAGCGGAGGCCAGCGCGGTTTCGCCGCTGCTGCCGCGCAGGACCGGGAACAGACGCCAGCCGAGGAAGACGGCGAGGAGAAATGTGGCGGCAATCGCGAGCCAGCGCCAAGGCGCCGGATTTCTCAACGGAATGACAGAGGGGCGGGCGGAAGCGCCAAGCTGCGTTTGCAACTCTTGGCGCAGCGTGAGCGGAGCGCGTTCGTACAGGCCGGCGCGCTGGAGGGAAGAGCGCAAATTTTCGTTAGCCTCGAGAGCAGCGACGCAATCGGGGCAGGAAATCAAGTGGCGCTCAAAATCGGCGGCGCGCGCGGCGTCCAGTTCGCCATCGAGATAACCGTGGAGAACGGTTTGGGTGAGCTCACAACTCACGGCCGGCCTCCTGTTTGTGCTGCGCGGCGGACTGAGTAAGAACGCGCTGCAGGCGCTGGCGAGCGCGGGCGAGCGCGGACATCACCGTACCGATGGGAGCGGAGGTGATGGCGGCGATTTCTTTATAAGAGCAGCCTTCGAGTTCGCGCAGGATCAGCACTTCGCGAAAGCGCACGGGAAGCTCTTCGAGCGCGCGGGTGAGACGCTCGCGATTGTCGCCAGCAATGGCCAGCGCTTCGGGGGTTACGCTGGGCTGCGGGTGCAACTCTTCATCGAATTCGGTCGTCAAGTCCACGGAACGATTTTTCTCCAGCCAGGTATAGCAGGTGTTGCGCACGATCTGCAAAAGCCAGGCGCGCGCGTCGCCACCGTGAAAGCCGCGGAAGAAGCGCAGCGCGCGCAAGATCGCTTCTTGCGCAACGTCCTCAGCGTCGGCACGGCCACGCATGAGCCAACGCGAGAGGTTAAAGGCAGCGTCGACGTGCGGCAGCACGAGCTGCTCGAAGCGCGCCCGGTCCTGCGAATCCAACACGTCCCAACCTTTCCCTTCCACACCTGGGCTCATAAGGGGAACCGCCTGGACATCGATTTTATTCCCAGTTTATGCGAATGACGCAGCGATTTAAAAAAATTCAGCGAGCTGGAATAAGCGTGCAGCACGAATGGTCTGCACAAACGAAACACGTCCCAGAGCGGCGCGAGCAATTTGAGATGCCTCTCGACTCGCGCCGCTCTGTAAAACAAATGGACGCGTTTCCAACACGAGGACGTGTTCGGGAGAGCGGAATGACGATGAAAGTGAAAGATGAGATTTTGCACGACCACAACCAGGATGGAATCGATCGCCGCGGATTTCTGAAGTGCATGGCCTGGGCGGGAACGGGCGCACTGTGCGTGATGCAAGGCGGCGTGCTGAAATCGTACAGCTTGAGCCGGCTTTCGGATTTGGGACCGAGCGCGGCGCCGGGCGAGCTGAGCTTCGTGCAGATCAGCGACAGCCACATGGGATTCAACAAGCCGGCGAACCCTGACGTAGCGGGAACGCTGAAGGCCGCGGTGGACAAGATCAATGCGCTGTCGAATGCGCCGGAGTTCTTGCTGCATACGGGAGACATCAGCCATTTGTCGAAGCCGGAAGAGTTCGACACCGTGGACCAGATTTTGAAGGCGACGGGCAAGGAGGTTTTCTTTGTGCCGGGCGAACACGACGTGTTGAACGATGACGGGGCGCAATTTCGAGAGCGTTACGGCAAGGGTGCGAAGGGCGCGGGCTGGTACAGCTTCGAGAAAAAGGGCGTGCACTTCATCGGGCTGGTCAACGTGATGAACCTGAAGGCCGGAGGGCTGGGAACGCTGGGGCACGAGCAGCTCGAGTGGCTGGAAGACGACGTGAAGCACTTGAAGTCGAGTACTCCGATTGTGGTGTTCGCGCACATTCCGCTGTGGACCGTGTATCCGGACTGGGGCTGGGGCACGGACGATAGCGCGCAGGCGTTGGCATACCTGAAGAAATTCGGTTCGGTGACGGTGCTGAACGGGCACATTCACCAGACGATGCAAAAGGTGGAAGGCAACGTGACATTTCACACCGCAGCCTCGACGGCATTTCCGCAGCCGCAGCCGGGCAAGGCGGATTCGCCGGGACCGATGAAAGTGCCGGCGGAGCAGTTGCGCAGCGTCTTGGGAATTACCGACGTGAATTACGTTCGCGGGCACCAGGCCCTCGCGGTGGTGGACTCTTCGCTGGCTTGAGGGCTGGAAGAGCATCGCGCGACGAATTCAACTAAAAGAAAAGAGAATGGGAGAAAGGTCATGAGGAGACGTATGTGGGTTTTAGCTTTGGCGGCGCCAGTGATTGCGGCGGCCGTGCTGTTAGTAAGCGGTTCGCGAGGGTTTGGGGCGAGTGCGGGACAGGCACAGGCGTCGAGCGTGGAGGTGAAGATCGACAACTTCAGCTTTGGGCCGGCGACGCTGACAGTGGCGGCGGGAACGACGGTGACGTGGACGAACCGCGACGACATCCCGCACACCGTGGTCAGCGACGATAAAGTGTTCAAGTCCAAGGTGCTGGACACGGACGAGAAGTTTTCGTACACGTTCACGAAGCCGGGAACATACGGTTATTTCTGCTCGATACACCCGAAAATGACCGGCAAGGTGGTAGTGCAGTGACGGGTGTCGCAAAGGCGTTCGATCCCGGTACAGTGCTGCTGGCAAAGCACGCGCAGCACGTCGTGCTGGTGCATTTCCCGATCGCGCTGTTCATCACCGGAGTGGCGTTTAACTGGGCCGGCCAGTGGACGAAGCGCAAGGCGTTGGCGGAGGCGGCTTACTACAATCTGCTGATTGCGGCCGTTTCGACATTGCCGGTTGTTGCTACGGGCTTGCTTGCCTGGCAATTCCAGTTGGAAGGGGAGAGGCTGAAGGGGATCCTGTTACTGCACTTGGTAATGGGCTGTGCTTCCACAGTGTTGATCTGTGCGGTATGGTGGGTGCATTTTCGGGCGCGGCGACGAGGGTTGGCAGTGCCGGGATACCTGCGGACGCTCGAAGGCGTGGCGGTGTTAGTTGTAGGGCTGACCGGGCACTTGGGCGGGTTTCTAAGCGGAGTAAGTGGTGCGTAATCTTTCGCTAAGGTGCTTGTTGTCAGCAATATACAGGCAAAGCGATAGAGCTGACTCGTAGAGCACTAGTACCACGACCTGGGTACCCTGTTTCGTGGCTCGGGCGGCCCATTGAGGCGTGCAGACGCGTCCCGTAGTGTGCTAAGAACGGGTTGGGGGCCGCGCGGGGACAGCGGCCTCGAAAGGGGTCGTGTGCGAGCTACCCAACCCGCCAAGTTCTTCGCGGCAAGAGTTCTTCCCTCCAAACGCCTCACGCCAGCCATGACGGTTGGCGTGAGGCCAGCAGAAACAGCGCATCCGTGAAAAGATAGGAACGTAACTTGCCGTTGCCATGAGCGGAGGCACGCGTAGGAGAGGGCTGAGACGAGTCTTTTCAGGGACTTGCGGGACGAGATGCTTCGGCTAACTGAGCGATTTCGGGGACACCTGACGGCTGTGGCAGACATTGGGCCGGCTACGGTCTTCATGTTGGGCGTCCTGCTGACACTCGCGCCGGGGCTGGAGGCATCGAAAGCGGCCGGGCCTACGGCAGCCAACCTGAAGCCGGACACCGTCACGGCATTCAACGAATATGTGAAGTTGGCCGACGCGCGTAACCAGGACGAGCTGCAACGCGGGACGAGTTTGCTGTGGATCGATGGCTTGCCGGAGAGCCAGCGGGCGCAGGCGTACGAGGCGCTGAAGCGCGGCGAAGTCAAGATGCAGAAACTGCAAACGCTCGAGAGCGGAGAAAAGATCCCGTGTCGCGGCGGGATGATCCATCATTGGGTGGGCGCGGCTTTTGTTCCGGGAGCGAAGCTGCAGGACGTGTTGGGAGTGCTGCAGGATTACGATCAGCACGCACAGTTTTACGCGCCAGACGTGGAGCGGTCGAAGATCCAATCGGACGACGGCGATCACTTTTTGGTGTTCCTGCGCTTTCGGCGGCACAAGGTGATCACCGTGGTGCTGAACACGCAGCACGACGTGCGCTATTTTCGCGATTCACAAACACGAGAGCACAGCCGAAGCTCGGCAGTGCGCATCGCGCAAGTCGAAAACGCCGGCAAGAACGACGAGCGCGAGAAGACGCCGGGCGAGGACGGCGGATTTCTGTGGCGCATGGAGACGTGGTGGCGCATGGAAGAGCGCGATGGCGGAGTCTACCTGCAGAGCGAAGTGGTTTCGCTGACGCGAGACATACCCACCGGATTGGGATGGCTGATCGGGCCGTTCGTCACGAGCATTCCGAGAGAGACGCTAACGTTTACGTTGGAGGCAACGCGAAGAGCGGTCGAAACCAGAACGAAGCAATAGAATCGGCGGGCCCGCGTCGGCGCTAGGAACGCTCTTTGACGGCGCAGACCAGCACGCCGCTGCTATTGAGCAGCGGATGAAACCAGCTGGTGCTTTTCTCGCCAGGTCTGGTGGGAATCAGGATTATGCGGTCGGCCCAGCGAGAAACCAGGTCATAGGAATCGTAGATGCTATAGGAATACGCGAGACCATCGCCTTCGGTAATGGAATAGCCTTTCCCGCCGGTGCGGAGAAAGGTATAAACGCCCCAGAGCTTGCTCTTGCAAAGAAACAGTTTCAGCACCCGCGTAGCCCGCGAACCCTGTCCAAAGCGATTGCTGTCGCAAAGAAAAACCGCCTTCCTGGCGACGCGCAGCATTTCCTTGACGACGGCATTGGGGTTCGCGGCGTGGTGCAAAGTGGCGAACTCGCAGACGGCGTCGAAGCTGGCATCGGCGAACGGCAGCGCCTCTCCCGTCGCGCAAATCATTGAGACATAAGATGTGTTGCCATCCTTGACAGCCTGTTCGACAAGAGCGGCCACAGGTTCGACGCCGCACACAAACAAATCGGGCAAGGCGCGCTTCAAATCGGACGTGCCGCGACCGGTGGCGGCGCCCACGTCGAGAACGGAGCGCGCCTGCAGCATGCGCAAGAATGCGTGCACGAACCGGGTTATCGAGGGATCGTTAGCCCCCTCCTGTTCGTGCATACAGTCATAGCGAGCGGCGCTATCGGTGTAATATTTTCGCTGAATCTCCACTGCGCGACTCGGTTTGACGACCACGCGACCTCTTCGAGTTAGCCGGCGTTTGAAAGATGAAAAGCTACATTATCGGACGAAGTTGGTTGCCGCTATCTTTTTCTCCGCGGCGTATTTCAACAGCTCCCAAATTTCGGCCGCGTTACGCTCCCACGTCTGCTGCCCGGCAGTGAGAACGGCCTCTCGTCCGATCTGTTCGCAGGACCTGGGGTTTGAGCAGAGTTCTCGCAATAGCTCCGCGAGTTCCCCGGAGTCTTGCGGATTACGCAAAATCATTCCGTTCTTCCGGTGCGTGATAATTTCGCTCACCCCGGCGCGCGAACTGGCGATAACCGGTAAGCCGCAAGCCATGGCTTCGAGAATCGGCAGACCATACGCGTCCTCAAGAGAAGGGCCGACGTAAGCATCCGCTGCAGCGTAAAACTGCATCACGTTGGGAGAGGTGTCAAGAAAAAGGACGCGCTCTGCAAGACCAAGGTTTCGGACAAGCGCTTCATACTCGGTTCGCCGATCATTGCCTACAACGAGTAGCGTAAGGCTCAGGTCCCGACATGCAGCCGACGCCGCTAATAGGCAATCAAGTCCCTTTTTTTTCAAATCGTTCCCCATAAGTAGAAGGACAAAGTCCGAGGACGAAAGGCGAAATCGGCCGCGAGCCGAGACACGCAGTTCCGTACGCAGGGAGAGCGAAAAGCGCGCGGTATCCACACTGTTGGGAATGATGGCAACGTCCGTCCGCTGGAAATACTTGGACAATTGGCAAGCAACGAGACCTGAAACGCTACTTAGAGATACAGCCGGTCGAGGATAGACAAGTCGCTCAAGCGCCATAATGAGGCGGTAATAGACTAAGCGATGCAAGAGCTTGGGCCAACCTGCAGGAGAGGCCTTGCGGAACCTTAAGTGCGCCCGGACCTGTTTGTAAAACTCATGAAATACAATGTGGACAGCAATGACATCCGCATCGAGCGCGTTGATTCCGGGTGAATAAAGGAGATCGAATTTTATTCCGCGAATTCGCGAATCCCAAAAACGCACGAGATGATTGGCAATAAGCCACCAAATGTAGGCAAAAAGGTGAGGCCCGGGTAAGGCGGGAACCTTGTGCCAAAGAATACGAGAGGAGGATAAGGGCGCGAGATAGCGGGCCACACCATTCAGATCTTCTATACGCTGTGAGTAAACATGGATTTCCATGTCGTTGCGCGTAGCTAATCGCTCAAGCTGTTCGACTATACAGCGCTCGGTACCGTGGAGGCGATCCAAAAACGGCGATACAACGGCGAGTCGCAATTCAGCGAGACCATAGACTGTGGGATTGCCGGGATGGCAGACTGGGCTGCAACGATGCGGACAGCGCCAACTTTGGCAAGCGAAAGAGAACCCCAAGCAAGAGCCACATATATGCATTCATTATGAAATCCTGATATGACGTCATCGCGGAAAAGGTCATGGGAAGGAGTAACACAAGCGCGTACCAGAAAATCATGAAGCCCAGCGGAAACCAGGGCGAGCCTTTTAGTCCGAGAACAACCTTCCAGGCATGAAACAAGATGGATGTGCTCATGACGATCCAGAGGATCAAGCCGCCAATTCCCATTTCGATGACAATACATCCGAATCCGCTCTCGACTGCACCAACGACAGGCCGCACATTGAAGAATCGCGACACATACTGGCCGCCAAGTGAAATGGCGCCGATGCCGTAGCCGTAAGGCCAACGAGGGTAATCGAACGCCGCGAGAAAGTTTTTAAGCGGGTAATCACGACTGCGGTGAACCAGCTCACTGGCGGAACTCCGGGGATCTAGCGTCTCCGAGTAGACTGCAAGCCTTCCGAGGAAAGCATCCGGGTAGGTAAACAAAAGGATGACAACAGCCAAAACAACGCCCAGCGAAGCCCTCTGAAGTGCCCGCACAACACGCAGGGCCTCACCCTGACGCCAGGGAGCACCCCAAACAAATGCAATGGAACCCACAATTGTGCTGCCAAGGGTCCACATGAAAACGCCTCGAGACGCGCACATAAGACACCCTGCTGCAATGAGCGCTAAGGTCAAGAAAGCAAATATGCGACCCCGGCGGTGTCGAAGGAGGAGGTAACCACTGAATCCGAAAACAAGCATCCACGAGACAATCAGCATGTCTGCAAAACGGCCGGCGCTAACAAACACTGACGTCGGACGGTACACAATAGCTCCGGAGATAGGAGCGACGCGGTAGGTTTCGCTCAACAAGCGAATATCGTCAGCCATCACCGTGGGATTTAAGAAGCGAGGGCCCAAAATGGATTGAACGATTCCGAGCGCCACGATGACAAGCATAAGGACAAGGTTAATATAAAAGAACCTGCGCAGCTCGGTTTCTGAATTGACGAGATAATAGCCAATCACCAGCAGCGGCATGTAGTAGAAATAGAGCTTCGCGCCAAGAATTCCGTAAGCAATGTGTGCAGAAGCTGGATTGAAGATTTGCATGATGCCGAACCAGACGAACACGAATAGCGCAACTCGAAATGGAAAACGGAAAGGCTTGATCTCATCCTTCCTGCTTCGCGGGTACGAAATGAAGAAGGCCAGATAGATGACCGCGACGATTACGTCTTTCGCGAAATAGATGGCCATATTGTTGCCGAGAAACTTTCGCGCCAGATCCTCAAATAGCAGCCAAGCGAGAAAGAAATACAATCCGTTGCGCCAGTTCTTTAGTATGGCGAAAACCACGACAGCCGCGGCCACGCTCAACCCGATATAGATGAGACCGGTAAAGTCGTTGGCGATGATGTACTGAGAAACGATATAAGCGCTGATTAGAAGGCCGAAAGCGAGCCCCAGCTTAAGCAAGTTCGCGCGGTGAGAGCGCGCATCCAGTGCTTGGGACACAATCTTCATTGTGCGGCTTTCTTGGAACACCGTCTGAGCCCTTCCTGAAATCCAGAATTGAGCATGCTGCGCATGGCTCCATTCCGCTGGTGGCAGCTAGTCAGAGTGAACTCGCTTCAACACGAGAAAATGACTGTCCCCGGCTAGCGCGGGTCCCTTCAAAATTGGCGTCAACAAATGAAAGAATGGCACGAAACGCCGGCGGCCGGTTAGCGGAAATCCATTTTCTGGGTAAACAAAGTGTTCAACGAAAACGAGGCCGCTAGCTGGAATGATTTTCCGCAGGAAAAGATCGAGATGGATCGGTGTGACATGATCCGGCGAGTTTTTGTCCAGGGCGCGCACTTCTCCTCGCAGCAGGAACTTCAGCCGCGCCGGCACATTCTCGACGTTTGGGGTTGTGAGGATGGCGACCCCGTCGTCTTTCAGCAGCCTACGAATACTGCGCAAGAAAGCAGTCGGATTTTTAAAGTGCTCGATTACTTCTACGGAAGTAATCAAATCAAAATCGCGGGGCAGAGTTCGGTCAAAACGCGGGATCATTGAAATCGACCTGCAGGAACTCGGTTTCAAGGCGGAAATAGTTCGAAATGTCCGCGGCCGTAATACGGAAGCCAGCATTCTGAAGCCGTTTGGTCAGCGCACCGCTTCCAGCGCCCAGGTCTAGCCCGCGTGCCCCGGGCGACGACACATAGCGTAACGCCGTCGCCACGACAAGGTCATGCGCGCCATCGAGTGCCCTGACGAGCAGCGGCTGCTCATTAGCTCTAGAAACCATGAGTTACGTTCTCATCTCACGTAAGAGCTGTCGATATACTCCAACGTGCTGTTCCAGCATTCGGGGACGCCGAAAAAGAAGAAGCGCCCGTTCGCGAGCTTTGCGACCAAGAGACTCGATAAGAGAGGGATCACGCAGCACTGCCCTCATGCAATCCGCCAAGGCATCGGCATCTCCGGCTGGGCAACGAAGCCCCGCTTCGTCAAGAACCTCGCCGAGACCACCCGTGTTCGACGCGATCACAAGCTTACCTCGCATCATCTGTTCGATGGCAGCAAGCCCCGCTGTTTCCTCCCAAATAGAAGGCATTACAACCACGCGGACGTCACTTAGAGCCTCGGTCAACTTCCGACCTCTGAGGTATCCTGTGATGCTCACATGATTTTCCAGGTGGTCGCGACGGATAAGGCCTTCCAACACGGCGCGCTCGGGACCATCCCCTATCAGACGAACTGTAAACGTGTGGCCTTCTTTCGCTAGTTGGCAGGCGGCTTGAAGGAGTATGGGAATCCCCTTCTCGGGCACAAAGCGGCCCACAAAGGCAAATGAAATGGTATCTCCCGGATTGCTCGTGGAACGGCCCGGGTTTCGTTTCAGAAGGGGATCCTCAATACCGTAATAGACGACTTCCGAGCGCGGGAGCTTATGGCGCTCCAGCACGTGTCGCGTAATTGCAACGTTTTTCGCCGCCCGACGAACCAACCATAATCGCGGGAACATCAAAAGCAAACTAGAGATGCTTTGAAAGGCCGATAGCTCGCAATTCCGGCATAGGAAGCATTTCCAATACTGGTGCGCCTGAAAGTGTCCGGGACACATCGTGCGGTCGGGCAAGTAGTTCAGCAATCCATTAGGGCAAATCGCTTGATACCCGTGGTGCTCGACGACAAAGGGCTTGCGCGCTACGAAAGCAAGAAAAAGCGGCGCGAGTGAAGGCCCAGCGATATGCACGATGTCGCTATCGCGAATCAAGGTCCAAAGTTTCGTGAGCGGTGGGCGACGAACGACCGGAAAAGAGAGCGCGCCATCGTCAAAGGCGCCCATTGCACTCTGCGTGACGAGGGTAACCTCAAACTTTTTATTGATCTCAGGACTGCGCAACTCAGCCAATCCCGCGGCGAGAGATTCCACGCTGGTCTCGACACCACCGATGCTCGGAGCGAAGTAATGCGAATAGAGCAGCAGCTTCACGATGAGTACTTTCGAAGGCATCCCGCGAACGCCGCGTTGCTCGCCGAATTATGCAACGTCCATCTCACGTGCGGCTTACCCGTGGCTTTACAGTTTGTGCTTGAGCAGATCGTGCGACTGATTTAGAGCGCGACACTGCCTGCACAATAGCATCTGCGAGCGCGGCGGCGCTAACTTGAGGCGACCAGCTCCGCATGCGCGTTCGCGCTTTGACACTGATATCGCGCAGAGAGTTGGGTTTCGTGAATATGTCTCGAAGAACGCCCGCTAGCGCCTGAACATCGCCGCAACCAAAAATGAAACCTGTCTCGTCGGGAATGATGAGGTCTTGGCAAGCGCCCACTTTGTCACTGGCTACAACCACGCAACCGCATAGCATAGCTTCGTTCACGACCAACCCAAACGGCTCGTAATCCGAAGCGATCACCATGATGTCGCAAGCTCGGTAAACGGCAGGGAGTTGAGACTGATTGACGAACCCCAGCATCCGTACACGGCTTTCCAGCCCTAAAGACGTGGCTTCGGATACGATGTTGGCTCGCAGCGCTCCGTCCCCGGCGAACACAAGCGTAGAGCGCGAGATGTCCGCCGCGGCAAATGCGCGCAACGCGTCCAGGGGGCGCTTCCATGGCTGCAGCTTGCCACAAAAAAGAATGACTTTTTCCGCGGGGTCTACTCCCCACGACGCACGAACTTCGTTGCGATCGACGCGCTGGGATTGCTCGGTCCACCAATCATTATCCACGGTGTCTAGCGTCATCGAAATTCGGTCTTCCGGAATTCCGAACGACCGCATCGTCTGTTTCCCGGCCGTGGAAGCGGTGAGTACTTGACCGGATAGACGAAACAACAACGGCCAAGCCAGACGCTTGAACTTGCGTTTCCATTTTCGGCCGTCGCGGGGCTCAATGGAGGACGCGTCCGTTCCGAAGATAAACGGCGCGCCGCAGATGCGCGCAGCTAAATAGCTGATCCAGAAAGTCCATCGAAGGTAGCTTACGAAACAAATTACCGCGTCAAATTGACCCTTGCGGATGAATTTCCACAGACCGGGATTGCGCAGACCGAAGAAGGACTCTGCGCCAGAACCACGGTTCGGCACATGGGTCCAGGCATAGCCGTCCAGGAGCGGAACGTCCCACTTCACGCTGTGGCCGAATTCGGAGTCGTGACCCGCTTCCGCTCCCCGCATGCTGCAATAGGCCACGTGGAAATCAAGCTGCGCGTGCTGGGCCATCAATCGGAAAATCGGAGCGGCGTATTGCACCGGATGCGAAGCGACGGCCAGGACGCGGAAGCGGCGCTCAGACATGGCAATGCCTATGGTGAATCAACTCGCTAGTCACGGAAGAAAGTCTTTGCAATGCAATAAGGATGACCCAAGCGGGAGTATACCCGTTTCGCGGCGCAAGCGGCTGTGCTAAACTGCTGAGGTTCCGCAGGGTTTTGCAGTTCACTGTAGGTCTCCGCATCGTGATCTGCGTGCCGGCCGCGTGCTCGGGTAGGGCGGCGGACGGGCGAACTTTCACCAGCGCAAACGGCCGCAGGTCGCGGACAAGTTGAGTCACGCGCCGATGGGTGCGAAAAATCAAAACGAGGAAGTCTCATGTCTGGGCATTCAAAGTGGGCCACCATCAAGCACAAGAAAGCGGCCACGGACGCCAAGCGCGGCCGCGTGTTCACCCGCGTGATCCGCGAAATCACCATAGCCGCGCGCATCGGCGGCGGCGACCCCAACTCTAACCCGCGACTGCGCGCAGCCATCCTGGCCGGCAAGAATGAAAATATGCCGAATGAGAACATCGAGCGTGCGGTGCTGCGCGGCACCGGCCAACTGGAAGGCGAGCAATACGAGGAAGTGACGTTCGAGGGATATGGTCCGGGCGGGGTGGGAATGCTAATCCAGGCGGTGACCACCAATCGCAACCGCGTGGTAGGCGAATTCCGGCACTTGATCAGCAAAAACGGCGGAAACCTGGCGGAAGCCGGCGCGGTTGGCTGGATGTTCCATCGCAAAGGCGAAATTGTGGTGCCCAAGGAGCAAGCCAGCGAAGACAAAATGTTGGACATCGTGCTGGAGGCAGGCGCGGAAGATTTGAAGGACGACGGCTCGGGCTGGTACGTGGTGACTCCGCCGGAAGCGATGGAGAAAGTTAAAGAGGCGTTGACCAAGGCGGGCATCACGCCGGCCTCCGCGGAAATCGGCATGGTTCCTCAGAATTACATCAAGCTGACCGGAGCGCAGGCCACGCAAATGGTGCGCCTGATCGAGGCGTTGGAAGAGCACGATGACGTGCAGCACGTGTACGCAAACTTTGACATCGATGAGTCGGAGATTCAGGCGGCGGTGGGCGCGAACTGACCCTTTTCCTTGCGTGCGCCAGTATTCAAGCGGCCACTGGCGGTTCAGTGGCCGTTTTGCTTTGTATTTGCTTTGCGCGAACAAAGCGGAAAAAGGGTGGCACCGCTGCGCTGTTCGCCTTAGACTGTGTTTCGATGAGTGCGACGAACGGCAGAAACGCAGGCTCTTGGATGCGCGTGCTCGGCGTCGATCCCGCCGCGGCGGGACCGACCGGTTACGGAATCGTGGACAGCGACGGGCGGAATTGCCAGATGCTGCATTATGGTGCACTGCGCGTGCCGGCCGCTCGGCAGAAGGCATCCTCCGGCGCGGTGTTGCAGGATATTCATGAATTGGTATGCCGGCTCATCCAGGAATTTGCGCCCACGGTGATGGCCGTGGAGTCCGTGTTCACCGCGCTGAATATGCGCACGGCGCTGCGCCTGGCGGAGGTGCGCGGCGTGTTGCTGTTGGCGGCTGAACAGCATGGGCTGGCGGTGCACAGTTACTCGCCGCGGGAAGTGAAGGCTTGCGTTGCCGGATACGGCCACGCCGACAAGCGGCAGATGCAGTTGATGGTCCGAGCGTTGCTGTCCATGACGGAAACGCCGGAGCCCGCCGATGCTGCCGACGCGCTGGCCGTGGCGCTTTGCCATTTGCAGGCCGAGCAGGCGCGGCTGCGCTATGGTCTGCCTGACGCGAAGTCGCTGGCCAAGCCGCGTACTTTGCCGCTGGGAACTATTCCCGCGCGAGGCGTAAACCGCCTGCGTGCATCGCGCATCGAATAAACAAGATGAGAACTTCCCTAGCCCGTTCGATTCTGCTGACTTGTGTAGTTTCGCTCGCCTGTACCTCCGCAGGCGTTGTCGCCGCGGGCGGTTTCGCTCCACTCACCGCCAATGCGGCGATGCGATCTGCTCCCGCTTCCGCCGGTGCAACGTTGACGTTCCGCCGCATCTTCAAATCCAGCTCGCCGGAGTTCATCGAAATCTCCGTGCGGGAAGATTCCGACGAAGCCAGCTACGAGATCCGCCAGCTCGACGACGATCCCGGAGCGGCGAAGTTCGAGGTCAGCTCTGGGCTGCGCGCCAGGATGTTTGCGCTCGCGCAACAACTGAACCACTTTCAGGGGCAGGACTTGGACGTGCACCGAAAAATCGCCAACCTTGGCGAAAAGACGTTTCGTTGGGAGCGGGGTTCAGAAACGCACGAGGTGAGGTTCAATTACACTTTGAATTCGACGGCCAGCCAACTGCTGCAAATCTTCGAGGGCCTGGCCCGCCAGCAGGAATTGTTGATGCTGCTCGAGCGCCGCATGAAGTATGACCGTCTTGGCATCAATGATGCCTTGTTGCAGTTTGAGACGGAGCTAAACCGCAAGCTGCTGCCCGAGCCCGAGCGCGCCCTCCCCACCCTGGACCAAATCGCCGGCGACTCCCGCTTCGTCGACATCGGCCGCCAGCGCGCCCGTAACCTCGCGGAACGCATCCGCCATCAAAGCTAGCATCCTCACTGAGTGAAATATTTTTGGCTTTCAACCGATACGCAGGCTATGTCGCCCAACCACAGAGTTTGGGGCATTGTCATGCTGACTCCTGCTGCGTAGACTCCTCAAAGACACACACATATGACTGGCGATCAATTTCCTGTAACGCGTTGGTCGGTGATCGACGCTGTCAAGAGTCAAGACCCGGCGGAGCAGGCGTGGGCGCTGGACACTTTGTTTGCCGCGTACTGGAAACCGGTCTACACGTATGTGCGCTTGCGGTGGAACCGGCCCGCAGAGGATGCTCAGGATTTGACCCAAGGATTTTTCGCGGAGCTCCTCGAGCGCGACCTCCTAGCCAACTACGATCCCGCCAAAAGCCGCCTGCGCACCTACGTGCGCCTGTGTATCGACAGCTTCGTCATGAATCAAGAAAAAGCCGCCCATCGCCAGAAACGCGGAGGCGCCGCGATCCATCTGGCTCTCGATTTTCCCGCCGCCGAAGGCGAACTGCCGGGACCGACCATTGATCCCGCATCGATTCCCTCTCCTGAATCGCTCGAAGAATTTTTCGAAAAAGAATGGATCCGCAGCCTCTTCGCCCTCGCAGTCGAAGACCTTCGCCGGCTATGCCAGCAACACGAACGCGACCGCACCTTCCGCCTCTTCGAGGAGTACGACCTCGCCGGCGATCCCGATATTTCCTACGCCAAACTCGCCCAGCAATATGCCATCCCCGTCACCAATGTGACCAACGCGCTTTCCTGGGCGCGCCGCGAATTCCGCCGGATTGCGCTGGAGCGGCTGCGTGAACTTTGCGGCAGCGACGAGGAATTTCATCGCGAAGCGCGCGCCGTCTTCGGCTCGGTCACCCCGTGAAATTTCTTTCCGACAAAGCCCTCGAACGTCTGCGCGAAGGCGCCGATACGCCGGACCTTGCGGGAACGCGTTATCGCTTGCTCGAACGGATCGCGCGCGGCGGCATGGGTGTGGTCTACGCGGCGCTCGATGAAATGTTGGACCGCCGCGTTGCGCTTAAGGTCCTCGACGTTCCTGTTGCGGACGGCGACCTTGCTCGCCGGCTGAATCGCGAGGCTCGCGTGCTCGCGCGACTGGAGCATCCGGGCATCGTTCCCGTGCATGACGTCGGCACGCTGAGCGACGGTCGCGTTTTTTACGCTATGAAATTCGTGGAAGGCCAGCGGCTGGACAAACACATCGAGGCTGTCACTTCCCTACCGGACCGCCTCCGTTTGTTCCTGCGCATTTGCGACGCGGCGGCGTTTGCGCACGCGCGCGGAGTGCTGCATCGCGATTTGAAGCCCGCCAACGTGATGGTCGGAGCGTTCGGCGAAGTCCTGGTAATGGATTGGGGCTTGGCCAAGATTTTGCGCGAGCAGCACGGCGGAGCGGCCGAAGAAGACCCGGATGCGACCATCCTGCATGCGCCGGAAGCGAGCGGCAGTCCTACCGATGCGACGGAAGCGACGCAGGTCACGGGACAAGGAACGGTGCTTGGCACACCCGGCTATATGTCTCCGGAACAGGCCCGCGGCGACGTCGCGCACCTGGACGAGCGCAGCGACATTTTTTCGCTGGGCGCGGTGCTGCGATTTCTGTTTACGCCGCCTGCCACTGCCAATTCAAATTTGCGATGGCGGCGGGACAAAGCGCTGGAAGCAATCTGTGCGAAAGCCACGCAAAACGATCCGGCTAACCGCTACGCCAGCGTGTCGGAGTTGTCCGCTGATGTTTCTCGCTATCTGGACGGCTTGCCTGTTTCGGCGCGCAAAGAAACAGCTTTGGAGAAAGCGGCACGCTTTTACCGGCGCTACACCGTCGCTATCTTATTGATTGCAGCCTACTTAATCGTCCGAACCCTGATTCTGCTTTTCTTCCATCGTTGAACCTTAAAGGAATTCCATGGCCCGTTGTAAAGAACAGCAAACGGGTAGAGAATCCCGGCTCAGAGGAGCCCACAAATGAACAAGATCTTGCTGGGTCTGTTGCTTGGAACAGTTCTCGGAGCAGTGGACGGTTTGTCCGCTTGGTTCACCCCCGCAGTGCGCGCCCAGATCGTTGGGATTGTTGTTGGGTCCACCATTAAGGGGCTCATCGCCGGCGTGGCTATCGGATTCTTCGCGCGCAAAGTGCACTCACTAGCGCTTGGCATTCTTTTTGGCCTGGCGGTTGGATTTATCCTCGCGTTCATCGTGGCGCAAATGCAGCACGGCTACTACTTCGAAATCATCCTGCCGGGCAGCATCGTCGGCATAATCGTGGGCTACGCCACGCAGCGTTACGGACAAGCGCCTCCCGCCCCAGCGATTACGCGATAGCGCCAACAGTTTTTTGTTAACAGTAAATGACAGGAACAGGAGAAAAGCCATGCCTCGAGTCGTGCACTTTGAAATCCCCGCGGAGGATCCGCAGCGCGCCGCGGCGTTCTACAAAAAGGCCTTTGGCTGGAAGATCGAAAAATGGCCGGGACCGATGGAGTACTGGATGGTGACCACTGGACCGGATGGTACGCCAGGAATCAACGGCGGCCTGATGAAAAAAGGAGACGTCTCCGCGGTCACCAACACTATCGACGTCGAGTCCGTCGAAAAGGCTGTCGCGGCGGTGACCGGCGCTGGAGGCAAGGAGATCATGCCGAAGACGCCGATTCCCACCGTCGGCTATTTCGCATATTGCAAAGATACGGAAGGGAATTTGTTCGGCGTGATGCAGCGCGATCCGAACGCGAAGTGAAGCTGTCCATTTTCTGTGGTGGCTTATGGGACGGGCGAATTGCCCGTCCCATTTTTTCGTGCCCGAGTTAGAATGGCGGCATCGAGGGCACAATGGCCGACACGCGGTTTGCCTCGTTGCAAGGGCGCAAGTACTTCAATATCGAAACTTTTCGCAAGAATGGGCAAGGGGTGCGAACTCCGGTATGGTTTGCCGGCGAGCCGGAGGACGGCGCGCCGGAGAAGGTGTATGTCTACAGCACCTCCGATTCCGGCAAAGCCAAGCGCATCCGCAGCAATGGCCGCGTGCGCGTTGCGCCCAGCGATGTGCGCGGAAAGCTGCTGGGCGAATGGGTCGAAGCGCGGGCGGACATCGTCACCAGCGCGGAAGCGGAGCACGGCATGAAGCTGCTGAACAAAAAATATATGCCGTGGAAACAGCTACTGGATTTCTTTTCGTTTTTCTCGCGCAACAAACGGGTGGTGTTCTTGATTCGTCCTGCATAAATGGCTACAAACCGACTCGCAAGCAGCACTCGAAATCGTCAATGCTTACAGCCAGAAATGGCTGTCCCACTTTAGCTGCAGCCGCAGCCACCACCGCAGCAGCTTCCGCCGCCACCAGAGGAGATGGAGGATTTGGCGGGGGCGCCATTGCTGCCGCCGTTGGCGGTGGCGAAGACAGAAAGCTGGATTGCGGCTTTCTTGCTGGCGCACTTGGGGCAGGCGATTTCCTGCTGCCTGTTGATGACAATCTTCTCAAAGCGGGTTTCGCACTCTTCGCAAAGGTATTCATAGATGGGCATAGCGGCTGTTCCTTTGATCGATTTCAGGGTTTCGGGGCGTCGAATTCGATTATAGCAGGCGCCGCTGAATTTCGGAGGGGCCCCCTCCCCCCATTTTGTGGAACTGCGCATTCTAAACGGGTTACGAATGGAAATTTCGGAAGTGTTGCTGACAAAGGGGTTATGGGCCGACAATATCGGCCAAGAACCGGTAAAACGCGGAACAGGGCTCTAACTGTTGAAATTAAAGGATTTGCAGACGAATCGTGCTTGCTGAGCCTTCCAAACAGCTTGAGAACACGTAAACGCTTTTTAAGGCAAACAGAACGCTAACTAGGAGGAGAGATCGAGACGCGGGACTCTACGAAAAAAATTATACCATGCGTGTCAAGCGAGAGCGTCACGCCAACAAAAAGGCCTCCAGTGAAACAGACTGTTACGAAACTCTCTTGAAGAATTGTAGAGAAATGAGAAGATGCCCTCGTGAAAGCGAGGGCATTTTTCTATGGGCTATGTGCAGGGAGAAGGCCGGACGCAAGGAACACTGTTTCCAGTCTGTCTGGAAGAATTGATTCCAGACGATCATGTTTGCCGCGTGATCGACGCATTTGTGGATCGTCTGGATATGGCGGGTTTGGGATTTGAACGTGCCGAGGCGGCGGAAACGGGGCGGCCTGGCTACGATCCACGAGATCTGCTGAAACTCTACCTGTACGGCTATCTCCAGCAAATCCGTTCCTCGCGGCGGCTGGAATCGGAGTGTCGACGGAACATTGAATTAATGTGGCTGCTGGGACGGCTGGCACCGGACCACAAGACGATCGCCGAATTCCGTCGGATGCATCGCGAAGGGGTGACTGCTGCAGGAGCGGAGTTGGTCCGCCTGGCGCGCTCGGTGGGCTTAGTCAAAGGCGAGTGGATTGCGATTGACGGTTCGAAATTCCAAACGGTCAGTAGCCGGAAAAGTGTGCGTGAACGCGATGCGCTGGAACGCTACCTGGAGCAGTTGGAACAGACCGATCAGCAGGACGAAGTGGTCGTCGACCCCAGCGCAGTGGCCCTCGCGCTAGAAAAGTTGCGTCGGCACCCAGAGCCAGAAGCCGGTTTCATGCACTCAGAACACGGCCTAATGCCTGCCTACAACGTGCAGGCGGCTGTCGACGCTGAATATGCGCTGATCGTCGCGCAGCAAGTAACCGACCAAGCCGCCGACAATCGCCATCTGCAACCAATGGCGGAAGCCGCGCAGGCAGCAGTGGGCGGCCCTGCGCACCGAATGAACGTCGTGGCGGATGCGGGCTACTCGAACGGCACGCAGGCCGAAGCCTGCGAGGCGAGGGGAATCATCCCGCATGTGCCCGTCCTGCGGGGGAGGAACAATAAGGGAGACGGCACGCTTTTCGACCGCAGCGAGTTCACCTATCAGCCCGAAAGCGATACGCTTCTGTGCCCGGCGGGTCAGACACTGGCTCGCAAACAGCTATCGCGGAAAGATCGCGCGGTGTATTACACCTGTCAACCGGAAGTGTGCACAACCTGCGCGCTGAAATCGAAATGTACGACCGGCTCGCGGCGCTGGGTCACAAGGCATCTGCACGACGACGCGCTCGAGCGCATGCAGCAACGGACCACTCGGGAAGTCATGCGGCTACGACGCTCCGTAGTAGAGCATCCCTTTGCCAACCTGAAATACCGCATCTTCGGACATCCGCGCTTCCTGTTGCGCGGATTGCGGGGAGCGCAAACAGAAATCAGCCTGGCGGTCGCCGCCTACAACCTGAAACGCATGATGAATATTCTCGGCGGGCACCGCCTGAGCGCCGCTCTAACATCTGCCTGAAGGGCATCTCTGCGCACGATCACCGAACGGCTGCTTAGTCACTGCTGAAAACTTCTACAAGAGCAAAAAAGCGATGCTTCGGAACTCGAAGCATCGCTCTGATCTACTTTTCGATCCTTGTTTCGTAACAGTCTGGTGAAACGGAGGCCTTTCGAGTTTGCAACATCGTTGCCGAGATGGGGCGCAGCAGTGCTGCGCCCCTACGGGAGGACGGACCTTAGTCGCCGGCGACGGCTTCGGCGGCTGCTTCTTTCTTCGCGGCGCCGTTGCCACTGGAATGGCCGTTACCGTTGGAATGACCATTGCCATTGGTGTGGCCGTTGCCACTGGCCGGGGCGATGCTAACGGGCTTTCCGGCGTTGGCGAAGTTGGCTGGCACTGCCTTGGCTATATCGCTTACCGAGCCGATCTGGACTACCGTCGGCTGGGCCTTCTTTAGCACCAGCTCTTCGTAGATGGCGCGGACTTTGGCTTGTTCCTCGTAGGCCTTCTTGCGGCGCGCGCGATCTTCTTCCGCGGCGGTCTGCGGAATGTCGTGCTCGAGGTGCCGGACGCGCGCGGCGTCTTCGGCGTCGATGTTCAAGGAGTGTTCGTAGGTGTTGAGATCGACCTTCTTGCCCTTGGCGTAGATTTCGTGCTTGCCGTGCGTCTTGTACCACTCGGCGACGGTCGCGTTCTTGTGCATGTTTTCGATGATTTTGCGCCAGCCCACGCCGGTGTTGTACGCGCAGAAGGAGATTTCGCCCTGCTGCGTGGCGTAGGGGATGATGCACATTTCGGTGCGGCGGAAGTCGTAGTTGAAGAGATCCTGGAACCACATCCCGGCGATAAATAGGAAGTTCCACGGATCCTGGCGGCGCTTCATGGCGTCGTCAAACTTACGATCCGGAGAAGTGCGGCCGTATTTCTTTTCGGAGTCCTTGGTGAGCGCCCACGTCTTGTCGAACTTCTTGAAGAGGTCGTAGAGGGTTAATCCCTTGGGACCCTGGAAGGCCTTGTAATTCTTGAGCAGCGCCAAAGCCATCATGAAATTCGAGAAGGCTTTGCCGCGCGCGGCGTCGGTGATGGCGGTAACGTCGCGAACGAGCTGCTGGGCATCGAGGAAGCGCGGAACCGGCGCCCACTCCTTGGTCTCTTTGTTGATCATGATCGCGGTGCCGACGCCGCAATTGGGGTGGCAGCCGCAAGAGAGCGCGCCCCACTGCGAATCTGGGCCGTGAACGAGGTCCGAGAATCCGGCAAAGGTGGCGATGAAAGAGATGGGGAACCAGTCGCGGGTAGGTTCAACCTTGCCAACCTGGCGGCTGACGTCTTGCGCAAGATGCGAAAGGGTGTAGCGCTGACGCAGGCGGCGCTCCGGGGTGATGTCTTCGTCGCGGCCGGTGAAGGAAACCGGCTGGAAGCTGACGAAGGCGATCTTCTTGGGGTTTTCCATCGCGAATTTGACGATGGCGCCGACCTGGTCGTTGTTGACGTTGTTGACGATGGTAACGACCAACACGATTTCGATGCCGGCTTCGTGCATGTTTTCGATGGCGCGCAATTTGACGTCAAACAAGTTGCCGACCTGACGATGACCGTTGGCGTCGTTGCCGATGCCATCGAACTGCAGATAGGCGTAGCGCATGCCCGCTTCGAAGGCCTTCTTGGAGAACTCTTTGCTCTTGGCGAATTCGATGCCGTTGGTGGCGGCCTGTACGCTGTTGTAGCCAATCTTGCGCGCGTAAGCGACGGCTTCGAGGAAGTGCGGGCTCATGGTCGGCTCGCCGCCGGAGAACTGCACGGACATCTGGCGGCGCGGCTTGATACGCAGAGCGTTGTCGAGAATTTCCTGAATTTCGTCCCAGCCCAGCTCGTGCACGTAGCCAACCTGGTTGGCGTCCATGAAGCAGGGGTCGCACATCATGTTGCAGCGATTGGTGAGGTCGACGGTGAGCACGGAGCCACGGCCGTAGCGCACGGTGCTCGAGCCATGCTTGTGCAGATCTTCATCGTTGTGCGCGGGAATGTCGCGGCCTGGGAACTGCTTTTCGATGTGATCGAGGAATTTGGCGTCAATGGCCATCATGTCTTCGTAGTGGCCGTGGATGGGGCAGTCCTTGACCATCCAAACTTCGCCGTCGCGCTCGATAATTTGCGCCTTGATCTCGCCGACCTTCTCATTCATGAGGTCGCGCCAATCTTTCTTGCCGTGAATGATGGCTTCGCGAGCCTCCTTGACGCAATCCGGACAGAGCGAATCGGTCTGCCGCGGCCAGCCGAGAGTCGGCTTGGTCTTCTCCCACGACTTTAGAAGCGGCTTATCCGACCACTTTGGGGTGAATGATGGATTCGGATTGCGCTTGTTGAAGAATTGGATCGCGTCGAAGGTGACGCCGGCAGCTTTGCAGACCGCAGCGTCGACCGCTCGCATCAGTTGACTGCCTACTCGATTCGGCATAAACCTCTACCCTCCACTTTCGCCAGTAGATTAAAAATTCTTGATGCGTTTGTAAGAAGCCCGCTCAAGCACCACAAAAGCGGCGGTGATTGCCCCCGGGCTTCCAATACCGTACCACGCCGGGCAGAAACGCCCAATAAGTCTTTGAGCCTGTATAGTTTAACCGATACAGGGTAGGAAGCCAGCAACTTGCATTAAACGGCGAAAAACGGGGGTCGAATGGGGAAAAACGGGGGTCGAATGGGGATTCGGGCAGGGGTTACTGGTTGGGCGCTTGAGGGCAAAACGAGCCGATTTCCAGGCTCGGGACACGCGTATTTAGCAGCAAGAGTCAGTCGTTGAGCACAGGCCGAAGGACAGCGATTACAAAATGGGCGAAGTGCGAGGCACCTTCGTCGAGTTGGAGGAAGCGCGCGACGCAGTGATCGGCGAGATATTTAGTGACGCGGGTTTCGGCAATGCCGAGATGATCCGCGAGGCGGGGTTTGATGGACTCGGAACCGCGGCGACTGGCGGTACCGCGCAGAAAGCTGCCAATGGCGATACGCAGCGTCTGACACGGTTCGACATAATAGTATGTGGAAAGATCGGAATCGCTCAGAAGAAGCACGCCGGGGCCGACGGGAGCGCGATCGGCTTCGCTAAGCTTGAGTGGGGGGCACGTTAGCAGGCGCCGAAATTGCATCTCCAGCAGGGAAAGCCGCGAAGAGAGGCCGGGATCGCCGAAGCGGCCGCGCACGGAGGTCGCGGTTTCCGGGACCGGCTCAGAAGGAAGCCGGGGCAGGGACACGGATTCGGCGACTCTGCTAAAGCGAGGCTCGGGAGCTTCTTCTACCGGCGGAGGAGCCTGCTGGCGTACCGAGACTTGCGTGGAAGGAGCAGGCGAAAGGGCCAGCGCTTCAGCAGTGGCGCTGGTTTTGCGTCGATTTCGGCCACCGCGACGGCCACGGCGGCGTGCAGCGCGCGGCGGCGCGGCGGAGATCGGAGCAGCAGCACCCTCAGCAGCGGGAGCGACAACCGCTTCAAAGGTCGCTGCGGTCGCTTTAAACGGCAAGTCCGGTTCAGGCGCTGCCAGAACAGGCGCGGCAATCGGAAGATCGTTGGATGGAGTAGGCGGCTCCTCGGGAGCCTGTCCGCCGAGGCGTGCGGCAGCTTCCTGCGCCTTGGTTTTCCAGTCGGCACGGCGAAAGCGCTCCGCGGCGGTGGAGTACCATTTGGCCGCTTCGCCGCTTTGCCCGGCGGTCTCAAAGAATTTAGCCAGTTCGAAAGCAACCATGGCGTCGCGGGTTTTTTGAAAAAGGTTGGAGAGCTGCGTCGCAGGGTCTTTTCCGGTGCGAGCGCGGCGGATGCGAGCGGTAATCTGTTTCCAGTCGGCCATACAGTAAGGGCATTGTAACAGTGACAGAACAATGCCACCAGCCCGCGGGGTATACAGCAAATCATGTAGGAGTGCGACTTTGAGTGCTTAGCCAGTGTTTACAGATTGACCGTCTTATGGGGTAGCTTCTATTCTAGGTAGAGCCCTCTTGGAGAGAAAAATGCCGCGTCCGCGCGGAACTCTGTCGATTACCCTATCTTTATTATTATCAGTGAGTTTACTAGCTTCGCCAATTTGGGGGAATTCAGGTTTAGGCTCGGGGACCGTGGTGTACGCGCAGCGCGCGCACATAGGGACCGCAGCAGCCACCGTGGGAGCGACCGTATTTGCCGGGGACAAGCTCGACACTGAGCAGGAACGGGGCGGCCTGCAGATTCGAGCCGGGGCGGCTCGCTTGGTGCTGACCGCTTCGAGCCGCTTGGTTTGGGGTGCGGAAGGCGGGTCGCCCAGCGCGACGTTGATGGGCGGCACGGCGGCATTTTCGACGGCTGGGGCCAAGGCCTTTGTACTCCACGCTGGGACCGCGGCTTTCAGGCCCCGGGGCGATGAACCGACCGTAGCGAACGTAACTCTACTCAACCCGAAGGAACTGGTGGTGCGCTGCTCGCGCGGAGCAGTGCTGATCGCGGTGGAAGATGATGTGCGCGTGATACCGGAAGGCACGGCCTATCGCGTCGTGCTGGACCCGGAAGCGGCAGCCCGTTTGGGTGGAGCTCCGACGCCGGCGCCGGCGGCCACTCCGGCGCGTGCGCAGTGGGGCCAGAAGCACCCGACTAAGAGTGGGAAAAGCAATTTTATTTGGTATGCGATTGGATTCACCGCGCTGGTCACTTGGTTTGCTGTCGCTGAGGCGCTGGAAAGTCCGGACCGGCCTTAAAAAGCTCCGAGTGATTGGTTATGGTTGTTAGTTCTGCAAGAATCGTTTTCGAATTCGCTGCTGAATTCTTCGACTCTCCTCAAGCCGTCAAATAATTTCCTTTTCCGTTTTTGGCGGCGCCCCTTCGCTTAGCGAGCGATTTCGCCTGAACTGTCCAAACAAAATTAAGCCGCAGCGATGACTTCAATTTCTACCAGAGCGTCCTTGGGGAGTCGCGAGACTTGCACGGTAGAACGCGCGGGAGGGGCGGCGGTGAAATAGCGCGCGTAGACTTCGTTCATGGCGGCAAAATCGTTCATGTCCTTGAGGAACACGGTGGTCTTTATGACGTGGTGGAGATTGGCGCCCGCAGCTTCGAGAATGCCTTTGATATTCTCGAAGACGCGCTCGGTTTGCTGGCGGATGTCGGAGCCTGCCATTTCGCCGGTCTTGGGATCGAGCGCGACTTGTCCCGATAGGTAAACAAAACCGTTTGCTTTGATGGCTTGCGAATACGGCCCGATGGGTTTAGGACCGCGATCGGTGTTTACGGCATTTTTCACGGCATGGTCTCCTTTGAGGTGAGGGCGGACGCGGCGGTATTTTCGTAGCGCGCGCGGAAATCTTCAGGAACCCCCGGGTGCTTCATCCAAAGGCGCACGAATTGCGCGACGTTTTGGTGCGTTTCCTGTTCGAAGGCAGCGATGAGATCGTCCAGGTCGAAGCCGCCGCCGCCGCGGGCGTCGAGGAGGTGGCGGAGCGCGGCGCTGAACACCTGTTGACCGTAACAGTCTTCAAGGCCATAAAAAAATAAAAGGCTCTTCGCGCGGAGAACATCGTCCGCCTCCGGCTTGCTCGGCTGGGAATTTGCAGGAATGGCGCGGAGCAATCGACGCACGATTTGCGCGCGAACCTGCGGACCCTCGACGGCTTCGCGGCCGCGCAAGGCCGCGAATCCCGGCAGAGCGGAGAGCGGCGGAGTTTGCTCGAAGAAGCCGGGATTTTGGCCGTAGCCAAGCCAGCTCGCTGCAAGCGACGGAGCCGCGGCGGCAATTTCCGGGGCCCCACTACTAAGGTCAACCATGGCGGTGTCCTGCGAAGCCATTTCGGCGGAAGTTTTTTCGTTCACTTCCAAGATAAGCCGGGAGAAATTAGACGTCGTGCTGGTGAAGCAGCCGGCCACTTCTGGGCATTCGACAATCCAAAGCCGGTGAGAATCTTTGGGAGGTGTCCCGAAAGTGGAGTCGTAGGTTTGAATGGCGCGAACCAAGGCCTCGCTGGTCTGGTGAAGGGCCTCGGGATCTTGTGGGGAGCGCGTCCAGAGATTCACCGCTTCGTGACCGGCCGTGAGCGTTGTGGCGATGTATCGTCCGGCGATAACAAAGGGATAGCCGTCCTTGCGGGTCTGCGGGATGCGCATTGTTCGTTCGCTTGCGTCGCGAGAAATTTTCGACAATTGTTTGTGTGCCTGGCCGCTGGCGTGAACCAGGAAATCGCCAGGGACCCGCACGATGAGATTCCACGACTTGGGAGGCACGCCGCCAGTGGCGAGAATGCCGCGCTGGGGCAGGAGCTCGGGGCTCCAACCTTGGGCGGGGAGGAAGAATGCGTCGGGAGTGAAACTGAGGGCGGTTTCGCCGGAACCGGGGCGCTGGTATTCGACGGAGAGGCGCAGCGTGTGCTGCGAGGAAACAGTCCAGGGCTGCGGGAAGGTGAGAAGGACATTGCGCGGGTTGTCAGGCGAGGCAGCGAAGATAAGAGAGGTCGTGTCCCACTGGGCACTGGGATCCGAAAAATGAAAACGCCGGTGGCCCGGGAGACGCAATTCGACGGACGTGAGAGGCTGGTTGCCCGTGTTTTTAAGTTGATAGACGCCTTCGATGCGAATGGCAGGCTGCGGAGCGGGGACAAATTGTACGGTGATTTGCTGTTTGACGATGGAGTATCCGGGGCCCAGCGCGGCCGCACAACCGGCCACGCAATAAGCGGCGCCGGCCAGCAGCAAAGTAAGAGGCAGACGAATTCGGCGGCTCGATCTCAAAGCGCTACGATTGTAGCGAGGGAAATGAATTCCCGCAAAAAAGCTGCGACGTTGCGCGGAGTAAGCTGCGGTAAGCGAGGTCAGCGAGCCCTGCGGCCGCGGACGCGGACGAAGCCGGTGCCCGCATGATTGCGGGCCGCTTCTCGAGCGGTGACTTCGCGGTCGGCCTGGGCGTCGGTCATGCCCGCCTTGATTTTGTCCAAAATCTGCGCTTCGCTAAGGCCAGTATTTTTCAGGCGCGCGATTTGCGGAGTGCCGAGCGTGGATTGTCTTTGAAGACGGCGTTTCAAAACAAACTGCACAAAGCCGTCGGATAAACCGATGAGGCGAAGCGCGACGGCGTCACCGCTGATGGCATCGAGTTGATCGGCGTGGGCAATTTCGAGAATCTGGTCTTCGGAATAGCCCGCGCCGGCGAGATTGGCGGTCGAGTCACCGCTGCTGAAGGGGTGCTTTCTCTCGTGAGCGGCGGCGACCAGGGCTACGCAAGCATCATCGCTCACCCGCGCTTGCTTGACCTTTACGAGTTGGGCGACCTCGGAATCCGAGGTGTTCAGCGCTTTGAGTTGCTCGAGGCCGCTGGACCACATGCCGGCTTGGTCAAGCGGACGGTAATCCGTCAGCAGATGCTGTTTGCAACCGACCGCGAAAAGGACACAGACACCGAGAAGCAGTGTGCGAGACTTCATGTTTCCATGTTAGCGCGCAGCAAGACAAACGGGTTGGCGTGTGCCGTCGGGGGTACTTGTGCGGAAGGACAGGTGGACGCCGAATCTTGAAAACGCGGTAGATAAGAATTGAAAGCAGCGGCTGAAAAGAAAGGCCTGAAACTCAGACCTGATAGACGCGTTCCACGCCGTACACGCCGGCGACTTTGCGGATATTGGCGACGATGGTCTCGAGCTGGCGGCGATCGGCGATTTCCAGGCTGGCGTCGATGCGCGCATTCGACCGCTCGGGGCGGCTTTCCAGGCTGTGGATGTTCGAACCGGCCCCGCTGATTACGGCGGTAATCTCCGCCAAGAGGCCGGCGCGATCCTTGGCGCGGATCATGAGCTGCACCTGGAAGGTGGCGGCTCCCGCGCCGCCCCATTCAACAGCGATGCGGCGCTCCGTTTGATACAGCAGATTTTGGACGTTCGGACACCCGCGGGTATGGACGGCCACTCCACGTCCGCGAGTGATGTAGCCGATGATGTCGTCCCCGGGAATGGGATTGCAGCACTTCGCGCGATACACGAGAAGATCGTCATAGCCTTTGACGATGAGCGGCGCTTCGCCAAAGCCGAGCATGCGCTTTACGGTTTTGACGAGCGTCGGCTTCGCCTCTTCCGTCGGCAGCTCGGCAGCTTTCGCGGCGTCGCCGAGGACGCGCGTGAGCACCTGGCGCGCCGAATATTTCCCGAAGCCTACCGCCGCGTAGAGATCCTCGATTTTCGAGAGGCCGGAATCCGAGGCCACCCGCAGCAGGTCCTCCTCCGGAATTTTCTTGAGACTGCGGCCGAAATGGCGCGCTTCCTTTTCCAGCAGCCGCTTCCCCATCTCCATGGCTTCTTCGCGTTCTTGCAGATTGATCCAGTGGCGGATCTTGCTGCGCGCGTGCGAGGATTTGGCGAAGCTGAGCCAGTCACGACTGGGCGTGTGGCCTTTCTGCGTCAGGATTTCAACGACGTCGCCGCTGACAATTTCGTGGCGGAGAGAAACCATTTGGCCGTTGACCTTGGCGCCGACGCATTGGTGGCCGACCTCGGTGTGCACGTGATAAGCGAAATCCACGGGCGTGGCGCCACGCGGCAACTCCAGCACGCGCCCTTTGGGCGTGAAAGCGTAAACCTCGACCGGCGCGAGATCGACCTTCAGCGTCGACAGAAATTCGCCGGGCTCTTCCAGTTCTTGCGACCACTCGATCAGTTGGCGCATCCAGGTAATGCGCTGGTCGTCTTCCTGCGCGGGCTTGCCGTCTTTATATTTCCAGTGCGCCGCCACGCCTTCCTCGGCGATGCGGTGCATTTCCTGCGTGCGGATCTGCACTTCAAAGGGCTGGCCGCTGTGAAGCACGCTGGTGTGCAAGGATTGGTACAGATTGGGCCGGGCCATGGCGATGTAATCCTTAAATCGCCCAGGGACAGGCCGCCAGATGTGATGCACCACGCCAAGGGCCGCGTAACAATTCCGCTCGGTATCGGTGACCACGCGAACGGCCAGCAGATCGTAGACCTGCTCGAGGCCGCGCTCCTGGCGCACGATTTTGCGGTGCAAGGAATACAAGCCTTTGACGCGCGCTTCGAGCTCCGCGGGAATGCCATTTTCAACGAGCTTGGAACGGATAGTGCTTTGCACTTCCTCAAGGAATTTTTTGTGAACGGGGGCCTTGTCGCTGACTTCCTTTTGCAGCGCCAAAAACGATTCGGGTTCGAGATAGCGAAACGCAAGGTCCTCCAGTTCGCCGCGAACGATGCCCATGCCCAGCCGATGCGCGATAGGCGCATAGATGTCGAGAGTTTCGCGGGAGATGCGCTGCTGCTTGGAAGGCTCCAGATATTCCAGCGTCCGCATGTTGTGCAGACGGTCGGCGAGCTTGACCAGCACGACGCGAACATCGTTGACCATGGCTAGAAGCATTTTGCGAACGTTTTCCGCCTGGCGCGTCTCCGGAGCCATCATGTTCAGCCGGCCTATTTTGGTGACCCCTTCCACCAGCCGCGCAACTTCGGTACCGAAACGCTCCTCAATGCGGGAGATGGGAAACTCCGTGTCTTCCGTGACGTCGTGAAGAAGCGCCGCAGTCAGCGTGATAGCGTCCAAACGCATGTCGGCGAGGATGTGGGCCACCTCCAGAAGATGAGTGAGATAGGGGTCCCCGGAACTGCGAAGCTGGTCACGGTGGCGCTCCGCAGCGATTTCGTAGGCGCGGCGCACCATCCAGGGATCCTCGGAGGGTCGATTCTTGCGCAGTTTGGCGAGCAGCTCGTCCAGGCAGGCGTCTAGCTCGCGCTCGGTGCGGTCGCGGTGAAAATGGAGGGGTAAATTGCTGGGCGACGGCATAATCTAGTTTACGTCAGAAGAACGGCACGGCGCGAGTGTCGAGGCCGCCTCCGCGAATGGAAAAAGGGCGTCCTCGCGAACGCCCTTTTTGGGCCATCGAAACAGCTTGCGCCTCAGGATGCTGTCTGCGGCTGCTCGGAGCGCTTCTGCTTGATTTCCTTGACCTTGTCGACCAGGTCGTCAGCTTGTTTCAACAACGCCTCGCGCTCTTCCTTGCTCTCCACCATGTCCGCCTTGCGCCGGTAGAGAAGGTTCAGGTAAGCCATGGCGTCGTCGTAATCGGGCCGGAGGGAAATGGCCTTTTGCAGGTCGGCGATTCCTTCGTCGACTAGCGGGCCATATTTGGAAGCATATTGAGAGCGAATAGCCAGTGGCAGCGGGTCGGTATCCCTGACCTGCTTCTTGATGTTGTTCTTGTTGTATTCCATACGCATTTCGCTATTGGCACGAAACGCCAGGGTCCAATCAATGACGCCGATCCAGTAGTAGGGCTCGGGATCGTCGGGCTTCAATTGTATATGCTTCTGATGATAAGTCTTGGATTCCTCAAATTTCTTGGGATCAAAAGGCGTGCCACCCATCAAGAAAAGGATCGAGCCGATTTGGTCGATGGCCGAAAGATTGTTGGGATCTTTCTCCAGAATCTCTTTGAATTCCTGGATGGCCTGGTTCCCGCGATCCTGGTTCTCTTTCGAGGGCGCGCCCGGAATATACAAGCTGGCATAAGCGGTGCCCAGATACAGGCGCGCGTTCAGAAGATCGGGGTCCGCTTCCTTGGCCTTCTGGAAATTTGCGATGGCCGCGTCGGACTGACCGTTCTTAAAGGCATTTACGCCCTTATTAAGCAGGTCGCGAGCCTTCAGCTTGCTGCAGCCGGAAGCTGCAAATGCAAGAACCAGGATGGCGGCGAGCGCGGAAACCCTGCGAGCAGTTACTTGAAGCGATGCATGAGTCATGAAGCGTCCATCCCCACTTGTGCGCGGCCCGGTCTTAGCCGATACCCGCGCTAGAATTCAAATGCGCCTTGCGAGAGGCAGCTAGCTTACGAACGTATATTCAGTAACCCGGGCCCTGGAGAATTCTATTGGCCGGCCTCTAGCTTGGCGGTGATCAGGCCAACTTTATCGATGCCGGAGCCGCGCATGATGTCGATGGCGCGCGCGACTTCGCCAAACAGTACATCGCTATCGCCCTTAACAAAAGCGATTTTCTCGGCGCGGTCCTTGAAAATCTGTTCGATGCGCGGGCCGAGCGCGTCCCAGGTGGAGTCTTCGTTATTGATTTTGACTTTGCCGTTGGTCAGCACCTGGACGACCACCGTCTTGTTCTCCAGCTCCACGTCCTGCTTCTGGTTGGGATTCGGTTGCGGCACCAGGGTGTCCAGTCCCTTGGGCGTGAGCGGGGTGATGACCATGAAAATGATCAGCAGCACCAGCAAAATGTCGATCAGCGGAACGACGTTCATCTCCGCCATCGCACCGCCTTTACTTTCACCTACCTGCATTCCCATTGAGCTTCTCCTGTCGGCCCGCCCCTAGCGAGTATTGCGGGCCGTCGTGCCACGCCGTTGTGGGAAGCGGCGCGGCGGCAAATCCGGCAAAAACCACAGTAAAACGAATGGTTGCTTCGTGCCGACCCCTGCCGCTAGTCCGCTTGCGGCGGAGGAGGCGGAGGCGTAGCCCTCTCGTTGCGCTCGGTTAACAGTCCGACCTGGTCGACGCCTGCCGAACGGATTTCGTCGACCACCGCGACCACATCGCCGTACTTGGCGCGCGCGTCGCTTTTCACATATACGGTCTTGTCCAGACGGTTGGCAATGCGGTCCTTGACCTGCGTGGTGATGTCTTCCTTTTTGATCTGCGTAGTGCGAAGAAAGATGTTACCGTCGCGGGTCACGGCGATCACGATGGAGTCGTCCTTATCGGCATCTTGCATGTCCTTGGCGGTATTGGTCCTGGCCAAGTCCACCGGATGGTCCTTCTGCAACATGGGCGTGACCACCATGAAGATGATCAGCAGCACGAGCATGATATCCGCCATGGGGATGACGTTGGGAGTCGACATCTGACTCCCAATTTGCGGCTTGTACCGTCCGTGTGCTCCCATTTTACCCATGGTTTACCTACTTCCTTGCCCCGCGACGCAAGATGAAATAATTGATGAGCTCCATCGAGGAGTTGTCCATCTCGACGTCGAAAGCCTCTACTTTATTGGTGAAATAGTTATACGCCCACACCGCGGGGACCGCGACGAGAAGGCCCAGCGCGGTAGTTACCAGCGCTTCCGCGATACCGCCGGCCACCGCCGACAGACCAGTAGCCTTGCTTTGCTCGATGCCCTTGAAGGCGTTCAAGATGCCGACCACAGTGCCAAACAGCCCGACGAACGGCGCAGTGGAGCCGATAGTCGCCAGAGCGGAGAGGCCGCGCTTCATTTCCGCGTGCACAATGGCTACCGAGCGTTCCAGACCGCGCTTGGCCGCTTCTATAACGTCAGCATCGGAAACCTGCTGCGAAGCTGACTGGAACTCCGAAAGCCCCGTAGCAACAACCTTGGCAATGTGGCTCTTCTTGTTGCGCTCGGCGATGGCAATGGCTTCATCGAGCTTGCCATCCTTCAGCGCGCCGGCGACCTGCTGCACGAAGACGCGCGATTGCTTGCGCGCGGCGCTATACATCAGGGCGCGGTCAATCATCACGCCGAAGGAATAGATCGAGAGGACGAAAAGAATAACGACTACCGTACGGGGCAGGGCGCTCATCTGGGACCACATGGAACGGAGGTCCCAACTGGACGCGCCTATGTTCCCCGTCTGGAAGAAGGACAGCACCAAGTGAACATAAAGAGTAGCTACCATTCGTTTGCTCCTTAGAGTGTTTGCGAATCTTCAGGCACCCGGAGCGCTGCGCCGGCCCCACCACCGAAGCAGCGCGCCGTACTACTGGTTAAGCGAGAAAATGACGTCGATCGTTGTATCGACCTCCACCGGTTCGCCGTTAAGCAGCGTCGGCTTGTACCTCCATTGCTGCACGGCGTCCATCGCGGCACGCACCAGCAAAGGATGTCCGGAGAGGACTTCCAGCGACTCTACCGAACCGGATTTGGAGATGATGGCGTGCAAGCGCACGGTGCCGGAGATGCGCGTCTGGCGCGCAAGCGGCGGATATACGGGCTGCACTTTGTTCACGAGCAAAGCCGCTTGCACGCTGCCACCCTGGCGAATGCGCTGTTGTGCTGGCTTCGGCGGGGGCGGCGCTCCACCCATGCCGCCAATTACGCCGCCAATTACGCCGCCCATGGAACCGCCGGCGACGCCACCGGGAACGCCGCCCTGCATTCCGGCGCTTACGTCTGGCGCATCTTCCTTGATGATCTTTATGTCCTTAGGAATGACCTTAGGCTGCACGAGTTTGCCGGCGTCCATCAAATGTACTTGCGGCTTGACGTGCACCACCTGCGTCTGCACCGGCGGTGGTGGTGGCGGCGGCGGCGGAGGAGGGGCCACGAGCAACGTCGCCATTAGTGTCTTCGGCAGCGCTTCCGTGTAGATCAGAGGAATAAGGATCAGAATGCCCAGGAAGATCGTCTGCGCAATCATGGACACCACCACCGTCCATGGCTTGTTGGTCTTCTTCGGGTTCGGACTCGAGATCACCATATCTTCAAACATGGGTGACTACCTCCTCCCAGCAGGAGCGAGACGCGCGGGCACGCTTTCGCTACTGCGGGTTTTGTTACCGGCTGCGGGTCCGGGACCTGCCACCGCTCCCTGGCCGCGCCAACGATTCCACGCAACCACCAGCGGAGCAGCAATGCCAAAACTGGAATACGTTCCTACCACAATCCCTACCACCAGAGCAAAGGAGAAAGCGCGAAGCACCTGGCCGCCCATCAGGAACAGGACGAGCACGGTAAGGAAAGTCAGACCGCTAGTCAAGATCGTTCGCGAGAGCGTTTGATTGATGGACTTGTTCACCACGGCGGCGAACGATTCGCGGCGCAGCAGACGGTTGTTCTCGCGGATGCGGTCGAAAATGACGATGGTGTCGTTCATCGAATATCCGACCAGAGTGAGAAGCGCCGCAATGACCGTCAGAGAAATTTCAAAACGAAGTATCGAAAAAAAGCCCAGGGTAATTAATACGTCGTGAAAAACAGCAAGGACGGCAGCGGCGCCGTAAACCCACTCGAATCGGAAGGCAATATATACCAGCATGCCCGCCAAAGCATAGAGGGTAACGAAGATGGCCTGTCGCCGAAGCTCGCCGCCCACTTTGGGACCGACAATCTCCACATTGCGAATAGCAAAGCTGCCCAGCGCGTAGTTGCTTTTCAGCGTGGCCAGCACGGCAGGGGTCACGCCGTCGGCGGCAGAAAGCTCGTCGAAATTTGTGAGCACGCCGCCTTTGTTATCGTCGCGATAAGCGAGGATCTTCTTGGCCAGCTGCTGATAACGGTCGCCGGCATTCGTGGAAAGATGCAGCGGATCGTTGGCATTGAGTAAGGCCGCGAGGGAAGAAGGTGTGGCGGCGTTAAAATCCGGCTTGCTGGAATCCTTAACTCCGTAGATGGAGTTCAGAGCGGTCAGAACCTGGGCTCGTCCGGTGTCCAACGCTTCGTCGCTTTGGCCATTCCCCACGAAAATCAGAACTTCGTTGGTGTTCGCACTCAAGCCGCCACCGCTGATGCTCTGGATTTCGCTGTTGCCCAGCCCCTGGGCCGTCAAGCCTTTGCGAATTTGGTCAATGTTGGGAGGCTGCGCGAAGCGCACGTCGACGTTGGTGCCGCCCTTGAAGTCGATCCCGTAGCGAAGGCCGTGATTCAGGAAGACGGAGGTCCAGCCGGCGAGAAGGAGAATACCGCTGAGGGCGTAGAAATACTTCGCTTTACCCATCCAGTCGATGTTGGGTTCTTTGAAGAACTCGATCATGCCACACGTACTTCCCTTCTTTAGACTCCAGTGGGCATTCCTTTGTTCCCGGAAGCGTCATCGTCCAAACTTAGATGAACGGAAGGACCCAAAGTACTCGCGTCTGGATAAAATCGCAGCAGTTCTAGTACGAGATCAAATACTGAGTTCCGCCTGGCGATCCATTTTCGTCAGGTGATATTCGAAAATCGTCTTTGAAACATAGATGGCCGTGAACACATTGGCGATCAAACCTATGGTCAAGGTGATCGCAAACCCGCGGATCGGCCCGGTGCCGAACAAAAACAGGAAGAAAGCGGACACGACGGTCGTTACGTGAGTATCGATGATGGTCAAAAACGCCTTGTCGAAGCCGGCCTGCACAGCGGACGCTGGCGACTTGCCGTTGCGCAATTCCTCGCGGATCCGCTCGAAGACCAGAACGTTGGAGTCCACGCCCATGCCGATGGTCAGAATGACCCCGGCGATGCCCGGCAGCGTCAGAACGGCGCCAAAAGCGGCAAGCACGGCCAAAAGAATGACCAGGTTCAGGACCAGCGCGAGCACCGCGTTCCCACCGGACATTCGGTAGTAGAACAGCATAAACATCATCACCACCAGCAGGCTGAGAATCGAGGCCTGCACGCCGTGGCGGATGGAGTCCGCGCCTAGAGACGGGCCAACGGTGCGCTCCTCCAGGTATTTAATGGATGCAGGAAGGGCGCCGGCGCGCAGCACGAGCGCCAAATCGTGCGCCGATTCCTGGCTGAAATTGCCTTCTATGAAGCCTTGGTCGTCGATGCGGCTGTTGATTACCGGCGCCGAGTAGACGCGGTGCTCGAGCACGATGGCCATCTGGCGATGGACATTCTGCTCGGTGAAAGGACCAAAGCGATGAGCGCCTTCCGCGGATAGCGAAAAGTTGACCTGCCATTGCCCCGGATTATTGGTGTTCCGGTTTTCCGTGGCGCCGCGCAGGTCGCGGCCGGTCACCACCGGCGTGCGGCTGAGCACGTACCAAACTTCTCCGGTCTCCGCGGGATTGCGGCTGTCCGACCGGCCGGGCACCAGTTCCGTTCCCGGAGGCAGCACGCCACCGTGCGCCGCAAGCGCCGCTGTCTGCGAAGGATAAGGACTCGGATCCTCCACCAATTTCAGTTCCAGTTGGCCGCCCGCCTGAATCACCGCTTTCGCGCGCGACGGATCGCCTTCCCCAGGAAGCTGCACGAGGATTTCGTTGTCCTTGCGGCCATGACGCTGAATCGTAGGCTCGGTCAGGCCCAGTGCGTTGATGCGCCGCTCGATGGTTTCCAGCGACTGCTGCATCGTCTGTTCTTGAATGGCGGCAATCGCGCTCTGCCGAAGCGTCAACGTATAGCTGGAAGGTTCGCCCGCCGTGGGCGTCATGTCCCAGGCATTCTGCAGCTGCGACGCAACCAGGTCGCGAAACTCGGACAACTGCTCGGACGGGACATTGCGCACCACGATGTGCGTATCATCGATGCGGCGGACTTCATCGTAGCGAATATTCTTCGCGCGCAACTGGTTGGTCAGGCGATCGACCGTCTGATCGGTCTCCTGCGCGATGGCTTCCTGCACCTGCACCTGCAAAATCAGGTGCGTGCCCCCTTGCAGGTCCAGCCCGAGCTTGATCTGGTGCGCGAAATTCGATTTCAGGTCCGCCCCCGATGTCGGAAACGTCGGCACGCCAAACAGGCCATAGATGCACCCGAGGATGACGACAACGATGAAAACAGCTTTCCACTTCAAATTAGGATGCATAGTCAGAAATTAAGGCGCGTCATCGCAAAGCTGGCGGGCTTATTTCGCATCTTCCGATGCCTCCACCTGCGTAATCGCCGAACGCGCGATGCGGATTTTTACCGGAGACGAACCTGTGTCGGCGATTTTCAGGATGACTGTATCGCCGTCAATGCCATTGATAACGCCATAGATGCCGCCATTGGTGATCACTTTGTCTCCCGCCTTCAACGCCGACAGCATCGCTTGCAGCTTCTTCCGCTGTCGTTGCTGCGGAAGAATGAGCATCACGTAGAAGATACCCATTACGATGACCATCATGACCAGCGGGCTGCCCAGCGCCGCGCCCAAACCGCTCGGCAATTGCAATGTCATCATCGCGAACATGTTCTTGCCTGATTTCCTTCCATTTCCCGTTTCGCCGTGCACCTAGCCGGAGATAGCAACAGCTTACCGCGGGTATTGCCCGCTTCCACAAACCCAAAGCGCTCTCTTCTGGTGGTGCCGTGCGGACGGCCCGCGCGCCTTCGGACTCGGAACTGCCTCACCTTAACCCGAGCTGCGTTCAGTTCAGCCTGCTGCAATCTCAGGCCGGACCCTCCGCGTAGCGTGCGTGCATCGCAGATGAGAATTTCGCTAGGTGTCCAAACCCGATAGCCTCGCGGATTTGCCGCATGATGTCAAGGTAAAAGTGGACGTTGTGGTGGGTGGCCAATATCGCCGCGGTGATTTCTCCCGCCGCAAAAAGATGCCGCAGGTACGCGCGCGTGTAGCGCCGGCAAACCGAGCAAGGACATTGCGCATCGATTG
>WNFD01000813.1_pt1 | contig 37102 bp, 29 predicted proteins | sample 5400491 | NCBI WGS metagenome assembly WNFD01 (sample SAMN13153343, study PRJNA577476) | soil metagenome | isolation source: 120 cm saprolite under Douglas fir tree site 2 hole 2 replicate 2 | place: USA:California | collected 2015-04-18 | reverse complement strand
AATTCAGGACAAGCTGCCCCGGGGCAGCGTGACATTGTCTACGGGGATGGCCTGGAAATGGGTCGTGAGATCAATCGCGAGACTCCTCCTTCGGGCCCGGCAGATCAATTTGGCGTCGGTCCGAGGGACCAGCGTGCGTCTCGAAAATTGAAGCCGAAAGATATCATGATGCCTAAGGGTGCGAATACCGAAAGTCATTACTGGGGGCTGTTGCGGACACTCCGGATCCGATCGTGCGGCTGATCAGACGAATACTAAGGTGTTCTTGCTCGATGTCCTCCGCGCGCCGCCGGCGCCAGCCATACGCGAGCAGGCCGCCGAGACCAGTGCTCAGTAAGGCCAGCGTTCCCGGCTCCGGCACCGAAGTAACGAAGGTTCTGAAATGGGAATCTTCGCTTTGTTTGAAAAAGGAGGAGCCTATTTGTGTATAGGCCGTGCCTCTGTCGTACTGTCCTCCGATCTCCCAAAGATATCTCTCGTTGAAGGGCGGGTTGTTTGCCGCATTTGAGTTCAGTTCTATAGCGAGCAATTCCCCCGCCGTTACTTTTACCGCTCCCGCAGTCAGATCAAAAGGTATCAATGGTCGTGGGCCTGTACTCGTAAAGGCGGGATCGGTCGGCGCCACCGATTCTGTAGCGAGCCGGGCTTGTGGTAGTCCTGCAGCATCGCTGGACCAAAGCGAAAGCACCAGATTTTCCACCGTCAGTGGCTCCCTGCTTACCTGGACATCAATGCGCGTGACTGCGCCCCCGTGATTCCCACGGTGAACGTTTGAATCTGTGTCCGATCGTTGGCGACGGCGAAAGCAGGAAAATTTCCAGATGGTGTCTGCTGCTGATCTATTATCGGCGCTGCTTGCACGATGCCTGCGAACAGCAACCACCCCACCAGTGGGATAGCACGGGTAAGTGTACACATCGTCTACTCCTTTTCCTGCCACCCCAGTTGCTCTTGGGCCTTGTTTCATGCCACAGCACACTTGCGCTGCCGCCCATATATCAGAGGCGCTTCAGGTTACTTCGGTGGCCGCGAAGATTTCGGCAATGCGCTCACTTGCCTTTCCATCCCAAAAAGGAGGGACGCCCCCCTTTTTCACGCCGCCGCGGAAAATTCTCCACGCTTCATTTCGTAACCGGTTTGAATCCTGTCCGACAAGGATATTCGTTCCGATCGTAACGGTCACCGGGCGTTCCGTGTTGTCCCGTACTGTGAGGCACGGAATGCCAAGAAACGTTGTTTCCTCCTGAATGCCCCCTGAGTCGGTAATGACGAGCGCCGCCTTGCTCTGGAGGGCCAAGAATTCCATGTAGCCAAGAGGATCCATGAGATGCAGGTTTTCGGTCGCCTTTGGCATGACCACCCGCTCAATCTGCTTACGCGTCCTGGGATGGACCGGGAAAAGGACGGACATTTCAGCACTCAACTCGGAGAGAACCTCGATGAATTGTCCGAGCAGAGCGGGATCGTCGACATTTGAGGGACGGTGAAGGGTAACCAGCGTGTAGCGATGATCTCTCCACCGTGAGACGCCTTTGTGCCCCTGCCCTTCCACCGCCAGGGGAAGCAGCCGCGTCAAGGTGTCGATCATCACGTTCCCAACGAGATGCGTCTTTTCCGATGCGACACCTTCGCGAGTGAGGTTCTCGTTTCCGTCGATCGACGGTGTGAAGAGCAGGTCAGCGACCTGGTCTGTCACCAGCCTGTTGATCTCTTCCGGCATGGATCTGTCACCCGAGCGGAGTCCCGCTTCGACGTGTGCCACTCGTAACCGCAGCTTGGCGCACACGAGTGCGGCCGCCAGCGTCGAGTTCACATCGCCGTACACCACCANNCACCCAGCTCGGTCTCCGTTCCAGGAGAACACTTTCCAGCCGCACCATGACGTCTGCCGTCTGCACCGCATGCGATCCCGAACCGACTTCGAGGTTCACGTCCGGCGCCGGCATCCCGAGCTGCTGGAAGAAGACATCGGACATGTTGGCGTCGTAGTGCTGTCCCGTGTGCACTAGCGTCTGCGCAATGCCCCGTTTCGACAGCGCGGCCATCGCAGGAGCAGCTTTCATGAAGTTGGGCCTGGCGCCAACGACATGCACAATCTCCATCAGAGTGCCCCCAAAATAAGCGGAACCGCCCCGGCTGATGCTTGTATCGCTGACGCGCGCCCATCTCAGGCGCTTTCTGTCAGGCGTCCTCGAAGCGGTCCTTGCTCTTGGCGTAGTGCTGTGCGAGCAGGTCGCGAAGCTCCTGCAGGCGATCGCTGTGCAGGCTCTCCAGGGCGCGACCGGCGGCCGCGTGCAGCGCCCGCCGGTCGATCAGCGTCAGGCTATGATATGCGACCTCCCGGACCAGGGCATGCTTGAACACGTAGACTGGCTCCCCCTCGACGATCTCTTCGTCGAGGAACTCTAGCCGCTTGCACTCGGCGATTCGCTCCTCGATACGCACCGGCTCCTCGCAAAAGAGCTCCAGGAGCCGCGCGGGCACGCGGCGCCCGATCACCGAGGCCACGTGCAGCAAGCGTCGGGCATCGTCTCCGAGGCGGCCCATGCGAGCCACAAGCAGGGCTCGCACGGCCTCCGGCACAGGAAGATCGAGCTCCGAATCCCCAGCCACTGCGCTCCGGGCCAGCTCCTCAAGGAAGAACGGGTTGCCCTCGGCTTTCTCCAGAATCGCACTGACGAGACGGTCCGCAGATCGACCACCCGGGATGAACGTGCGAAGGATCGCCAGGCTGTTGGCGGACGACAGTGGCGGCAGCGTCAGCTGTGTGAGATAGGACTTGCGGACCCAAGGCGGCTGATAATCGGGTCGATAGGTTGTAAGTAGGAGAATCCGGGCGCTAGGCAGATTCTCCACAAGATAGCCCAGGAATTCTCGAGGCGTGTGCCCGAACCACTGGACATCGTCTACCGCGATAATCAGCGGCTCTCTCCTGCTCTTCTCGACGGCGACCCGGCGAAGCGCATCGAAGACTCGCACTTTGAGCTCGCGACGGCTGAGTCCCTCCAGCTGTTCCCCTCCGACACTTATTCTGAAAAGAGTGAGCAGGTCGGGCGCCCATCGGTCGGGATCCATCCCGACGCTCTCGAGAGCGTGTCGCACCTTCTCCACGATCACGGCGCTGACGTCTCCGTCGGCGATGCCCCAAGCCTGCTTTAGTACCTCGACGGCGATCAAGTCAGCCGTTCCACGGCCGTAGGGCAAGCATTTCACCGCATGGTAGGCGAACCGCCGGTCCGCCAGCCGCTGGCGGAACTCGTGGAGGAGACGCGACTTGCCCGCTCCCGGCTCGCCGACAATGCCGACCACTTGTCCGCGGCCCGCCTCCGCCTGCGCGAAGAGACGCTCCAGCAGCTCTAGCTCGTGCTGCCGGCCAACGAAAGGATTCGGTGGGTGCTGCTTGGGATCACGGTCCGGCCAGTGATGGCCTACGAGATGGAAAGCGGATCCCGCGTCGCTGGTCGCCACGGTCACCGGCTCGAGATCGAAGTGGTCTCGGAGTAGTGGCGCCGCAGATTGACTGACGAGCATCGCCTCGGGCTCGGCCGAGCTGAGAATAGCTTGTAGCACTCCCTCTGCATGCTGCCGGTGTTTTTCGTCCATCACGAAAGAGCCTTTGAAGCATCGCACTGATGCCTCGCTGGCATGTATGGCGATCTGGACCGTGCCCGGTTTCCAGCCCACAGCCGCCGGGCGCGTACCAACCTTCGAGACACTGATGGCGGTATGGGCTGCCCGGCTCACCGGTTCCTCGCAGGGGTAGACCCCAAACGTTGCCATCAGCAGTGAGCCCTTGACCGCCTCGACCCGGCCGCCGAAGCTCTGTACCTTCGCGGCAATGAATTCCAGAACCCGGTCACTCTGGCCTGGCTGACCGTCGGCCTCGCGCACCTCGGCGCGAAGGAGGCTGACCACTCGAGTCTCCTCGCGGCCAGTCGATGTCGCAGGTCTTACAGGTAGATCGGACGCAGGGGAGCTCGCGCCTATCTTTGCGAGACTCTTTCTCGGGCGAAGCGGCGTCTCTCCGGGCTCCTCCGCGCTAATCCCCAGCTTGTCCATGCGGTAACGAAGCGTGTTGCGCGGAAGCCCAAGGCGAGCGGCGGCCGCCGTGATATTCCCGCGCGCCCCCTTGAGCGCCTCCAACAGCCGGTCCCGCTCGAAGCCCTCGACCAGAGACCGGTGACGCGGCGGCTCGCGCTGGGCCGACCGCATCGGCGCTGCCGCCGGCGCGGCGGGCAGGGCGAGCAGCTCAGCGCTGATCACCGTATCCTCCCCGGACAGGAGCACCACCCGCTCCAGCATGTTCGCCAACTCGCGCACGTTGCCCGGCCAGGCATAGGCCAACATGGCCGCCTGCGCATCGGGCACCAGCACCTTGGGAGGAAGCCGATACTCCGTGCAGGCGCGCGCCAGGAAGTGCTCCGCCAAGAGCAGAATGTCTCCATCCCGCGCCCTGAGCGGAGGAATCATCAGGGTCACGGCGGCCAGCCGCTGGTAGAGGTCTTGCCGGAAGCTCCCCTCCCGCGTGGCGGCCTTGAGATCGATGTTTGTCGCCGCGAGAACCCACAGATCGACCACCTCTGTGTGGGTACTGCCGAGCCGGCGCACTCCTCGCTCTTCGACGACCTTCAACAGCTTACCCTGGAGGGACCTGGGCAACAGCCCGACCTCGTCCAGAAAGATGGTTCCACCGCTGGCCGTCTGGAAGAGCCCGAGCTTGGTCTGACGAGCATCGGTGAATGCCCCCCGCTCGACTCCAAAGAGCTCGGCCTCAAGGAGGGTCTCGGGGATCGACGCACAGTCGATGTCGACGAAGGGCCGAGCGGTCCGGATACTCGCCTGGTGAATCGCCCGCGCCAGAAGACCCTTCCCGGTTCCGGTCTCACCCTGGATGAGAAGTGTGGGAAGACTGCGTCCGTGTCCCTGGCGGCCCAGGAGATGGGCCACCTGCGCGCGCAGGTTCGTGAGCCCGACGCTCTCCCCCAGCACTTCGGGCAAGGCGCGCGGAGCCTGTGGTTGCTTTGATGGGCTACCTGGCTCGCTCATGTACTGACGTCTAGGACTCTCTCGACCGGACACCATCGAAATCTCACCGTCGAAGCTTGGGCGCCGCGACGGATCTTCGGCGGTGGCGGCGGACTATAGGCACCCACAAGGTCAGTGTCAAGCTTGAAGTGTGCCGATTGCTCAAGCATGCGCTCAAGAAATCGCGAGGGTGATCTAAGACCGCATAAAGTATCACTTTTTCTGAACCCGGCGCCAACCTCAACCCAACCCCTTCAGGCAGCTTGCTGGCGCCTGCGTCAAAAGGACCGACACCGAACCCGATCGGTCCGCCGATCAGTCCATTGCCAGGCAGAGAGAACGGCGGGTGGACGAATGAAAAGCCTTTCATCTGAAGCTAGAAGCACAGCAGGCGAAAACACCCGTCGCCCAGCGCAGGTCCTCGATGGAATAGCCAAGATAGGGAATGACAGGTGCCGTTGAGTCGGACGGCTTTCCATTTCCGCACAAAGGCCTCGGCCCGCTACCGGGCACGGAAGTTGCCCATGGTCTCTCTCGCGACGCGAAGTTGAATACCCAGGCGCTATGAAGCGGGACGTAGTGAAAAGTATTTCATAGGGGGAAAAGCCGAGCATGCGTGAGAAATCGACCGATGTCTGAAGACTCTGTAGCATCGCGCCTGGTCCTCGTTGTTGAAGCTGACCCGACAGTCCAGCGCCACCTGGCAAGCCTTCTGGCCAACCTCGGCTACGAGCCCGTCGTCACCGGGTCGGTGGCCGAGTCTCTGGCCGCGCTCAGCCACAACCGGTTCTTGCTGAGCCTGGTGGATCTCAACCTCGACGGCGCCGACGGAACCGAGCTCCTGCGCCACCTTAAGGTCCAGGGGGGCAGTCCGGGCCCGGTCATCGTCATTGCCAACGGCGGCAGCATCCAGCGAATCTCCGAAGTTGCCGCCCTCGGGGCGGAAGACGTCCTCCAGAAGCCCTTCACCCCGGAGGACCTCGAAAACGCCATCAAGAGCGCCATCGCCCGTCCGCCTCGCGCCTGGGGGCACGAGCCGCAGGACGATCGGGGCCGACGCCTCCAGCAGGAGCTCGCCCTCTGGCAAAGCCCCCAGATGCGGGAGGTGCGGGAGATCATCCGGCAGGCGGCGCGGGCGGATGTCACGGTCCTCATCTGCGGCGAGACCGGAACTGGCAAGGATCTCGTAGCACGGGCCATTCATGAGTTTGGCGTGCGCAGGGCCGGTCCCTTCGTCAAGGTCAACTGTGCCGCGGTCCCACGTGAGCTCCTGGAAAGCGAGCTGTTCGGTCACGAGCGCGGGGCGTTTACTGGCGCCCACCAGCTCAAGCTCGGCAAGTTCGAATCGGCCGACCACGGCACGATCTTTCTCGATGAGATCGGAGATCTCCACCCGGCCCTCCAGGGCAAGCTCCTTCACGTCCTCCAGGACGGCCAGTTCTCCCGCGTCGGGGGCCGATCGACCATCAAGGTGGACGTGCGCGTCCTGGCGGCCACCAACCAGAACCTAGAGCAGGCCGTTGCCGCCGGTCGTTTCCGCGACGACCTCTACTACCGCCTGAACGTCATCCAGATCGTTGTCCCGGCCCTGCGCGAGCGCCCGGAGGAAATTCCGCTCCTGGCCCAGTACTTCCTGAAGCGCTACGCGAAGCTCTTCCAGCAGGACGAATTCACGCTCCCGATGGAGACGTTGCAGCGCTTGATGCGGTACCGGTATCCGGGCAATGTTCGAGAGCTCGAGAACATCATCAAACGGATGATCGTGCTCGGAGATTCGCTGCTCGCGCGAAGCCCCTGGCCGGGCGAGTTTGGCAGTGGCAAAATCGAAAGCGGACCCTTGCCCCCCCGGATTCAGGTATCGCTCAAGAACATCTCGCGAAAGGCTGCACTGGCCGCGGAGCGCCAGGCCATCCTCGATGCGCTCGAGCAAACCCGGTGGAATCGGATGCGCGCGGCCAAGCTCCTCAACATCAGCTACCGTGCGCTCCTCTACAAAATCAAGGATGCCGGCCTGGAGCAGGAGCGGCGAGCCCCGAGCCAGATTTGAGAGACGGCCTCCTAGATACCATGGAAGATCATCAGCCCCATCGCGAGCCCCAGAAGGGCGTGGCGGTTCAACGCCTGCGCGCTGCCTGGAGCCGCCGGAAATGGCTCGCCCTTGCAGCTTTCACACTGCCCATGGTGGCGGCGGTCGGCCTCATCTCCTCCTTGCCGACCACTTTTCGCTCCACGGCGCTGGTGCTGGTCGAGCGCCAACAGGTCCCTGAGGCCTTTGTCCGCCCCACCGTGACTAGCGACGTCGAGACACGGCTTCGCACCATCAACCAGGAGATCCTGAGCCGATCCCGCCTGGACACGCTGGTCACTCGGTTCGGTCTCTATGCGGACCTGAGAAAAATCGGTCCGTACGAGGAGGTCATCCAGCGTATGCGCAGTGAGATCTCGTTCGACCTCAGAAACTCCGACGCGCGAGGGCGGGGCTCGACGATCGCCTTTGCCATCAGCTACCGGGGTCCGGACCCTCAAACAGTCGCCCAGGTCACGAATACGCTGGCTTCCTTCTACATCGAGGAGAACCTCAAGGTTCGCGAGCGCCAAGCGACCGGCACCGCCGATTTCCTCAAAGGGCAGCTCGAGGAGACGCGGAGACGGCTGAACGAGTTCGAGACGCGAATAAGCGAGTTCCGAAAGCGCTACCTCGGCGAGCTGCCCCAGCAGATGCAGGCTAATCTGGTGACGTTCGAGTACCTCAATACCCAGCTCCGGGTAAACGCCGAGAACCAAGCCCGCGCGGTTGAGCGGCGCGACTCCCTAACCACGCTTCTCGCCGAGGCCGAGTCGTCCCCGCCGGCGTTCGGAGTCCCATCTGGTATCCCATCCGCCGTCGAACCTAAATCGGTGCAGCGACTCCGGCAGGAACTGGCAAGCGCGCGGGCACGCTTCACCGACCAGCATCCGACGGTCGGTAGGTTGAAAATCGAGCTCGCCACCACCGAGCGCGAAGCCGCTGACTCGCCGGGCGACGCGAAGGCCGCGGCAGGTCTGTCAAGTCCCTACGTCCTCCGTTTGCGCGAGCCGCTCAGCGCCACCGAGTCTGAAATCAAGGCCCTCAAGGCCGAGGAGCAGCGTCTCCGCCCGGCAATCGCCGCCTACCAAGCAAGGGTCGAGAATACGCCGAAGCGCGAGCAGGAATTCCAGGAGCTCTCTCGGGATTACGAGTCGACGAAGCAACTCTATGACTCGCTGGGGAAGCGCCACGAGGAGGCGCAGCTCGCCGAGAGCATGGAGCAGCGGCAGAAGGGCGAGCGATTCCGGATCCTAGATTCGGCTGTCGCGTCCCGGACCCCGGCCACGCCAAATCGCCTCAGACTCATCGTCATGAGCTTCGTTTTATCGCTTTGCCTCGGGGCGGGCGCCCTTGTGCTGGCCGAGATGCTCGACACCTCTTTCCACTCGGTGAACGAGCTCAGGGAGTTCAGCAGCGTGCCGGTCCTCGTGAGCATTCCGAGGATCGTGACCGAGGCTGATCGGCAGCGCCAGCGGCAACGGTTCCGGCTGGTGGCGGCAGGGATGATGGTGGGAGTAGTCCTGATTGCCGGCGCCTCCTACTTCATCGGCCACGGCAACGAGCAACTCGCTCAGATGCTCCCCAGCGGCGGGAGGTGACGCGCCATGTCGCCGAGTCTCGCCTTTTTCGGCCTGCAGCAGAAGCCCTTCAACCCGACGCCCGATCCCCGCTTCCTCTACGCGTCCCCAGGTCATCGAGAAGGTCTCGCTCAGCTCCTCTACGGAGTCCGGGAGCACAAGGGCTTCACCCTCTTGACCGGCGCGATCGGCACGGGGAAAACGACACTCCTGCGCACCCTCCTCAGCCGCCTGGATGGCAACACCGCCTCGGCCTTCGTCTTCGATACCACCCTGCCGTTCGAAGGGCTTCTTGAGTACATGCTCGAGGACCTCGGCGTCGCCAAGCCCGGGGAGTCCCACGTCCAGCGCCTCATCGCCCTGAACAACTTCCTGATTGAGCGCCGGCGCGCTGGTCAAAACACCGTGCTCATCCTCGACGAGGCGCAGAACCTCGACCATCATGCCCTCGAGCAGATCCGGCTCCTCTCGAACTTTGAGACCGACACGGAGAAGCTGCTGCAGATCCTGCTGGTCGGCCAGCCGGAGCTCCTAGACACGCTGGATCGGCCCGAGCTGCGCCAGCTCAAGCAGCGCATTGGCCTCCGCTGCCGCATCCTCCCATTGACCCCCGAACAGACGCGCGACTATATCCGCACGCGCCTCCGGATCGCGGGGGCGAGCGACCTCGGGCTCTTCTCCGATGCGGCGATCTGTCGGATTGCCGAGCACTCAGGCGGGGTCCCGCGCCTCATCAATACGCTCTGTGATCACTGCCTGCTCATCGGCTATGCGGACCAGATCCGGCGGATCGATCGAACGATTGTCGAGCAAGCTATCGAGTATTTCGAGCAGGGCGAGCGGCGGCCGCGAAAACCGCGGCGTCTGCTCTCCATGTGGCGCCGAGCGCTGGTCCGCTGGGGCCTGTCCATCCCCAGTGCGGTGCTGCTCGGAGGTGCGGCGGCGCTAATCATCGAACCCCGCGACCAACTGCGGCGGGTCTTGGATCTTTCCACCGCCCCGCTTTCCGGCCTTGCACACGCGGCGATCAGCCTCTTCAGGCAATGAGCAAGTTCTTCCAGGCGCTCGAGCAGGCGGAGCGGGACCGCGCCCTTCGGCAAGAAGGGGCACCCCAATCGGGGGAACCGACGTCGCCTCCAGCCGCCAAGGTCGAAAGCGCTGAGCCTGTGAGGCGCCCGCAGCCGGCGGCGGATTCACCCGGTGGCGTGGACGACCATCTCGTCAGCCTGATCGCGCCGGCGGCCTTTGAAGCCGAGCAGTACCGGGCCCTCCGCTATGCCGCCGAACAGTTCCATAAGACGCGCGGCCTCCGCGTCGTGGCGGTGTCGAGTCCCGGCGTGGGCGACGGGAAGACGACCACGGCGATCAACCTGGCCGGCGCGCTGGCGCAGGCGCCGGACGCGCGCGTGCTCCTCGTGGACGCCGATCTCCGCCGTCCCTCGGTGGCCGGCCTCCTGGCGCTGAGCGAATCGGATGGCCCCGGCCTCGTCAACGCGATCCTCGATCCCACGCTCACCCTGGAGCGGATCGCCCGGCTGCGTCCGCCCTTCAACCTCTCGGTGATCCTGGCTGGGCAGGTGCCGCCGAGCCCCTACGAAATGCTCAAGTCACCGCGGCTCGGGGAACTCCTCGATGAGGCGCGCCGCGGCTACGACTACATTGTGCTGGACGCGCCGCCCCTCCGCCCCGTCCAGGATTGTCGGGTCATCGCCCACTGGGTAGACGGCTTCCTTCTCGTCGTGACGGCGCACCATACGCCCCGCCGGCTGGTCGACGAGGCGCTTAATGTGGTGGAGCGCGGCAAGATGCTCGGTCTCGTCTTCAACGGGGACGACCACCCACCCTCGAGCTTCTACGGGTACTACCGCGACTACGGTGGGGGTCCGCACGCTGCCCATGGCTCACCCAACGGCCATGGCCGAGCCCGGCTGGGCCGGGCCGTCACACGCGTCGGGCAGATGCTCAAGCGCCGGCCCGGAGGCAGGCGGTGAGCCTCATTCTCGTCGCTGGAGAGTCCCACTCCGTGATCAGAGTGCCGACGCATGTTTGAGGAGCGGTCCGAGCAACTGCGCCGTGTCACCATGCTACTCGATATCGCTCTGACCGTCTTCGTGTTCCTGGCCGTGTCGTGGCTCCGGATCGCGGTCCTGGACGACGACCCGGCGGACCTCCTGTCTCACGTCGCCCTCCTTCCCTTCGTCCTGGCACTCTGGATGTTCTTTCTCACATTCTTTAGCGCCTACCAGAGCCCGCGGATGACATCACTGCTCCAGTACGGGTGGGCCGTGACCCGCGGCGTGTCGCTCGGCCTCGCATCCTTGTTGACCATCTTGTTCCTCTTCAAGGTCCAGTACGTGAGCCGCACGGTCATGGTGACATTTGCGGCCACGGATCTTCTAGCCCTCGTTGGAGTCCGCCTCGGCGTCGTCTGGTACTTCCGAAGGTCACTCCGACGAGGCGAATACTTCCGCAGGGTCCTCATCGTCGGCAGTGGCACCAGGGCAAGGCGACTGGCCGAGACGCTTCTCCAGAACACGGAGTGGGGCATCCGAATCGTGGGGCACCTGGACCCCGACCCCACGAGGGTTGGCGACCACGTTCTCGAATCCTCCGTGGTAGGCACGGTCGGCGACATCAGCTCCGTCTTGAAGGGGAATGTGATCGATGAGGTCATCCTGGCTGTCCCCCGCGCGATGATCTCAGACGCGGACAAGATCGCGCAGGCGTGCGAGGAAGAGGGAGTCAAGCTTTGCCTGATGGCCGACGTCTTCGATGTCCATGTCGCGCGTACGCGGCTCGTCGCGCTCGGACCCATTCCCCTGCTGACCCTCGAGCCCGTCGCGCAAGAAGAATGGAAGCTCCTCATTAAGCGGCTCCTGGACCTCGCCATTGCCTTTCTTCTAGTCCCGCTGCTGCTGCCCCTGGTTGGTCTCATGGCCTTGGCCATCAAGCTGGACTCGCCCGGTCCAGTCTTTTTCGCGCAGGAGCGGGTCGGCCTACACAAGCGTCGCTTTCGGATGCTGAAGTTCCGAACGATGGTGCAAGACGCCGAGCGACGACTGGGGGAGCTCGAGCCCCTGAACGAGGCCGCGGGCCCCATCTTCAAGATCGCCAACGACCCAAGAAACACGCGGGTGGGCCGCCTCTTGCGGCGGAGCAGCCTCGACGAGCTCCCCCAGCTCCTCCACGTGCTGACCGGTGAGATGAGCCTTGTCGGGCCACGCCCCATGTCTCTCCGAGATGTCGATCTCTTCGACAAGGGCATCCAGCGCAAGCGTTTCAGCGTGAAGCCGGGTCTCACCTGCCTGTGGCAGATCTCTGGTCGGAGCAACCTCCCATTCTCGAAATGGCTCGCGCTGGACCTCGACTATATCGAGCGCTGGTCGCTGAGCCTGGATGTCGAGATCCTGTTCAAGACGATTCCCGCGGTGCTGAGCGGCAGAGGCGCGAATTAGATTTTTGATATGAACCTTCCAGCGCCGTCAACCTCGACTGTGCGCGCCCAGGTCTCGGTGTCCCGGTTGCGCGATCTGGCCCTCCGTGGCCTGGCCCACATGTATCGGCCGGAGGATGGGCTCTTCGCATTTCGGGTTCGGCGCCGGGGCGAGGACCTCCTCTTGGAAGGATCGAGTCTTCGCTACACTGCGATCGCTTTCATCGGGCTCGCTGGCGAGGATGAGGCGGTGCAGGCATCGGTCCTGAGCGGAATCGGGGTACGAGATGCGTGTGCACGTCTCGTCAATGAAGTGCCGAGGCTGGAAAACCTCGGCGATGTTGCCCTCATCCTCTGGGCCGCCTGCGCGGCCGGCTATTCGGCGCGGCAGTCAGTACTCAGCCGCCTGCTAGCCCTCCAGGCGCACGAGTCTGCGCATCCGATTGTCGAGGTCGCGTGGGCCCTAGCGGCGCTGTGCGCCGAGCTTGACGCTCCGGATGGGCCTCTTCGCCGTCGGGTGGCTGGCCGCCTGATCTCGTCCTTCGAACCTCGCTCTGGGATGTTCCCGCACACGTTGCGTAGCAAGCCGGAAGGCCTCCGTGGACATGTATGCTGCTTCGCCGATCTCGTATACCCTATCTATGCCCTCGCGCGGTACGCTGAGCTGTCCGGTGACACAGAGGCGCGCGATGTCGCCGTGTGCTGCGCCGCCACAATCTGCACCCGTCAGGGTCCCGACGGGCAATGGTGGTGGCACTACGACCGTCGGAGCGGCGCTGCGCTCGAACGATACCCCGTCTACGCCGTGCATCAGGACGCGATGGCTCCAATGGCGCTCATGGCCCTCGAGCACCTATCCGCTATCGACTTCCGCTCGCCGATTGCGAGGGGGCTCGGCTGGCTCGCACAAGCTCCGGAGCTGAGGGGCGGCTCGCTGATCGACGAAGGCGCAGGCCTGATTTGGCGCAAGGTGGCCCGGCGCGAGCCTCGGAAGTTTTCGCGCTACGCTCAGGCGGCCGCGAGCCGCCTCCACCCCGCCATCCGGACACCGGGGCTGGACATCCTCTTCCCTCCATGCGTTGTCGACTACGAAGACCGTCCGTACCACCTTGGCTGGCTTCTCCACGCGTGGCCGGCGGCGCGCGCGGCGCCGTGGGACGAGCGAGCGATTCCGCAATGAATGCCCCATCCGGGCAGGGCACGAAGCAAGAGCTCCTCGGGGTTCCCATCGACGCCCTGACGATGGAGGAGGTACTCGATCTCGTCCACAAGACTATCCTTCGGCGGGGCCGCCTGCGAATCGGAATTGTCAATGCGGCCAAACTGGTTTACATGCGCCGTGACTCCACGCTACGGGCCGATGTACTCTCCTGTGACCTGATCCTCGCCGACGGCGTCCCCGTCGTCTGGGCCAGCCGGCTCCTCGGACGCCCCCTCCCCGAGCGAGTCGCCGGGATCGACCTGATGCTCCGAATGCTTTGCCGTGGCAACGAACACGCCTACCGGGTCTATTGCCTCGGTGCTACCGAAGACGTGCTGGCTACCGCCGTGGACAAGATCACTGTGGACTACCCCTACGTGGACGTGGTCGGACGCCATCACGGCTACTTCACTCTCCAGGAGGAGCCCGACATTGTCGCGGCCATCGCCTGCGCGAACCCGGACATCCTACTGGTGGGCATGAGCTCCCCCAAGAAGGAACGCTTTCTCGCTCGCTGGAGCCATCAGCTCGGCGTCTCGGTGTGCCACGGGGTCGGTGGCTCGTTCGACGTTCTCGCAGGAAAGGTTCGCCGAGCTCCCCTGTTCTGCCAACGGCTCGGGCTCGAATGGCTCTATCGCGTTTGCCAAGAACCGCGGAGGCTGTGGCGGCGATATTTGGTCACGAACACGTTGTTTTGCGCTCTGGTGATTAAGGAATTCTCCCAGCGACGCCTACCACGCGCGCGAATCCGACACGGGCGACAAACATGAGACTCTTTGCTCTCGCGCTCGTGGTCGGCGGGCTGTCGATCTACGCCTGGAAGGATTGGTACAAGTCTCTCTGCGGTCTCATCATCATGATGGCGGTCCTCGAACACCAAGATATGCCAAGGACGATCTTCAACATTCCAGGACTCAATCCCTGGAATCTGCTCTTCTTCATCATACTGATTGCCTGGATTTTCCAACGGAAGCGTGAGCGGCTTCGCTGGGACATGCCCAGAGTTCCGGCTGCTCTCCTATTGCTCGGGCTGGGCATCCTAATGCTTGGCTTCGTGCGTCTCATCGAGGATAGACAGAGTTTGAGCCAGGTCATGACAACCGCCCAACTGGTGAGCGATTATGTATTTAATCCCGTGAAGTGGGTGGTCGTCGGCCTTATGCTCTTCGACGGTTGTCGGGACCGTCGACGTCTGGTGCTTGGCCTTGCCGCGATTTTCACGCTCTACTTTCTTATCAGCTTGCAGGTGCTCAGGTGGGTCGTACCCAGTGGCGCTCTATCCGGAGGCTACCTCTCCTCGTACACCATCAAAACGCTTCAGAAGGAAGTCGGTTACAACAGGAATGACCTCTCAACGATGCTTGCGGGGGCCTCCTGGGCATTCCTTGCCATGCTTCCCCTCGTTCGCGCCCTGAGACACCAAGCCGGAATACTTCTCGCAAGCTTCGTGATTCTCTTTGCCCAAGTCCTCACCGGCGGGCGGGGCGGATATCTGGCTTGGTGTAGCGTTGGCCTCACGCTGGGTCTCCTCCGTTGGCGCCGCTTTCTGCTTCTGACGCCGGTGCTCATCATCCTTGTCACGTACCTTCTACCGAGCGTCGCGGATCGTGCGCTAGCCGGCATCTACGAAAACCCCGCGAGTGGTTCCGAGGAGATCGACCTCGACGAATTCACAGCGGGGCGAAACCTCTTGTGGCCACGCGTCCTCGACACGATCTCCAAAGCCCCGATCATCGGGTACGGACGCGCCGCGACTGTGCGCACAGGGATCTCCGCCTGGTACTCGGAATCTCAGGATGACGACGAGCGGGAGCACTTCATCCGCCATCCTCACAACGCGTATCTCGAGATGCTCCTTGACAGCGGCGTGATTGGCCTTTTAGTCGCCCTGGCCCTCTACGGCTACCTGCTTGCTGCCGCGGTCTCCCTTGTCCGCGATCGCCGAAGCCCGCTGTTCCTCAGCGTGGGCAGTATCGCTCTCTCTCTCATTCTCGCAGAACTCGTCGCATCCTTCACGGGCCAGTCGTTCTACCCAGGAGAACCCACAGTCGCGATGTGGTGTGCAATCGGGCTGCTGCTCCGCGTCTCGGTTCAGCGTTCCCGTGCTTCTGCCGACTCACGCCATCGGACATGCCACTGGCGCCCTGTCGGTTCAGCCTATACGAATATCTGGCCCGGGACGACTTCAAGCACGCCGACCATTCGCATCCGCCACGACAACCTGCGGTAGGTCGAGGAGCATGCCCTTTCAATGAAGAATCCACTCGACGAACTCCAATCAATCGTTGACCGTACCACCGCCTCGAAGGATTCGCTCAAGGTCCTTGAGGCAGGATGTGGCTCCCTGAGCAACATCCGGCTGGGGCCCAACGTCTACATCGTGGGCCTCGACGTCTCTCCGGAGCAGCTTGCAAAGAACCGTGCTGTCCATCACAAGATCCTGGCAGATCTGGAAGCGTGCGAGTTGCCCGCCTCTGAGTATGACGTCATTGTATGTTGGGATGTCCTCGAGCATCTCGGCCGGCCGCTCGGTGTACTTCGCAAGTTCTTTGCCGCGATCAAACACGATGGGCTCATCATCCTCGCGTTCCCCAATGTACTGTCACTGAAGGGGCTCGTCGCGAAATACACACCGTTTCGCTTCCACACGCTGGTAAGCCGGTTCGTCTACGGGACGCGCGTCGGCAGTCCCGGTTATGAGGTGTGTCCGACCATCCTGCGCTACTCCATCGCTCCGAATGCCATCGCGCGATACGCCGCCCGACACGGCTGCGACATTCCCTTCGCACAGGTATTCGAATCCGGCATGCAAAGGAAGTTCCGCGAGAGATGTGGCCTCGTCAAGACACGCTGGTGGCTGTTCCGGACACTTGTCAGACTGTTGACATTTGGATGCGTCGATGCTGAGGGTACGGATTGCATCATGGTCCTTCGCCCATCGCCAAGCTCCCTCCGCCTCCCTACACCCGGCGCCCGCGAATCATGACTCCGCGCGTGCTTCGAACTGCCGGATACCGGCCGTGACGGCAAGCCCGTTCGTCTCAATGGCTGCCCGGATTATACTTGCCCTCACCTACAGCTTGACGCTGCTGCTGTGCAGGCTAACTCCGCGCGCCCGCCGCTGGCCCACAAGCCTTCCCTCCTGTATTGCAGTCACGGGCACCTTCTACAATCCCGGGTGGTTCCGGGCTCACATCGCTCCTTTGGTTCGTTCCGGAGCCGGCACAGTTATCGTCGTCACTGATCGACCCCTGCTCCACCTCGCGAAGGTGCGGTTTTCCTGCCCCCCGCGGTGGCTGACCAGCGTGTCAGGCCGGGCACTCGCCAGGTTCATCTGGTTGGTGATCACGGCGATCCGTCGGCGGCCGGATCTTTTCATCGGTTATCACATTTTCCCTGGCGCCGTAGGGGCACTGATTGCTTCAAGAGTATTCCGGCGCCCGGCCTGCTATCAAATGACGGGCGGGGCCGTAGAGGCTGTTGGTGGGGGATGGCGGGCGGAAAATCCCTTGATGGCTCGCCTCGCTCGTCCCTCGCCGCTCATCGAACATCTTGCCATCGCCGTGATCCGCCAGTTCGACCTCGTGGTCGTGCGAGGAAGCAAGGCGCGAGCGTTCCTCGCCCATCACGGCATCCATGAGTCGGTCGCAGTGATCACGGGGAGCATTGCCCGGACCCCCACGGCGAAGGCCGCCGAACGTCCGTACCATGTCCTCTTCGTGGGTCGGCTGACGGAGATCAAACGCCCCCTCATGTTCGTAGACATTGCCGCTCGCGTGAAGCAACAGTTTCCATCATTGCGGGCCGCGGTCGTAGGTGAAGGGCCTTTGCTTCCGGCCATGCAACAGCGCGCGTGTGCGTTGGGTATCGACAGCTCGATTGAGTTCTGTGGCCAGAGATCGGACGTGTCGGCCATCGTCGCCCAGGCAAGGGTATTCGTGCTCACCTCACGCTCTGAGGGGTTCTCGATCGCGATGCTGGAGGCTATGGGTGCCGGCGTGGTTCCGGTTGTCGGCGACGTCGGCGAGCTAAGTGATCTGGTGGTGACCGGCGAAAGCGGCTACCTGGTACCGCCCGACGACGTGGAGGAATACGTGGAGCGCATTCTCGTTGTGCTACGAGACGCCAGTGTGTTCGACCGACTCTCGACATGCGCCGCGAGGATCGCCGAATCACGAGCTGCGGTCGACGTGATCGCCGAACAATGGACGGACCATCTGTTCGAACTCGGCCGCCGATTGGGAAGCTCTTACGGAGCCGTGCGCGGTGGGAAGGGCCGACAGACGGCTTTCGGCTCTTCAGATGCTCGTCGCGATCGCCACTCGGCATGATGCTCCCATTGCGGCTATGACATGCTGAGCGCATCCGACGCCGTGGTGTCAGTAGCGGCTGGCCCCACGTCTTATGACGCCCCCGCCCCGTTCTCGCCAGGGACGGCTTGGCCCGAATACCGTCGCGTCGCCGCGACATCGAGCCGGCATGCCAATCGCGTGTACCAGACGGTGCGTGAGAGTTTGCGCCTCCTCGGCCTCGATGCGGAACGGTTCGGGTCTCCGCAGTGGAATCCGCTCGGCCGCTGGATTCACCCCGGCGACACCGTGGTCCTCAAACCCAATTTCGTACGGGATTTTCGGGAAACCAGCCCGGATCACGCTGATTGCATCATCACGCATGGATCAGTGATCCGGGCGGTCCTGGACTATGCCTACATCGCGCTCCACGGGGTAGGCAGACTCATCATTGCAGACGCGCCCCAGAACGACGCTGACTTCGACGCCATTCGCCGTATTGCCCACCTCGACGAGATTGTCGAATTCTACCGAGTAGACGTGGGTTTCCCGATTGAGGTGTACGACCTTCGTCCGCAAGCCGCCATCAAGATCGACGGGGTCATCGTGGGCCACCGTGACCTCAACGGCGACCCGGCTGGCTACGTTCGGCTAGACCTCGGCAGTCGCTCGGCCTTCGCGGAAATCCCAGACCTCTGCCCCAAGCTGTACGGGTCCGAATACGAGCGAGACGAGGTCGTTCGTCATCACAAAGCAGGAACGCACGAGTACCTCATCTCGAGGACCGTGCTCGAGGCCGATTGCGTGATCAGCATGCCGAAGCTGAAAACCCACAAGAAGGTCGGCCTGACCGCCAACATGAAGAATCTCGTGGGTATCAACGGCAACAAGAACTGGCTCCCCCACCACCGCGAGGGCACACCCGCCGAAGGGGGTGACCAGTTCAGCCAGGATGGGTTGCTCCGACGGGCGGAGAGAGTTTCTACGGCCCTGTTCAAGCGGTGGTTTCCGCAGCTCGGACCATTGCGGCCACTGGTCGCTGGCCCCGCCAAGGCGGTCGGACGACAGATCTTCGGGGATACTAACGTCGACACCGTGCGGTCCGGCAACTGGTATGGAAACGATACCACCTGGCGCATGGTACTGGACCTCAACCGGATCCTCTTCTATGGAGACGCGGTCGGCGGCTGGCACGACCGACCCGTTCGTCGCTTTTTTAGCGTCGTGGACGGCATCGTGGCGGGCGAAGGAAATGGTCCCCTGGATCCTCGTCCGCGACCGGCAGGCGTCATCGTCGCCGGCTCGAACCCGGTCGCAGTCGATCTCACCTGTGCACGATTGATGGGCTTCGACTACGCGAGGGTCCCGGTGCTCCGCCAAGCCCTGGAACGAGGTGACCTTCCTCTCGTGGGCTTCTCGTACGGGGACATCCTGGTTCGCTCGAATACGGCGGCCCTTGACCGTCCGTTGGCAGACCTCTCCGGGCACATCCTCGCGTTCGCACCTCACTTCGGGTGGAAGGGCCACGTCGAGATCCCTGCTGACCCCCATGAAGCTCGCACTCTCGCGTAAGAACCTCTGGGAGCACCTTCCTGCTTCGCTCAAGCCGGTGGTGGGCTCTGTGTGTCGGTCCCTCCCCGCCCAATACTTGCTCGGTCGACACTTCCGGCGCACACGTGGGTTCCTCCAGGACTCTGAATGGTGGCCCGCCGAGCGCGCGCAAGCATTTCAATTGGACCAGCTTCGACGGATCCTTGCCATCGCTCACGAGCGGACGGCGTTCTACCGTCGCACGTTTTCTACCGCTGGTTTCGACCCTCGAGATCTTCGTTCAATCGACGATCTCGTCCACCTGCCGACCATTGATCGGCAGACTGTAAGCACGCATCTCGGTGAGATGTGTGCCACACCTTCACGTTCCACAAATGTGGACTATACCTCGACGGGGGGGTCGAGCGGTCCCCCGCTCGGATTCTACATCGGCTCGGAACGCTCGGGCATTGAGTACGCCTATCTCGTGACAGGCTGGGAACGGGCAGGGTTTCGGCTCGGAATACCGCTCGCCTCCCTGCGGGGTCGCCTGGTCCAGGCGGACGCCAGCGGGTTGCACCACGAATACGACCCGCTGCTCCGACACCACTACTACAGCAACCTTCACCTGACCGACGACAATGCCCATCGATACCTAAAGCATATCGCCGGTATTGGGCCCTGCTTTCTCCACCTGTATCCATCCTCGGCTGCGGCCCTCGCCAACTTTGTCAGACGCACCGGGATCCAACCGCCCTCGAACGTGAGAGGGATCCTGGCGGGGTCGGAAAACGTGTATCCCGAACAGCGCCGGGTGGTCACCGCCACACTCAACTACCGCTACTTCTCCTGGTACGGCCTCACCGAGAAGGTCGTCCTGGCGGCCGAGTGTGAACATTCCGACCGCTACCATGTGTGGCCGACTTACGGTCTCTTCGAGCTTCTGGATGACGATGGATCTCCGATTACCACTCCTGGACGGCGCGGCGAGATCGTGGGTACAGGATTCATCAACACGGTCGTGCCTTTCATTCGGTACCGGACTGGCGACTATGCCACGTACGTCGCTGATCACTGCCCAGAGTGCAAGCGAGCCCATCCAATCATCTCTGACATCCGGGGGCATCGGATTCAGGAAGTTCTCGTGGCGCGGGACGGTTCCCTCATCACGTGGACCGCCATCAACGTCCACGACGATACGTTCGACCGGATCTTGCACTTTCAGCTCTATCAAGACACCCCAGGCCGAGCCGTCTTACGCATCGTTCCGGCCAACGGATTTGGCCCAGTCGATCGGAATCGGCTTTTGAACCGAATCAACCGCAAGCTCAAGGACCGCCTGGAGGTAGCTCTCCACCTCGTCGATTCGATCCCGCTTACTCGAGCCGGCAAGGTGGTCTACGTCGACCAACGCATCGCGGCCGCCATGATCTCGGATCTCTCACGGGAGCTCGAACCTGATTCGGACACAAGGTCGGCGGCATCGTGATCGCGCACAGACCGCTCCGAGCGATGCTGCTGACGAGCAGCCTCCACTATGGCGGCGCGGAGCGGCAGGTCGTTGACCTTGCGAAGCATCTCGATCGGCAACGATTCGAGCCGATTCTCTGCTGCCTGGACGGGACGAGAACCTTGTTCGATCTCAATCCCAGCCCGACACCCATCGTGATGGCGAGGAGACGAACGAAGTTCGATCCGCTCCCGGTGGGCCAGGTCGCCTGGACCCTCTGGCGGCATTCGATCGACGTGATGCACTGTTTCCTGTTCGACGCCGAGGTGGTCGGCCGGATTGCGGGCCGCCTTACCAACGTCCCAGCTATCATCGCCTCAGAGCGGAACTCCGACTACCCTCCGATGCCGGTCAAGGACCGAATCCAGCGATTGACGCGCCCTTTCGTGGATCTCATGATCGCGAACTCGCACGCCGGCAAGCGCTATGCCGTCGGTCATCTCGGCTTTGAGTCCGACCGGGTGGCCGTGGTCCACAACGGAGTCGACACCGCGCGCTTCAAGCCAAGCGGCCAGGCAGGGGCACGCGACCGCCTCGGTATTCCTGCGGACGCATCTGTAGTTGGCATGTTCGCTAGCTTCAAAGAGCAGAAAAACCACGCGATGTACTTCCGGGTGGCCCGGCGCATCTTGGACCAACGTCCCAACACCTGGTTTCTTTGCGTGAGCTACGTGCCGTGGTATCCATGGAGTCACCACACGGCAGATCGGTACCAAGTCGCACTTCGTGGCTGTCTCGCGGACGCCCGGCTGGGCGACCGTCTGATGATTCTCACGGACCGTTCCGACGTGGACGAGCTGTACCGGGCCTGCGACATCACCGTCCTGACCAGCCGTCGCGAAGGTACTCCCAATGTAGTCCTCGAATCGATGGCATCCGGTGTGCCTGTCATCGCCACTGACGTCGCGGACAACGCCTTCCTGCTCGACGAGGCCTCGGGCGGTGGCGTGGTCCCGCTCGACGATGACGCCGCCATGGCCAACCGTGTGTGCCGCCTGCTCGGCGCCCCGACGGCGCTCCGCGCCGCAGCGGCGTGCGCTCGGCATGCGGCAGTGAGTCGCCACTCCCTGAGGCTCTGGGCCTCGGCGATTGGAGCCCTTTACGAAAAGACATACCGGCAAAGCGGGCGACATCTTCGCACTGTTCAATTCACCCCTGACCCCGCCCACGAACAACGGTCTAAGAGCGCACGCGGGGCCAAGCTGACCCGTGCTCGGCACGAGCGTCCCACAGATGCAGCCTGCTAACCGGCCACCCACTACCACACTTTCCAGAGCCCAAGCGACGGCTCGGGAGACAGTGACCGGTGGGCCTACTCCCACCGTAACCCTTGCCAAGTATCCGTATCCCTATCGGGCCATGATCGCGATCTGCAGCGACCTGGACGAAACGCCAGATCGCCGTGTCTACCATGAAATTGCACGCTATTTGAACACTACTCAAACCACGGCGATCGGGCCAGGCGTTGGTCTTGAAGTTGGGAACTCTATCTTCTTTCTGATGCCCGGTGACCACTTTTCATACTTTGGTACCGACGACGCTGGGCGGGACATGGTTCGCGTCATGATCCGCAGTGGCCACATTGATTGTTTACACTCGTACGGCGACCATGCGCAGACCCGGCGCCACGTAGAGCTCATACTCACCGAGCTAGACAAACACGGCTGCAAGCTTAAGGTGTGGGTCGACCATTCGAAGGCGCCCACGAATTTTGGACCCGATATTATGCAGGGTACGGGCGACATCGCCAGCTCTCCCGCGTACCATGCCGACCTCACCTCAGACTACGGAATTCACTATGTGTGGCGGGGACGGACCACGTCAATTACCGGGCAGAATACCGCCCTCACAACTGGCGGCCTAACTAGCCTCCTAGACGGTCGCCACCCATTCGCCTCTGCGGAGACGATCGCCAAACAAGCAGTCAAGATCTGGCTCGGGCGCCGCGCCCATCCAAAGTGGGACATGCACGCGGCCAACCGTGTCTACCGTACAAGTAAGCTCCGTGACGGGCGGCTGGTGTGGGAGTTCATCCGTTCCAACCCTTACTGGGGTGGGCCAGGCTTCGGCGACACCGCCGTGAAAATCGCTGCCGTGCTGACCCCGAAGATGCTCCGCACTCTCTTGCGCACAGAAGGCGTATGCATCCTCTACACACACCTCGGCAAGGTTCGCGACGTCCAATGCCCATTCGATGAGGGGACACGGCTCGCGTTCGGCAGATTGGCAGCACACCACAGGGCAGGGAAAATCCAAGTGACTACAACGCATCGTCTTCTGCGCTATCTAAGCGTCCGCGATCACGTGCGCTTCGAGGTATCGCGACAGGCCCAACACGTGCTGATCTCCATCAGATCTGTCGAAGACCCCGTCATCGGGACGTACCGGCCAACAATGGATGACCTGATTGGATTGACCTTCGTAGTGGCCCACTGTGACCGAGTAACGGTCTGCCTGCCTGACGGTAAGACGGTCGCTTGTGACGTCGTCCGCACTGCGGATATGACAATAGCATCGGTGCCGTGGCGGCCTCTCCTATTCGGTGCGATCTCTGATAGTGGCGTAGAGAACCCATGACCGATATCCTAACGGTAAGGCCTCTCAGCAAGCGCAAGACTCGCGTACTGTTTTGCGAAGCGGGCCATCGTGGGGGCTCCGTTATGCAGCTACATCACCTCATCAGCTGTCTCGATCACTCTCAGCTGGACATGGGCTTCGTCTCTTTCCATAAGGACGCGATGGCGGCAAAGCTTTTCGAACTGCCGGGCCTCTTCTGCCGCCAACGCCTTCCACTGACACCATCACCAGCTCCGGATACCATGAAACCGCTCGGGGCATTTTGGGTTCCGACACCGTTCGCCTTGCTCTACTGTCTCGTTGCTATGCATCTAGTTGCAAGATATCGGCCGCATGTCATCTACCTCAATAATTCTCCTCGCAACCATCTCCCTATGCTGTGGGTCGCTGCCCGAACTGGGTTGCCAGTGATCTGTCACCTCAGAGAAGCCATTCCTCTTCACGGAATCGACAGACTCGGCCTCAAGTATATCTCCTCATACATTGCCCTCAGCCAGTCCCTAGCCCAACACTACATAGGCGAAGGTCTGGACCCGTCGCTGATCCACGTCGCCTATGACACATTCATCTTATCTGAGTTCGACCGTGAGGCGCTTCAGCCTCCCGCCTCCCTTCTTCCACCCGGGCCCCTATACGCGGTCCAGGTCGGCACCTTGAACGAGAACAAGCGACCACTGCTAGCCGTGCAGGCGTTCGCCATCGCGAAGGAAACTTGCCCTGATCTAAAACTTGTTTTGATCGGCGAAGGTTCGGCACGGAAACGCGTGGAAGACATGATCCGTAAGTACAACCTTCAAGGCGACGTGATCCTGATGGGGCAGCGATCGGATGTGCCCTCACTTCTGACTCAGTGCCAGATTGGAATGCTTCTCTCGAAGAGAGAGGGCTTCCCTAACGCGGTACTCGAATACATGGCGTCCTGCCTTCCCGTAGTGGTCTCCCAAACTGCCTCCATTTACGAGATGGTCATACCGAATATGACCGCCTTTGTACTCAACGACCCCACTCCAGCTAAGGTCGCGACGACGTTGTCGCGCCTGTACCATGACGCCGCTCTTCGCTTCCAAATGGGGCACGCCGCTCGACAGCATCTCGAGCACTCCCCCTCGGTGACCGACGGAGCGACACCAACTGTCCAATTCCTAATCCAGCGGATTGGCCGCCGCTCATGAGTCGCGTACGTACAGACCTCCTTTGGGTCGCCGTCGCTCGCTATGGCAGTCGAGCGATTGGTTTGGTTGCAACGATAATTTTGGCTGATCTCTTGGGGCCTGAAGACTTCGGACTCATGGCTGGCGCCATGATCGTGATTGGCATTCTCGATCTTCTTTATGACTTTGGCATCTCGAAGGAAATCGTCTACCGTCGGGACCATGTGGAGGAGGCCTGCCACACGGCCTTTCTTATGAACGTCGTTCTGGCAATCGTACTGTTTCTCGTTATCGTTGTGCTCGCTCCACTGGCCGAGCGATGGCTCAAACTCAATGGATTGGCCGGCGTCTTGATTGTCACCGGTGTGGCCCTCATTCTGAGCAGCGTGGGGAAGGTTCCGGCCGCCATTTTGCAGAAAGAACTGCGCTTCAAAGCTCTCATCCTTCCGCGGGTTGTCCCCGCGATCCTCGCAACTGTTGTAGCGGTCGCCCTGGCCTCCAAAGGCGCCGGTGCCTATAGCCTCGCGATCCGGGAGGTGGTTGGAAGTGGGGTGGAGTCTCTCTTGCTTGTCAAACTAAGCGGCTATCGCCCCAAGCTGATATACCGCCAAGCTTTGGGGAAGGAGATACTCCACTATTCCGCACCGTTGCTCGGCGCCTTCGCCCTTGAGACGGTCACAAGACAGCTCCTCCCACTCTTCACTGCCCGTTTCTTCGGGCCAATCACCCTCGGGGCCTACAGCTTCGCCCAGCGACTCGCGACGATCCCATCTACTGAACTTGCCGCCATACTGAACCGTGTATTATTTCCCGCGTTTGCGGCCCGCCGTCACACGACCCATGACATGCAAGATCTGCTTGTCCGGGCGACCAAATTACTCTTGCTAGTCGGCCTACCAATTTCGCTCGCCATCGCCATGCTCTCGCCACCACTACTGCGTCTTGCCTATGGCAGCAAATGGGACGCGGCAATCCCATTCTTCCAAGTCTTGCCACTGTATGCACTATTTGCCAGCGTCGTCGGGCCGGCAGACGAGGCGTGCAAAGCCATCGGCAAGACGCACTGCCAACTTGAATACAACGTCCTCGTACTCTTCGTTCTCTTGGCGGCGGTGCTTCCCGCTTCCTCCATTCTTGGCGCGGTGGGCATTGCCTGGGCTGCCACGGCAGCCGCGGCTGCCGGCTTTTGCTGGCTTGCTTTCAGGGCAGTCGGTTATCTCGGAATACCGCTCGGCTCCCTGGCGAGGTCTTTCCGCGGACTCATTCTCTCGACGCTAGTCACAGTCGCGGCAGTCGTGTTCCTGCTTCAGTCAACATTCCTTTCGCAGGAGCCCTTCCAACTCTTCCCCTTCCAGGCGACAGCAACCGTTGCCCTGTTCTCACTAACCCTATTTCTTCTCGAGTATCCGTTCATAGTCTCTTTGGTCGCTCCAAACGGAATCGCGGCCGCTGAGTCCACAAGGTCCCGGTCAGGCATTGCCCAGATTTCGGAGTCACTCAAGGGCCCCCTGCGACCGTTGTACTGGGGAATCAAACGAACTGTCTGGTCGACTCGCGTGCAAGCTTACGCTCGTCTGGGACAATATCCACGCATGCGAAGTAGGCAGGCCGGTGGAGTCCGTCTTCTCACCTATCACGGCGTCTGCCGCGCCGCCCACCAAGCCTGGCCTTGGATTCCTCCTTATTTCGTCACGGAGGAAACGCTCGACCGCCATCTCGCCTGGCTTCGCCCCGCTGGAGCCATCGTCTCTCTCCCAGAAGCCGTCGAAGTCCTGACTCGCAAACGGACTGTCCGCCACCTCCTCTACGTCATCACGCTAGACGATGGCTATTACAACAACCTATCCTTGGGTCTGCCGATCCTTTCTTCCCATCGCGTACCCGCTACTGTGTTCCTCTCCACCGCGCTAATCGACGCCGGCGGTGCTGTCCCAAAGGCCGCTCGACGTTTGCTCCTAGCAAAGTTATTGGAGGAGAAGCCCGGACTCAGAAGCTACGTGACGATACTTGCATCCGACGACACTCTCCATAAGCCCTTGTACGAATTCGATGCCTGCGTATCGCCAGCGTGGGAATGGGCGTCCCAGCAAATCGATCCAACCATGCTCGACAGCATCCGCTTCATGACATCAGATGAGGTCTCGCAGATGCATCGCAATGGTATTGAATTGGGAGCACACACCGTGAATCATGCGATTTTGTCAAACCTCGATAGTTCAGCCCGCCGGGACGAGATTGCAGAGAGCGTCGGGCGGGTGCGCGATTGGTCAGGCACCGAGGCGGTTCCGTTTGCCTATCCTAATGGGAGGCTCGTAGACTTCAGCGACTACGATACCCATATTCTTCAGATGCTAAACGTCCCGGTTGCCGTCACGACCGTTCCAGGCCTCAACGAGGCGGGCGAACGACTCGATCTCTATCGGCTATTTCGACTTGCCATATCCCGGCGTGTAAAACGGAGTGACTTTGAGGCAATGGTTTCTGGACTCTATGACAAGGGTCGGCGGTGGCAGGCGCCGTGATGATGCGGACTGCCCGCCTCCTAGCTGGATCAATTCTCGGTGTCCGGTTGGACATAGTTCGGGCACACCGCGCTTCCCGCGCAGTCTACTCACGAGCTTGACCAGTGCTCGCGAACTTGCTTCCACGCACATGCCTCGTATGACAGGCGTTCGATCCGTATGCTTCGTTGCACCGCGGGCCTATGCGGCGCTGTCCGGACGTCCTGACGTAGCTCATGTTGGAGGCGCGGAGCGACAACAGGTCCTCCTCGCAGACGCGCTGATTCGGCGGGGACTCTCGGTCAGCTTCGTTGTGCTTGATCACGGTCAGCCGGACGGACAGGACATCAGAGGAATTCGACTCTTCAAGTGCTACGAAAGCGGTCGTGGCCCGCGAGGATTCCGCTTCTTTCATCCTCGGCTGACGGGTCTCTTGGGCGCCATGAACCGTGCTGGAGCAGACGTCTACTACCAGCGTGGGGCGGACTCGGACACCGGTGTCGTCGCAAACTGGTGCCGCCGGCATCATCGCGGCTTCATTTTCGCCATTTCACATGATGTCCGCCAAATGGCCCGTCCCACATTCTGGCCAAATTCACTAGAATATTTGCTGTTTCGGTACGGACTGCGTAACGCTGATGTGGTCCTCGCGCAAACGCTTCAACAACAAAGCGCTCTTCTTGACATGTTTGGGCTGCCCTCTACTGTGGTTAGAAGTTGTTGTTCTTTGCCGCCGGCTGCTGCAGATTCTTCGACTGAAGACATTCGAGTGGATGGCTTCGGAGTGGTCCTGTGGGCCGGTCGATTCAGCGAGGAAAAGCGGCCTGACTGGGTCGCGCGCCTAGCCCGCGAGCTGCCCGAACATCAGTTCGAAGTCGTTGGGCACTCCAACGTCGACTCAACGTATGCGCGAGATGTGGTCCGGCAATTTCAGTCTTTGCCGAATGTTCGCTGGCCCGGTTACGTTGCGCACACCAACATGAGTCCTTTTTATCAGCGGGCCCAGTTGCTCTTGTCCACCTCCAAAGCAGAGGGCTTTCCCAACGTGTTCCTGGAAGCATGGTCCCACGGAAAAGCTGTGCTCAGCACTGTCGACCCCGGCGGCGTCGTCACCAACTTTCGGCTCGGAAAGGTTGTTGCGGAGTACCAGCAAATGAAGCAGATTCTGCAGGAACGACAACTCTACCCATCACTATGGGAAGGCGCCGGGCAGAGGGGAAGGCGGTACGTGGGACTACATCATAGTCCAGCGGCCGTCGGCGCTGCTTTGGAGACTGTGGTCCAGCAATGCCACGAATTGGCTCGCTCGAAGACGTTACGGAAATGGCGCTCTCAGCGCGGTGAGCGTGATACTGCCGCCCCCCGGAGACGCCAACGATGAAACAGATCGCGCAGTATCAAGATGGGCGTCTCGAGTTGCAGGATGTGCCAATGCCTACGCCACCGCCAGGTGGAGTGCTAGTACAGACTACGCACTCGGTAATCAGTGTCGGCACTGAGAGGATGAAACTCGAACAAGCCCGAATGAATCTCCTCCAGAAGGCGAGGGCGCGGCCGGACCAGGTTCGGAAGGTATTGGAAACGGCGAGAAACCTGGGCTGGCGCAGCGCCCTGGAGAAAGTGCGGAATCGCCTTGAAACCCCGACCCCCCTCGGCTATAGCGCTGCCGGCGTCGTGGTGCAAGTTCATCCGGGGAACACGCGCTTCCGCGTCGGGGACCGTGTGGCCTGTGCCGGCGCCGAGTGCGCCTTTCACGCGGAATATCTGGCCTTGCCTGACCTTCTCGTTGCGCGCGTTCCTGAAGGCGTCCAGAACTGGCAGGCGGCTTACACGACCCTGTCCGCCATTGCACTACATGCCGTTCATCAGACTGAGCCGAGTCTGGGGGCTCAGGTGCTGGTCATCGGCCAGGGACTGATTGGCCTGCTTATCACACATATGCTGTCCCTCGCCGGTGCGCGAGTGCTGGCAGTGGACGTGCAGGCGTCGCGCGCACCGTTTTCGAAAGCGATGGGTGCCGAGAGAGTGGTCATTCTCGGCGAGCAAGATCTGTCCACGGAGGTGCGCGTTTGGACGGACGCATCCGGCGTGGACGTCGCCGTCATCTGCGCGGCGTCGTCGGACAACACCCCGGTAAAACAGGCGGCCGAATCGCTACGCGACCGCGGTCGCTTAGTCGGCGTGGGAATTACACGGATGGACCTGCCCTGGAATACCTTCTACGAGAAGGAACTGGATGTGCGTTGTTCACGGTCCTACGGTCCCGGGCGTTACGATCCGGCGTACGAATGGGCAGGCTCTGACTACCCGATCGGGTACGTGCGCTGGACCGAACAGCGAAACTTCCAGGCTTGTCTGCACTTGATGGCTACCGGACGACTCAAGTTGGATGCAATCACGACGCGCCGAGTTCCATTTACTGACGCCCCCAAGGTATACCACGATCTGCTGACCCAAGATGGAACAGACGTTGGCGTGGTGCTGGAGTACGGAACGGAAGAGAAGCATACCGTGGCATCCGGCATCTCCAGACACATTCCGCTAGAGCCACCAATTGCCGCACCGTTCTCCCGGCTGGCGAAACCGGTCACCCGCCTCGACGTCATCGGTGCGGGCAACTTCGCCCGTACTATGCTGCTGCCTCACCTCAAGGGAAGGATTGCCTTCGGCACGGTGGTAAACCAGACCGCTCTCAGCGCGAACCATGTGCAGAGTAAGTTTGCATTTCGGCATGCCGCGACTGACTATACCCAGGTCTTGTCGGGAGAAGAGGCGGCGGCGGTCCTGATCGCTACGCGCCATCACTTGCACGGCCCCTTGGTGAAGGCAGCACTGTTCGCGAACCGCCACGTGTTTGTCGAGAAGCCCCTGTGCCTCACGAGGGAGGAACTCGAAGACATCGATGCGGCCCTCGCCGGGAGCCAGGGCAGTCTCCAGGTTGGCTTCAACCGCCGATTCGCTCCGGCGACCGTCGAACTCAAAAGGCGCATCGCCCGCTCGCCAGGGCCCAAGACGGCAACGTACCGCGTCCTTGCGGGGCGCCTCGATCCGCAGCACTGGTATGCCAACTATGCTGAAAGTGGCGGCCGGATTCTTGGAGAAGCGTGCCACTTTTTCGACCTTCTCAGCTTTCTTTTCGATGCCGTGCCGGTACGCGTAACCGCTGAGATGATCTCACCCGCCACCGATCGCCTTCCTTTCCCGGACGGCGTCGCAGCGCAAGTGGCCTTCGCGGACGGGTCCTGCGCTCATCTCATCTACACTGCCGACGGCGACCCGGGCGTACCCAAAGAGACCTTGACTGTAATTGCTGCAGATATAGTGGCTGAACTCACGAATTTCCAGAAGCTGCTTTTGTACTCGGGGCGCCGGCGAAAGTCGTTCTCCTATACATCCAAGGGCCATGCAGAGCAGATGAAGGCTTGGGCTGCCTTCCTCAAGGGCGAGGCCGAGCATCCGCTGCGATATGAACAATCGCGAACTAGTATGCTCTTGACCTTCGCCGCGCTGGAATCCATTCACCAGCGCGCCACCGTGCAGTTCGATTACTTCTCCCAGCGTGTATCGACTCAATCTATTGTACAAAACATTAAGTGGTCATGAGTTCCCACGGCGGGGCCGAGCCAAAAGGGCAGATTGGGCCCTGGAAGCGGAAGCCGAGGCCCAAGTGATTAATACACGAATGATCATCGTTAGACCACCAAGGTCCTAATCCGTGTGTGGAATCGCGGGCATTGCCCTCTCGTCAGGCAATCGCGTGGATAAAGATCTCCTCTATGCCATGATACGCACTCTCACGCACCGTGGGCCCGATGGAGTCGGATCTTTCATCAATCCCGGCATCGGGCTGGGGAGCTGTCGCCTGAGTATCATCGATGTGGAGGGCGGTGGACAACCGATGTTCAACGAAGATCGCTCCGTCGTTGTGGTCTTCAACGGTGAGATTTACAACTACCTTGAGCTGCGCGAGCGCCTTGCGGCAAGCGGGCATGCTCTCACGACCTCCTCGGATACCGAAGTGCTGGTGCATCTTTATGAGGATCTCGGAACGAGTTGTGTCTCGGTGCTCAATGGCATGTTCAGCTTCGCGATCTGGGACACCAAGCGTCGGCAACTCTTCATTGCGCGAGATCGCCTCGGGGAGAAGCCGCTCTACTACTGTCACGTCGATGGTCAACTTGTGTTCGCAAGCGAACTCAGGGCTCTTCTCAAGCATCCGGCGATCATCCGGCGCATAGATCTCAAGTCGTTGGACGATTACCTCACCTATGGATATGTGCCCGGTTCTCAATCTATCGTTAGCGGCGTCTGTAAGTTGCTACCCGGACACCACCTTGTCTGGCGTAGCGACTCCCTCGCCGTTGAACAATACTGGGGCGTTTCTCTCTCTGGCGCCAACTCGGAGTCAGACGCTGATCGTGTTGTGCATCTCCGGCATCTCCTTCGCGAGTCGGTGCGCATGCGTCTGCGATCAGACGTGCCGCTAGGTGTGTTCCTGAGTGGTGGCGTGGACTCCAGCACTGTGGCAGCCCTCGCTGCCGAGGTGTCGGCAAAACCCGTCAAGACGTTCACTGTCGGCTTCGACGAGGCCGATTGGGACGAGCTCGCCTTTGCTCGAGAGGTCGCCCAGAAGGTCGGCTCCGATCACTACGAGATCAGGACCCGTGTCGCTGATGCCACTTTGCTGCCGGAATTAGCCTCCTCGATGGACGAGCCGCTCGCCGACCCATCCGCGCTGCCGACTTACTACCTCTGTCGGGAGGCACGGAAACACGTCAAAGTCTGCCTGTCGGGTGATGGGGGAGACGAACTCTTCGCAGGCTATTCGCGTTACAGAGAGGCCGCTGCCTATCGCTGGATCGATTTCATACCAGGGTCGGCTCGCCGCCTCATTTTCGGCACCGCGTCAGCCGCGTTGCCGGCACACGTCTTCGGCAAGGGCCTTCTTCACCGTCTCGCCACCGATGAGGCAGAACGCTACCATAGCCTCGTGGCTCTCTTTGGCGCCGACGAGCGTGCTGCTCTCTTTCGGCCCGAATATCGTTGGCTCGTGTCCGAGCGGCCATGGCTCGTGGAGGCCCATCTCCGGGCCAGTGACGGACGCGACCTGGTGGCGAGACTGCAGCATACAGATCAACAGACCTATCTTCCGGATGACATCCTCGTCAAGGCGGACCGGATGTCAATGCGCCACAGCCTGGAACTCCGTCTGCCATTCCTCGACCACCACGTCGTCGAGTATGTCAACGCCTGGCCGACGTCGGCGAAGCTTCGTCATGGAAACCCGAAGCGCCTGCTCAAACAGATGATCAAGAATCTAGTGCCCGACACCACCATAGACCGTCCGAAGAAGGGGTTTGGTATCCCGATCGAGCGCTGGTTCCGTGATCATCTCTCCTACTACCCTCGCGAGGTGCTCTCTTCCTCGTCTTGTCGAATCTTTACGTGGCTTGATTCGGAAGCCGTGCAGGCCGTCGCTCAGGTGCATCAACGAGGGATGCGAGACTTCAGCGACAAGATCTGGGCCTTGCTCGTACTCGAATTCTGGTGCCGGGCACACAACGTCTCGTAGGCCGTGACCAATGGGCGAACTTGCAGCAAAAGTCTGGGCTTGGAAGTGTCCGATCTACCACAAGTTGAGAGAGCGCCCTAGGACTGGTAGCGTCGATACGACCGCATCCTCCGATGCCGATCGAGGAGCTAACATGCCTTGGGCTCTCCTTCGCCCTCCGCCACCGCAGAGATTCCAACCCCTCTTGCGCAACTGGCGACCCAATTCTCGGTATACTGGGCCGCCCAGGACTGCTGACTTTTCGAATCACTCCACACGTTGCCGTAGGGGACAATCATGAGCTTCCTTGAGTCGTGCACCTAGGCCGTGGACTTCCTTCTCACGCGACTCCCATTTCTCGGGCTTTGGCCCCGGGTTGCTCGATAACGTTCTCGTGCCAATCCGAGCCTCGCCGCTGTCCTCGCGGATGCGTCGCCATCTGATGCGTGGCGGCTACGAAAGTGCGGAGCGGCGTCTCGTGGCGGGCCTGATCAAGGAAGGCGACCACGTGTTGGAACTTGGGGCATCCATCGGGATCCTGTCCTCCATCCTATGGAAGACAGTCGGCCCACGCGGACGCGTCTTGAGCGTCGAAGCGAATGCTGAACTGCGCCCGTATTTTGAACGGCAGATGAAAGTGAACAATCTCGAGGGGGAATGGATCGAGGTCCTGGGCTGCCCGATCTGGCGTGACGAGGTTCCGGACGCCGTGCGCCATCAACGCTTCGCGCCCAGCCAAAACAATCTGGGGGGCATGGCGAGCGCGAGCCACAGCGAGAACCGCGTTGAGGCCCGCTGGTGCACGGCTCGTGAAATCTGCGATCAGCATCGAATGGAGCCAACCGCGATGGTGATCGACGTTGAGGGTTCTGAAGCCGTATTGTCAACCACGTCGCCCACCTTTCCACCGTCGTTGAACACGATAATCATTGAGATTCATCCTCTCCTGATCGGCCAGGAGATTGCCGCAGCCTGTGTTCAAGCCGTGGTCGATGATGGTTTCAGGCTTGCGGCATTTTTCGGTAGCGTCTTTGGATTCCGACGGCGTTGACCATTCTTCGGGAACGATATGGTGAACTCCCTGCCTAACGTTCTTCCCCTCACCAGAGCAATGCGTGGAAAACTGACTTCCCAGACCGACGTGTACTGACTGACACTCGTATATCGCCCCTGTCAAGGCCCGCTCGATCAACGCCACGTAGGGCCGCCCGTGGGGCCAGTGTGGCGACCTGAACCAGTTTCGCGCCTTGAGGTTCAGTCTCTTGGGTTAATCGTCAGGTCGGTCATCAATGTTACGAGAGCAATGCCGGACCCAACTTCGCGGTTGAGGCAGACGACCGGCGCGCTTGTGAGGTCGCGCCGGTCCTGAGTGGTTCGTTGACTGCCCGACGCTAACTGTCGGCCAAGCTCAGCAACGTACCTCGGTCAAACGATCGTGCCGGCGCACCGTGGGCCGCGAGCGTTGAAATCCGCGTCTAATCCACACCACAGAGCGCGGCGGTAATTGCTTGCCCTCACCAACCGCGGCTACTTGACCGTCAGGCCCGCCGGGGCGGCTGGTGGCCCGGTGGTCGGAGATCCGCCCGTGGTCGAGAATCGTCGGTCCGGATTTCCGGTGATCCCGAACTCAAACGGCCCGATGTCCGGGGCCGAGCCCATCCAGTGTCGGCAGGCTGCCTTGACGTCCTGGCCTTTGTCGTCGGCGAGAGGGCAGTGATAGCCGGGCACGACAGTCCCAGCGTTCACGACGGCGGACGTGCCACTCGCTGGCTTGAAGGCGCCCTCGATCTGATTCCAGAGACTCTGCCACCGCGATTGAATCGTGGTCGCCGGGAAGCCCGCGTCGTTCTCGACCGCGCTGTAGGCCAGCGCGACCGCCCGGTTCACGAGCCCCGGGTCGGTGTTCAGATTGCCGACGACGGTGGGAATGCTCGCCCAGTCGTAGTCCAGCCCGTTACTGAAGGAGATGTTGTTCGCGGCCACCGAGGTCCGCAGGGCATTGAGGGGCGATACACGAAAGCCATAGCCCGGCGTCGAGATCGCCGCGTTGTTGATGTACGTGATCGGGTCGAGGGCCTGGGGATCAAAACACGTATCCTGCGACAGATAACAGAGATTGCCGGAATAGACGACCCCCGGCGCCTGGAAGAACAGCTTGAAGCCCCGATTCCCTTCGGGCCCGCAGTCACTCACAAAATTGCCGATGACCCAGGAATTGCTAGCGGACATATCGAGACAATCGTCGGTGTTCTTCCAGATAAGATTTTCTAGGAACACCGTGCCTTGACACGCGTTCGTCGATTTGGGGAGCGCCCCCGCGTCGGCGCAGCCCTTGTCCGTCCCCATGCCATCGGAGTTGCCCCCACCTGGATCGCTCCCTGGATCGCTCCCTTCTCCCCCAGGACCCGGATAGTTCAGGACCTTGACGTCCGCTCCATCTCGTCCATTCTTGTACGCGAGATTCCGCTCGAAGCGATTCCCCGTCGCGGTCCCGGTCTCGTCACTTGCGACCGTGACCTCAAGTCCGGAGCCGTGCCGCGTGTGGTGCGCGGCCACGTACCGGAACGTGTTGTTGTGCCCACCAGTGACGACCTGACACCCCGTCGCCCAGTTGTGGCGCACGACCAGCTCGGTGAGGAGATTATTCGACCCGCCAACTTCGCAGCCGTACCATCCGCCGTTTTCGAGGATGAGCTTGGTGATGGTCCAGTAATTCCCCGTGACGTGGAGCAGCTTAGCGCGATCGCTGGGATCGACGGGGCCGATGGCCTGCCCCCGACCGTTGTTCGCATCGGCGGCCGGGTAGCCCACCGGCCCCCGGATCGTCACGACTTCGTTCTGATAGCCTGAGAGCACGCACGGCGCGCCGCGCGTACACAGGGTCGCGAGCAGAATCTCTTGGCGCGAGGCCAGATTGTATATGCCCCCGCGTACATAGACGACGTCGCCTGGATTAACGGCCGTGACGGCTTGCTGAATCGTCGGGTATGCGTTGCCATCCATCCCAGAGCAACTTCGCGATTGCACGGAATAGGTACTACACGGCGCCGAGAGAGAACCGTCAACATATCGAACCGCGGCCTGTGCCTCGACGGCGCCACCCACCGAGAGGCACAGCGCGATGCCACAGGTGATCGCGCTCACGAGGAGCAGGCTCAATCCGCTGGCCTTCAATTCCACGTTCGCTCCTCTTCGATTCGGCCGTTCTTCGCGCGCAAGACCCATTGTCTTCCTCCAAGCGGAACGGCTTGATATCTGAGATGCCGGTCTCATTTCTTCCCCCTTGTTGAATCTTGCCGTCACGAAAATCACCCTGTTCAAATGCTGAACCGTTGCGGACCGTGACCAACCAAATTCTGCGATGAAATGTTTCGGGGCTAGGGCACCGTCGTCGCGGCCGTCGCCGTCGAGCCATCCGCAAAAGTCGCCGTCAGGGTCAGCGTCCTGCCCGGCTGGAACTCCCTGCCCTGATAGTCCGACGCGAACACGACGAAGCTCCCCCCGTCGGCCACCGGGAAGTTCACGGCCATCGTCCCGGGTGCGTTTAGCACCGCCCCGTCCACCGTCGGCGCCACCGCCAGCACCCAGTACCCGGTCGCGCTGGTCGTGTCCCAGACTCCCGGCGCATTGCTGTCCAGTCGCAGGCCCGTCACGGTCCGTCCCCCGCTCGCGCGCAGCGTTGCAGTCAGCGTCCCGTCCAACGCCCCGTCATGACCTAGCGCCGTATTGCCTTGCCCCACCCGGTCTCGCAGCTTGCCGTTGTAGGCCAGCGTCAGCGTCGCCGGCGTCGCGCTCATCACCGTGAATCCCCCAGGCAGCGTCCCAGAGCCGCCACCCGAGTTCGTCACTGTCACATTGTGGGTCCCGTGCGCCGCTCCGCTGGCGACTGTCAGGGTCGCCGTTAGTTGCGTCGTCGACCTGACCGTGACGCGGCTCGACGTGACCCCAGTCCCGCTGATGCTCACGGTCGCGCCCGTCGCGAATCCTGACCCATTGATCGTTACTGGTACCGCGGCTCTTGGTGTCCCCTGATTCGGTGTCACGGTGTTGACCATCACGGGGACCCCCGCAGCAGCAAACGTCGCCGTCACGGTCACTGACCCGTTTCCGGCTATGGTACACGACTCTGTCCCGCTGCAGCCGCCACCTGACCAGCCGCTGAACGTCGCTCCGGACGCGGGGGTGCCCGTCAGGGTGACCACCTTGCCAGGTGGATAGGTGAAGGAACAGGCCGTGCCACAGTCGATCCCCGCAGGGCTGCTTGCTACGGTCCCCGCTCCGCTGCCGGCCTTCGCCGGTCGTGTCCGTGTACGATACAACTCCGACCGGGACCTGGGCGATCTGCGTATATGTTCCGGTAGTACCCGGTGCTCTCTGGATAATGAAACTCGCCTGGCCGTCCCCATTATCGACCCAACTCAGATTGAGTTGCTGGGCAAGGGCAATCGACGGCCCCACAACGACGCCGAGGGTGACGAGACCGTACAAGAGGAGCGGGCGCGCTCGCCCGACCCAGAGCCGCGCGAATGTGTCGAGGACATGCCTTGCTGGGAACACAGTGCTCCTCCCGTGTTGCGGAAGACCACCGCTTTCCCGGCGAGCCAGTTCGCCTTCCTTCGGTAGCCCGGCCGTCAAGCCCATCGCCTGACCCGTGGCGTTGCGTCCCCACCTCGCGGTGAGTTTGCCCTT
>WNFD01001652.1_pt1 | contig 37165 bp, 33 predicted proteins | sample 5400491 | NCBI WGS metagenome assembly WNFD01 (sample SAMN13153343, study PRJNA577476) | soil metagenome | isolation source: 120 cm saprolite under Douglas fir tree site 2 hole 2 replicate 2 | place: USA:California | collected 2015-04-18 | reverse complement strand
GAAAGCGAATTGGCTGTCGAGTTCAGCAGATGCCACTCCAGGTAGACTTTCCAATCGGCAAGCGGAGTCTGCTGCATCTGGCGGTCGAGTTCCTGCATGAACTTCGGCTGGTCGACGTTCATGTCTACATCTGCCGGTAGCTGTTTGTGTTTGAAGTATTCTGCCCAGTTGATATGCGGCGCCATCGCCTGCAACTGTGCGAAGGTAGTGTTGTGATCCGTGGCCGTGGGATCGCGTAGGGCAACGTTGTCGAGGGAGGCTTCGGCCAGCTTGGTTTCCATTACCATGATGGTCTGCGCAGCGGCCGCAGATTTTTTCTGATCCCATCCCGCCAGCTTGAACATGGCGCTGATGTGCTCGACGTACTTATCGCGGGCCTCCTTGAAGCGAGTCTCCGGTTTCAGATAGTAGTCGCGATCCGGCAACCCGAGCCCGCTGGCGCCGATGTCTGCCAGCACCCAGGAAGGTTTATGCGGGTCCTGCTGCGCACCGAATGCAAACGGGTCGGGCACCAGAATGTCGTTCAGCTCGGCCATCACGCGCTGCAGCGAGGCAATGTCGTTGGCACCGTCGATCTTCGCAATCCATGGCTTCAGCGGTTCCATCCCCCGGGCGTTAACCCGAGATTCGTCCATACACGCGCCGTAGTAGTCGCCGATGATCTGTTCGGGGCTGCCTTTGGGCGCGCCCTTGTCTGCAGCGGCAGTCTCCAGGATGTCGCGTAGCTTGTCCTTCGACGACTCCCCTGCCTGCCAGCGTTTGCTCCAGCGCGTCATGGAGGCTGGAATCGGATTGTTCGCCCGCCACGTCCCGTTAGCGAAACTGTAGAAGTCGTCACATGGATCCGCCTTGCGGTCGAGATCGGTGACGTCGATTCCGTGCAGGGAGGTGGCTTGCGAAAACAAGAGTTGTGGAAGCAGAAACAAAGATAACAACAGTACCAAAAACCAAGTTCGGAACCCACCCATGATGGCCTCTTTCGACGAATCTTGGAACAACGTGCAAGCTGCGTGCGGCTGCCATTCTAGACGAATTGCTGGTGCGTTCGTAAGCGCTCGATGCCCCGACGAAAAACCAGCTGATGCTGGCGGGAAATGTGATCTACTTTCCCTTATGGGTCCTAAGTATCTGGATGGGTCCCAGTAAACTAGAATCGTTCAGCACATATGGGGGTATAGCTTATGAGAAGAATTTCTTTCAGCGGCGTACTTCTGTTGAGTCTGATCGCGCTTGCAGGGTCCGCTTCCGCGCAAGCGGAGACCCAGTCGGACGCTAAATCCGCGCAGTACTTCTTCGTACTGTTGAATCGTCCCGCCAATGCTCCGCAACTGAGCACGGAAGCGGGTCAAAAGCTTCAGGAAGAGCACATGGCCAATATCCGGAAGATGGCTGCCGAACACAAACTGGTGATAGCCGGGCCTTTTATGGACGACACGAAGCTCCGCGGCATCTTCGTGTTGCAAGCGGACTCACCGGCGCAGGCGCAAGAGTGGGCTGATAGCGATCCGGCGGTCAAAGCAGGTCGGCTGTCCGCCGAGGTGCATGGGCCGTGGCTGATCGATCCGAGCGCCATTCACAATCCAGCCGAGCCCTCCGGAATGGAGCAGTACACGCTGGTTCTGATGAAGCGGGGTGAAAATTGGAAATCGGACGCGCTTGGATTTAATTTCGTGGTGAAGCAACATCCTGCTTTCGCCAAAGAGATGACGGCGCAAGGATATCTGGCCATCGCCGGACTGTTCCCGTTGAGCGTTCCAGGCGAGTTGCGGGCAGTCGATATCTTCCGCGTAGGCGCGGAACAGACGGCGACGTTGTTGAAGGACGATGCAACCGTAAGAGCGGGCCTGCTAAAGACTGAAATCCATCCGTGGGCCACAGGCAAAGGGGTGCTGGCGTCAGGACAGCCGATGCGATAACGACCTACCACTGTCCGGTAAAGAGGCGGAACTGGAAACCGGAACCTAGAAACTGAGAACTGCTTCCCTACCCGCCCGCCTTCAGCTCAGTAAGCACTTGCTTGGCAATTTCCTTCAGGGTCTCGAACACTCCCACGCCCTGAAACGCCACCGCCTCAACCACGGCTTCGTTCTTCTTGCGCAGTTCGGTGGAGAGCGTCTCTACCGGCAGAATATTAGGCAGGTCCCGCTTATTGAGTTGCAGCACGTAAGGAATCTTGTTGAAGTCGTAGCCGTGTTCTTTCAGGTTCGCCATCAAGTTGTCCAGGGCTTCGACATTGGCGTCCATGCGCTGTTCCTGCGAGTCAGCCACGAACACAATACCGTCAACGCCCCGCAGAATCAGCTTACGGCTGGCGTCGTAAAACACCTGGCCGGGAACCGTGTAAAGGTGGATTCGAGTCTTGAAGCCGCGTACCGAGCCCAGGTCGAGCGGAAGGAAGTCAAAGAACAGCGTACGCTCGGTTTCAGTGGCAAGCGAAATCATCTTGCCTTTCTGCTGGTCCGCGGTCTTCTGATATATGACCTGCAAGTTCGTGGTCTTGCCGCCCAATCCGGCGCCGTAGTACACGATCTTGCAGTTAATTTCGCGGGCTGCGAAGTTGATGAAACTCAAGCATTTCCTCGAACGCGCGGTGGCACACCCCTGCGGGAGCCTCCGCGCACAAAAATATCCCTGTGGGGCTTGCTGGTTTTATATCACAGGCTCGCGGTGACCGGCAGGTTACTCAGGTGACCCCCGGCCCGAAACGATCCAGCGTAAGGAGGATAGTGTTGACTGTTTGATCTCTCGATCGTGGCTAGAAGACCAGAGCTTTCCATTCGAAGTCACTACCCGGCGACGTCCTACCGGGCCGCGGGCACGGGATAGTACCCGGCCTTGGCGTTGATATTCAGGCCAGGACGATCCAGCCGAACCTCGATGTCCCGGTATGCCGTACTCGCAGTCGCGCGGGTCGTGTACCCCAGGGTGTACTGGTTACGGGCCTCAGACGTGATCTGAGCGTAGGACTCTTCTATCGAGTTCCGTGAAAGATCGGTGTATTCCCTGGGCAAGGAGGAGCTTCAGCACATCACTATAACTGGCCGTACTTCCAAATTCCCGGCCGTCACTGATCACGAAGATTACTTTGCGGCGGGTCCGGTCACGCTTGCTCAAATCGAGGGCAGCCCGCAAGATGGCGTCGTTCAGCACGTGGGCTTCTTTCGGCGGCGTGTTGACCGGCGGCGCCGCAGGTCCGCCCACCGGAAGGCCATTCACAGTAGGACCTTGCGGTCCGAATGGGCCTCCCAGTATCGCCGGACCGTTGTTGTGACCGCGCACTGTCTTCATTTGGTTCAGCACGGCGGTAAGCTTACTGCTTGCTCCGTTGAAGTCGCTGACCTGACTGACGGTGCTGCTGTACGTATAAAGAGCAACTTCGTCATAGGGGCTGAACGCCCCCACCAGCGCCGGAAATGTCTGGTTCACCTTCTGTACCGCCACGTCCGGCATCCCGAGGTCGAGCACGATGGCCACGGAAAGCTCGAAGGGATCGCTGGTGAAGAACGTCAATTGCTGCTTCTTACCGTTTTCGAGTACCGTAAAGTCTTTGGGAAGCAGCCCATCCACCAGCCGGCCGTCCTTATCCTTCACCGTAACCGGCACCTGAACGAAGTTGGATTGGACCACCAGCTTGTAGAGCTGTTGCTGCCCGCTACTGCTTTGGGCAGTCCCGGTGCCGGGCGGCACGGTTTGGATCGGCGGCATTGGCGGAGGCTGCGTTTCGCCTCCGGCTTGCCCGGTTTCAGTTGTCGGAGGAGGCTGTTCCGGGTTACTTCCCTCTGCGGCTGGCGGAAAGGGCGGCCTGTCTGCGGGAGAAGATGGCGCCGGAGGTGGCTGCACGGTCGAAGGTGCGTCTGGAATATCCTGCGGTGCTTGCGACTGCGCCGGCTTTGAGCTCTGGCTGTTCGTTGACTGGCCGGATTGCGGCTGACCAGACTGGGCCCGCCCCGTCGACACGATCAGAACCAGCACCACCATTGGAACCAGTGCGACGGCAGCGAGCCGCGCCCGCTCGCACCTTAACCATAACAATCGACGCCTTTTGCCCAGAAGCACCATTCATCCCCTTCTCAAACGGTCCACTCCCGCCGTCTCGTTAAAAAAAGCTTTCCCCCACAAACTCGGATGCCCAAACCGTCCTATTTGGTGCATCTAAACCGACAGGACTAGACTAACAAAGTCCCGCAAAGAGAATCCCAAAATGTCCACAGCCCCTATTTCACGAACTGGACTCCTGCGCCTGGCTATCCTGGCCATCCTATGTGCGGCACCGGCGGTCGGGTTAGCCCAGCAAAGCCCCGCCCCGGCTCAGAATAGCCCGGCACTGAGTAGCGACGATCAGAAGCCGACAGAAACCCTGAAGGTCAACGTCAACGTCGTCCAGCTTTTTTTCAACGTGAAGGACAAGAAGGGCACCCTCATTCCCAGCCTCACCAAGGACGACTTTCAGATTTCTGAAGATGGCACGCCCCAAACCGTTAAGTATTTCAACGCAGAATCGAATCTCCCGCTGACCTTGGGCATTATGATCGATTCGAGCGGCAGCCAGCGCAACGTTCTCGACATGGAGAAAGAAGTTGGCGCGTCCTTCCTTCGCCAAATCCTGCGCGACAAAGATGAAGCCTTCGTCATCAGTTTCGACATCAGCGTCGATCTCCTGCAGGACTTCACCCGCGATGTTCATCGGCTGCAGACTGCCCTCAATAAAGCGAAGGTAAATGTGGACTACACCAGCGGCGGCATCCCCGGGATGGGAGGTGGTCCCGTCCCTACCCACAATGCACCCGGAACCTTGCTCTACGACGCGGTTTACCTGGCGTCCCACGACATGCTCGCCAAGGAAGTGGGACGCAAGGCCATGATCCTTCTGACCGACGGTCAGGACGAAGGCAGCAGACTGAGAATCCAGGACGCCATCGAAGCAGCACAAAAGGCTGACTCCATAGTTTACGTCCTGCTTTGTGCGGACCGCGGCTTCTACGGCGGCTTCGGCTACTTCGGCGAGTCAGACATGAAGAAGCTGACGGAGCAAACCGGTGGCCGGGTTATCAACGTGGGCAACAAACTCGATAAGCTGAAGGAAGCCTTCGATCAAATCTCTGCCGAGCTGCGCAGCCAGTACAACATCGGCTACACGCCCACCAACGCTAAGCAGGATGGGTCCTACCGAAAGCTCGAAATCAAGTGCAAACAGAACTATAAAATCCAGGCCCGCTCCGGTTACTACGCCACTGCACATAACCAGGATTGATGCGGTCTGGGTGACTTCGCTCCGGACAAGCTCTACCCTGCGAACTGCGTTCGGAGCAAGTGGATGTGGAGCGGGCACTCCTGCCCGCTGCTTCTGATGTTGATCTCGCCTTTGCTTCTGCTTTACTTCTGCTTTACTTCTACTTTTTTGCCGTTGTTTTTGCTCTTTCTCGTGCCAGGCCGAAACTTATTCCAACCCCTATACCTCGAACGGAAAAAGATTTAGCCTGTAGGGCACCTCGACGAACTGGAGGTTCGCAATGCCATCTCGAAATTCCCTACCTTTTTCCCGCCGCTCATTCCTCCACCTGTCAGCCGCCGCCTCCGCCGCCGCAGCCTTCCATATCGTCACTGAACCGATGCTTGCCGCGGCAGCGCGCAAACCATTCTCTAAAGACGCGGTCATTATCGATCAAAACGAGAATCCGCTCGGGCCGAGCCAGCCTGCCCGCGACGCCATTTCCGCCATCATCCCTCAAGGCGGACGCTACTTCGATAACCTCACTGACGACCTCGTCCATACCTTTGCCCAGCTCGAAGGCCTCAATCCGGACTATGTCCACGCTTTCCCCGGTTCCAGCGTCCCCCTTCGCTTCTCAGTCGTTGCCTTCACTTCGCCGCAGAAGAGCTACGTCACCGCCGATCCTGGTTACGAAGCTGGAATGTACGCGGCTGGGGCCGCCGGGGCCCGCGTCGTCAAAGTTCCGCTCACCAAAACCCACGCTCACGACGTCAAGGCCATGCTGGCCGCTGCTCCTGACGCCGGACTCTTTTACATCTGCACGCCCAACAATCCCACCGGCACACTCACGCCACACTCCGACATCGGGTACCTCGTCGAAAACAAACCCAAGGGTTCCATCGTGATGGTCGATGAGGCCTATATCCATTTTTCGGATGCGCCCTCCACGCTCGATCTCGTCAAGGCCGGCAAGGATGTGGTCGTGCTCCGCACTTTCTCGAAGACCTACGGCATGGCCGGCCTGCGCTGCGGATTCGCCATCGCCCGCCCCGACCTGCTCACCAAAATCATGGACAGTGCCGGCTGGAACTTCATGCCCACCACCGCCGTCGTTGCGGCTATCGCCAGCCTTAAGGAACCGCAGCTGGTCCCGGAACGCAGGCGCATCAACGCCACCATTCGCCAGGAAACTTTTCAGTGGCTCGACCGCAACGGCTACTCTTACATCCCCTCGGAGTCGAATTGCTTCCTGCTCGACACCAAGCGGCCGGGCAAACAAGTGATCGACGCGATGGCCCAGCAAAAAGTTTTCATCGGACGTATCTGGCCCGTGATGCCCACCTGCGTTCGCATCACTGTCGGCACCCATGAAGAAATGCAGCAGTTTCAGATTGCCTTCCAGAAAGTCATGCACGGCGCAACCGCGTTCTCGCGGCCTCCCGCGCCTGCCACTAAAAAGCGACATCCGCACGGCATAGTCCTGCAGGTCTGATATGCCCGTGTAGAGCGGGCACTCTTGCCCGCTGCCTTTGTTTTTGCTTTTCCAGCTTCGTTTTGCTCTTGCTTGCCCTTGCCCGTCCGCAACCAACTTTGTCCTGAAAAAACAAAAGCCACGTCCCTTAAGAACGTGGCTTCCTACAGATCCGAAGCGTCTGTTTCGCTGCCCTACTGCGGCGTCAACAGAAACGCGTGCTCTTGCCCATTGTGCATGCCCATGCCAACGATCTGTCCCGAATCGTTGACGCCGTCGGCTTCCACCAGCACCCAGCCGGATCCTGGCGGGATTAATTTATTCAGATCCTTCATCCTGCCGCTGCTGTACACAAACGCGTGATAGGTATTCGTAAACTCAGGGCAGGCTCCGCCCGCGAAACTCCAGACCCAGGAACAACACTGCCCTTCACTCCGGCGCTTCCTCCCACCGAACCGTGCGCTCCTCCTGGCTGCTCTTTCGCGCCAGCAAGACTGCACGCATCGTGCGCAGCGCCTGGTCTGGCGTTACGTCCAACGGCGCCCCCTTCTCGATGGCATCCCGCACATTCTCGTAGAAGCCGCGATAATCCCCACGTTCCGTTTTTACTTTCTGGCTGGGCTGGCCGACCAGGCTCAGAGTTCCCCACAATTCTTTCGGATCCTCGCCCCAATCTACGCCCCAATCGGTTCCGTCAGGACAATTCTTGCCGCGTAACCGCTCCTCTTGCGGATCCATCCCGTACTTTATGAACGATCCCTGCGTCCCGTGAATCAGCATGTGCGCTCCGGGCGCAAATGCGATGATGCGCGCCCGCAACATCGCCCGCAATCCAGGATATTCCATGCACACATCGAAGGCGTCGTCCACCTGCGAAGTCTCGCGCTGGCAAAACGCTGAGGCCGTAATCTTTTGCGGTTCGCCAAACAGAACCAGCGCCTGATCGATCAAGTGAGGTCCCAAGTCAAATAAAACCCCCGCCGCCGGCTGATCCGCGCGCTCCCGCCAGGCGTTTTCCTTGGGCTCGAGACGAAACCGATCAAAGCGCGCCTCATACTCAACCACTTTTCCCAGCGTTCTTGTCTCGACCAATTTTCGTACCGTATGAAAGTCGCCGTCCCATCGGCGATCCTGATAAACAGTGAGCAATCGCCTCCGCTCCGCGGCAATGCGAACCAATTCCTTCGCCTCCGCCAAAGTAGGAGTGAAAGGCTTGTCCACGACGACATCGCGCCCTGCCATGAGGCAGGATTTCGTATAGTCGAAGTGCGAATCGTTGGGCGTTGCCACGACGCATAGGCGAATCGTTTCGTCCGCGAGCAGTTCGTCCAGCGTCTTGGCGACTTTTACCTCGGGATACCTTTCTTTCGCCCGCGATCCTCGTCGTTCGAGAATGCAGGCGAGTTCCATCCCGGGCACGCCCCGAATTACCGGTGCATGAAAAGCCTGTCCTGCTAAGCCAAATCCAATCAAGCCAACTCGTACCATTGGATCCCCTTTTCCCAAGAAGCTTATCAAAACGTTTGCCGCCTACAGTGAACCCATTACTAGCCCAGCTCGTGCCATCTTTCGCGTTTTCTCTCTACCGCGCTACACCCTGCCTTTTACAGATTCTTGCCGATGGGTTCATGGGCGGGCATGGCTTATAAAACGACCTGTACAGTGGAAGTGGGTTTATGGCCAAGGAGGTGTAGATGAGGTTTGGGCCTTTTCTTTTGATTGCCCTGTTGCTGGTCATAATGTGGGTAGGCGGTTTTTTGATGTTTCACGTGGCCAGTGGCCTGATTCATTTGCTGCTGCTGCTCGCCGTCATTTCCTTTGTGGCGCATTTGTTTACCGGCGCGCGAACGACCTAAAGTTTCCGGTTGCCAGACTGACGGCCCTGAAACTAACCGGTTTCAGTGCCAAGGCGATGGCTGCCAGTCCGTGAGCGCACGGACGCTTCTGAGTCACCTTCAGCGGCTTGGGACTAACCGGTTCCAAACCGCTGGCGGGTGGCGTTTTTTTCCTCGCACTCACTAGGACTGGTCTCATAAACAGTTTTGGCATAAATGGTTTCGGAAGGAACGGTTTTGAAAGAGGAACAGGTTTGAAAGGGCACGGCTTCGAGCCGTGCCGCTAGAAGCTAAAAATAATGCGGGCTTTAGCCCCTGATGGGCCTCCCCGCGAAAAACATCTGTGAGACCAGCTCTACTTCTTCCGATCCTGCTTCTTCCGGTCAGCGACCCGCCTCACGAATTTTAATCCCGACCATACTTCAGTTACTGCGCACACCTTCACATCCACCAGTCCGGACGAGAGTCCAATGTCGCGGACCACATTTTCAACGACGTCGGTGGCGACGCCTGAACTTTTCTTAGGCCAGCTCACCCACAGAATTCCAGCGGTGGCAAGTTCTTTGGCCAAACCCGAAAATTCCCGGGAAAGGTCTGCGCGGGACTTCGTAAAGAACATGACAAAGTCCAGCGGGCCACGAGGCTCGCTCAAGACTTCACACGCCGACATCGCTTCCCGCAATTCCCCGCGCACTTCTGCAGGCGCGTGGACCAGGCAAATACGGAATCCTTTCTTGATCCCTAATTTTTTCGGAAGTGGCGTGCCTGAATATCCCGGCATCGGCTGATCGGTTCCAATCTCTAGCGCGGACTCCACGGGACCCCGAGGTCCTCAGACACTATTATTGGTTCGGAGCGTAGTAGCCGCGGCGCGCCCGTACCCGGAAACTCTTGCGATCGTTAGCAACGATTTCGATCGCGCGGTAATGTCCATCGGTCTTGAAGTTCGCCGGCTTGTAAGCAATCGCATATTGGCTGCGGAGTTCGTTTTGGATCTCGGCAAACGCGTTGGCCACATCCCGAATCTGAAAAGGAAAGAATGCCCGTCCGCCAGTCGCATCCGCAATGCGCTCCAGCACCTTGTCGCCTGACCCCTTCGTTCCGCTCACGTTAGTGCTGATGGTGTAGATGATGGCCTCCGCTCGCTGCGCCATTTCAATAGCTTCCTCACGACTCACGTGGCTCAGGTTGTCATCCCCGTCGCTGAGCAAAATGATGGCGCGCCGCGCCGCCGTTGTGTGAGGTGTCTTGAGCAGCTTGTCGCGGCACGCGAAGTAGACCGCGTCGTAAAGCGCAGTGCCGCCTCCCGGACGCAGTTCACGCACCCCGTGCGCCAGCTTTTCCGTGTTGTCGGTGAAGTCCTGTGTGACCTCCGGAGTGGCATCGAAGCCCACCACAAATGCCCGGTCGTATCTCGGACGCACCGTCTGATTCAAAAACTCGATTGCCGATTCCTGCTCGAACTTGAAGCGGTCGCGCACCGAGTTGCTCGCGTCGATCAACAGCCCCACCTGCAACGGCAGGTTGGTCTCACTGTGAAAGCTCCGGATCTCCTCAGGTGGCTTGCTGTCGTCTACTACTCGAAAGTCCTCTTGCTTCAGGTTCGTGATGTGGCGTCCGTGCTTGTCGGTAACGGTGAAGACCACATTCACTTCGTTCGAGCCAATCTTGAACGTGGCTACCTGGTCTTGTCCCGTTGCACTCTGGTCCGGAGAAGGCTGGGTCTGGGGAGGCTGGGTCTGCTGCGTTGGAGCACTGGGGGTCGTTGATTGCGGTTCTTGCGACGTCGCAGGCGCTGGAGCCGGAGCGGATGACTGAGCCACTACGTAGACCGCAAAAAGCGCTAGACCCAGCGCCCGGCCAGCTTTCGAAAGAATAGTGGTCGCGAGATTTCCCATCGCTTTGACATTATATCTGGCATTGCAGACCAATCCTCCAGCATCTCCAAGCCTCATGGATCGTGCCCTGCTTGCTCCTTCGTCCAAGGCATCATCACTCAGTCGCTTCACCGTTTCCCTTCCAATTTCGCCAGAAACGATTCCAACTCGACCGGCAGTGCGCTCTTGAGTGCGATTCTCTCCCCGGTCCGCGGATGTTGCAACTCCAACTCCGCGGAGTGCAGGAAATTCCGAGGAAGCGAAAGCGCGTCAGCGACAAATCTTGTCCGCTTTTTCTTCTCCGAGGTCGCATGAATCTCCCGCGGCGCGCCATAGAGAGCGTCGCCCACAACCCCGTGCCCAAGGGACGCCATGTGCACGCGAATCTGGTGTGTTCTTCCAGTATCGATCTTCACCTCGAGAAGGCTGAACTTTCCAAAGCTGCTATCGACCCGCCGCACCACCCGGTAATGCGTGATCGCCTCTCGTCCGCCCGATATCCGTGTGGTCATTCGGATTCTCCGCACAGGATCGCGGCTGATGCTTTTTGAGATAGTACCCCGCTCTGCCTTCACCCACCCATGTACCAGCGCCACATAAGTCTTCTTCACTTCGCGCCGGGCAAACTGCGCCGCCAACTTTCGATGCGCCTCATCGTTCTTTGCCACCACGATCAACCCGCTGGTCTCTTTGTCCAGCCGGTGCACAATCCCGGGGCGCAACTCTCCGCCCACGCCAGACAAACTCCGAAGGTGATGGAGTAGCGCATTCACCAGCGTCCCGCGATTGCGAGCATCGTCCGTCGCGCCCGCCCCCGCATGCACCATCATTCCCGCCGGCTTGTTGATCACAGCGAGATCATTGTCTTCATAAACAATGTCGAGCGGAATCTCCTCCGCAATGGCTTTCAGCGGCGCTCGCTGCGCCTCGCCCAGAACGCTGATGCGCTCGCCTCCGCGCAGCTTCAGCGATGCCTTCGCGACCGCATCATTCACCAGCACTTTCCCATCGGCGATCAGTTCCTGCACCCGCGCCCGGCTGACGCTTTCCAACCGGAGGGCGAGAAACTGGTCTAGGCGTTTGCCCGCATCATCAGGCGCGATGGAGATGAGAATGGGAAACGCTTCCGGCATTCGCTGGAGGATACTACAAGCTGTCTGAGAGGATGAACCAGTCCGATGCGCTTCCACGAGTTCACCTCGCGTACCAATCGGCTTTGCTTCAATATCAGCAGTCCCTCAGGCCCGGGATGACCCGCAGGGACGTTGAGGACCATCTTCGGTCCGAGAATGTCGAGTTCCGCCAAATGTGCTGCGTAGAAGGGAACCTATCCAAAGGTGTATACGACGATCTCGCGAAGATAAGCCAAGAGGATACCCCATGGTATTGCAGCGAGGAAAACGTCTACGTCGCCTTCCAATTCACCGGCCCCGCACGGAATACCATCGGCTGGACAGCCGATGCATTCGACAAACTGAGGGCCGTCACCATATTCCGTTGGCTTGAGGGTGCCTCTGATGAACCTCGTCTAGACGCGGTTGTGATCAAAAAACGCCAGCTCACCATTATTTCCGTTCGCCCGCCACGAACAACCTAATCGCAATCAACTGTTTGCCCCGCCAAACACGTGGCCTGTTTACCTAACAATCCAAATGGCTTAAGCTGGCCATTCATGTTTCGACGCCCGCGTCTTCTCGCATTGTTTCTCTGCACGGTTGCGGCATCAATGATTGCAAAGCCGCACGCCGCACGCTACGCCGATGGATATCAGGTGGTCCACACTTATCCGCACGATGCGCGAGCATTCACTCAAGGGTTGATTTGCGTTGATGGTCACCTGTATGAGAGCACGGGCCTCAGCGGCAGGTCATCGATGCGGACAGTGGATTTGTCCACAGGGCAGGTTCTGCAGAAATATGACTTGCCCCCGGAGTATTTTGGCGAAGGGCTCACTGATTGGGGCAGCAACTTGATTCAGCTGACGTGGAAAGCACACACAGGCTTCGTTTATGACCGCTTCAGCTTTTCTTTGATGCGCACCTTCCAATACGAGGGCGAAGGATGGGGCCTGACTCACGATAAAACGCAACTGATCATGAGCGATGGGACTTCGTATCTGCGCTTTCTCGATCCGAAGTCATTTAGGGAGACGAAGCGCATTCGCGTCTCCGACGAAACGGGCCATCCGGTTGAAAAACTGAATGAACTCGAATACCTACACGGGGAGGTCTACGCCAATATTTGGCAGAGCGACGAAATTGTTCGCATCTCTCCGAGCACTGGAAAAGTTCTCAGGTGGATCGATTTGAGTGGAATGATCGACAAGCGTGAACTGGAGAGTGCTGACGCTGTTATGAACGGCATTGCCTATGACTCAATCGGAGACCGACTCTTCGTCACGGGGAAGCTATGGCCAAAATTATTTGAAATCAGGGTAGTGGCTCATCCGTAGGGCGCAACTTTGCCGGCAGGGGGTTGCCCGCATTTTCAGGCGCGATGAAGATGAGAATGGGAATACTTCCGGCATTCGCACGGAGAGATACGAGTTAAACGAGCGGCTTGGTGTGCTGACGGATCCAGTCGAGGATTTGGGCAAAGCGGAATTCGTGCCGGTCCATCGAGCCGTCGATAAACGCGTATCCGTCCAGGCCTTCGACCTCGATGTAAAAGCCGTTGCGCCTCAGAAAGACATCGGTGGCGGTGAAGGCAATGCGCTTATTGCCGTCGAGGAATGCGTGGTTGTTGCCTAGCGACTCCATCAGCGCGGCCGCTTCTTCTTCGATGGAGTTGTAGTAGCCGGTCTGGGGACGGAAAACGGCGGCCTCAACCGCGCCCTTATCACGGACACCATGGAGACCGCCGAACAACTCGATCAATCGATGCTGCATCCGGTAGACTTCCGCTACCGTAAGGTAATCCGCCATTACTTGGCAAGACGCTGCAACAGGTCACGGTTGCGAGCAACCGACTGCTCGAAGGCATCCATCACCTCGGGGCGGACCAGGTGCTGGGACGGAACCACATTATGCAGGTAGAACCGGAGCGCCTGCTCGAGAACATGCCGCTTTGTTTGTCCATTCTGCTCCGCAACCGCAACGAACTCATCGTAGAGCTGGGCGTCGATCTCAGGAGTGAACTTCTTGGTCATCGTGGCTGGCATGGTTCCCACCTCCTTGGTTCGACTCTTAGTTTACCTCTTAACCATGATAAATCAAGATAAATCTTTATATATCCATCTCATTGGGAACAAACGCATTACATGTGAAATTGGCGATTTACGAGGCTGGTATCTTGCGGCCGATCGACCGCGTCTGGAGCATGCAGCTACGGTCATAAACGTCACTGATGACCCAACATAACGCGAAGACCAGCCAGCCTCAACTGGGTTCCCATTATCAAAACCGACTCTTCGTTGGCGCAGCACTGCCATTTCACTACTAGTCACTTGGCTATCGCGTAGCTCCAACCGTCTGCGCAGGCACCGCCTTGGACCCCGGCCGCAGCCACCAGATCAGCCCGCCACCGATCACCAGTCCAATCGCGATTAACTGAGTGCCCGACATCGCTCCGCCAAACACCGAGCCGCGTCCCGGATCGTCGCGCAGATACTCAAGGAAGAAACGCGCCGTCCCATAGATAAACATGAACGCGCCAAACACTTGCCCGTCAAACTTCCTCCGCTTCAGCAACCACATGAGGAGGAAGAAATTCGCCAGCTCCACCGCCGACTCGAACAGCTGCGTCGGTTCCAGCGGGATGTTAAGCGGCGTCCCCGTGATCGCGTTGGCCAGCGGATTGGTAAACGTCACGCCCCAGAAATGGTGCGTCGGTTTTCCGTAGCAGCATCCCGCGGCGAAACACCCAATCCGTCCAATCGCGTGTCCCAACGCCAAGCCAGGCGCAAACGCATCGCAGGTGCCGAGAGCCGGCATATGGTGCTTGCGGACGTACCATGCCGCAGCCACCATGGCCGCAAGCAATCCTCCGGAAAAAACTCCTCCGGCCTGCAGCGTGCTGACGCTGAAAATCTCGCGGGGCGACATGCCCTCATTGATGACATAAAGCACTTTGGAGCCCACGATTCCGCACAGCACCACCAGAATCCCCAGGTTCCAAGCCTTCTCGCCATCGATGCCCAGCCGCTCGGAGTTGCGCACACTAATCCACAAGCCTAGCAACACGCCGAGCGACACTAGGAGCCCATACGTCGGCAGAAAGAAGCGTCCGAGATGCACTAATTGTGGGTACACAGTTATTTGGATGCGGAAAACGACGGAATCGCTACCTGATCAGTCTAGCAGGAAGTAATTACTCGTGTGGCGCGGGGTAATCGTGTAAATCAAGCCGACCCACTATGCCGTGTGACGGGCCGAGAATGAACCCGTCGGTAGACGTTGGGAACCCGCCGAGACCCTTTAGGCATCTCCGCATGACGGAGCGTCGCACACCGGATCCTAGTTCGAGTCGAGTCCCCGTTCATTCTGCATTGGTTCAAAAATCGGTGACCGCCATCACCAACCTGGTAGGCCGGCTTTCAACTTGGATGCTAGGCAAAACGCGCCGGATGCGCAAGGGGAAACTCCAAAAAAGATGGCAGAGCGCTTGCAACCAAAGTAATCACGTCAGGGATTCCGGCCTTGCAAGATATCCCCGGTCGAGGATTTCCCCCGCAGAAAGCTGCGCAGCAAGCGGCCCAGCCCGAACCTTCGTCTACAAGCCTGATCAGGATCATGCAATTCCCATTTCCGTTCGGTTCATGTCCTGCAGCATCCCCTCCCCGCCTGAGGCCGCGATTCAGCCTCCAGTCGCTTGCGGGAAACTTCGGATTCGTGTCAGGCAAGACTTCAGCGGCTGAGCAAAAAACTCCGATTTTGGGTGGCGCAGTGCTTTTCAGCGCTGCGATAAGGCCGTGTTTTCAATGAGGGCTTTCAGCCCTGAGGTACTCACACTGTGTCTTTCGCAGCTTTCTGGACGGTTCACCGCGTTGCTTCTTGCGCCCAATAACTGGTTCGAGCCAGAACCGTTGCAGCATCCGGTTCCCGCAGGCGCACCCGAATTTGATGCAATCCAGCATGCGGATTCTTCGGCACAACGCTCAGCAGATACCGGCTATGTAAATGATTGGTGAAGTCGTTCATGCGTACTTCAAACTTCTTGCGCGTCGCAAACAACTCGTACTCTCCGCCCGTCATCGAGGCTACTGTGCTGGGAATATTCTTCCTTATGGCCTGCCGCGCCTGGAACATGAGGTCTAGGAAGTCGACCCCATTGTGCATCTCCGCCTTGTTGTTGCCGCGGCCCGTGTCGAGTATGTTCGAGAGCGCCGGCGAAAACGCGAGCGCGTAAACCACCGTATTGCTCTGCCCAATCGCCGCCACGACATCATCAACCTTGGCCGTATGGCTGCCATGGTCGCGCGTCTCGCTGATTAGCAGCAGCACCCGCTGCCGCTCCCTGGGCGCTTTTTCCAGCAACTTAACCGAATAGTCCACCGCATCAAGAATGGCGGCCCCGCCATCGCCTGCCTGCAAATCTTTCAGGTCCTGGGTAATCCGATCGGCGTTGCCGGTGAAGTCGTGAATGCCCTGAACCTGACTATCAAACTCCACAACGGCAACCTTGGCATGCCCTTGGCTGACGATGGGCTCCAGCATGGAGTTCAAGCCCTGTATCCGGGGAAATTCGTAGCTGGCCCGGCGGCCGCATTGGATGGCAATCACCAGCGAAATCGGTTGCGATTCCGGTGCCTCGTCTAGTTGTAGTGGCTGTTCGACTCCATCGTCCTCGATGACGAAATCCTTCGCCTGCAGCCCATACACAATCTCGCCCTGCTGGTTTTTGACCAGCGTGGGGATCAATACAACATTCGATTGTGTATGGAGGGTTGTTTCCTGAGAGGCAGCGCCACCAATCAGCAGCGCCGGCAACAGCAAATGCAGGCCGAATCTTCGCAGCTCAGCCAGCCTTGCGAGTCTCTTGCAGCACTTCATCGAGCGCCCTTGCCAATAGATGCGCCCGCTTCTCGTAATCGGTTGCCCCGGTATCTTGCTTTTTCTTCAGCAGGTGATACTCGTCGGCAATATTCAGCGCCGCCAAGACCGCCAGCCGAACCGTGTCGATTGTGTTTGTAGCCTCGGCCACGGCTCGCATCTTCGCATCTACGTACTCGGCAAGCTTCAGGATGTACTCTGGGTCTGAACCGCGCAGGTTATAGGCCTGATCAAAGATCTCCACCCGCACGCTCGAGTTCTGCGCGTCTTTCAGTGTTTGATCCTTCGTCGCCGTAGCCATCACTGTATTTGCTCCTCTCACTTCGAGGAACTGCTGTAAGCCGTTCGCCAGGGTTTTATAATTCTTGTCATTCCGAGCCGTTTGCACCCGCGACAGCGGCGAAAACTCGCGAGGACCCTGCTGTTCCGACGACCGACATCGGCTAGCTCGCCTGCTCCTCGGCAATTGACTCGATCTGATCGAGCATCTTCTCCACCCGGCCGCGAATCTCTTCCCGCTCTTTTCGCAACTGCACGGCCTCGCGCCGCAGAGTGTCGAGTTGCTCCTCGCGCTCTTCCAGTTGCTGCCGCAACCGCTGGCTGTCGCGTTCCGCCGCTGCCTGGGCCTGTCGCGCCGCTTTGTACATCTCTATAGTGCGATAAACTTTCTCTTCGAGCTCCTGAAAATCGTCTGCCGGAACCTGCTCCGCCACCTCTGCCACCACCTTTAACGCCATGATTGCACTTTTCCCGAGAGGATTTCGAACTTTTCCGAAGTATACTCCACATCCCTGTGGACGGACATAACACCTTGGCCAGCCAGTGCAAGCCCTGTCCGTGCAAAAATGGCTATAATGCCCGCGTGAGGTGACTTATGAAACGACTTGGATTTTTCACCATCGCATTGCCTGTTGTTCTGGTCGTTTTCGCTCTTCCCAGCGTAGCCAAAACCAGCGTCGAACTCAAAGATGCCCAGGGTAAAGGCGTGGGCACGGTAATCGTTTGGCAAAAGGGACCGGGTGTCGCCCTCCAACTAAATCTCCACGGTCTTCCCCCGGGAGAGCACGCGATTCACTTTCACACCAACGCCAAATGTGATGGCCCAGATTTCAAATCGGCTGGCGCGCATTTCAATCCCGAAAACAAGAAGCACGGCCTGGAAAATCCTGAGGGGCATCACGCCGGCGACATGATCAATTTCACCGTCGACGCCCAGGGCAAGGCCAAAACGAAACTCGAAGACAAAGACGCGACCCTTCTTGAGGACAGTCACTCACTCTTCAGTAACGGCGGCACAACCATCATCATCCACGCCAAAGCCGACGACATGAAAACTGATCCTTCCGGAAACTCCGGCGACCGCATAGCCTGCGGCGTGATCACGAAGTAGCCGCGTTCAGCCACGACTCATGTGGGGACAGCGCCTCGGCTGTCCGCCGAGCGCAGCGAGGAGCGGTTGTTCGCCGGAATCTTTCTCGGCAGGCCTTTGGGTGGCGCAGCGCTTCCAGCGTTGCGGCCAGCCCCGCCGTGACTGAGCGCTTCAGACCATGAGGGGCCTGCCAACCCCAGCCCTCATCTCCCAGCCCGCAATTTCTCCAACTTCTCCGCCGCCGCGTCCAGCGTCTCTAGTTTCTTGCAGAACGCAAATCGCACCTGCCGCGCCCCATCTCGCGGATCACGATAAAAACTTGACCCGGGCACCGCCGCCACGCCCATTTCTTTCACCAGATACTGAGTAAATGACACGTCATCCGCAAATCCAAACGCAGAAATGTCCGTCATTACGTAATACGCCCCGCGTGGACGAAAGCACCGGAACCCGGCCGCGGTCAGTGCCGGCATAAGATGGTCCCGTCGCACTCGATACCCTTCGGCCAGCTTCGCGTAATATTCGGCGGGCAAGCTCAATGCCGCGACACCCGCCTCCTGTAGCGGAGCCGGAGCGCCGACGGTCAGAAAATCATGCACTTTGCGGATCGCATTCGTGATCTTCTCCGGCGCAACCGCCCATCCCACACGCCATCCCGTCACACCGTACGTCTTCGACATTCCGTTGATGGTCACCGTCCGCTCGCGCATTCCTTCAAGCGACGCGATCGAGATGTGCTCAGTCCCGTCATACAGAATGTGCTCGTAAATCTCATCCGTAATTGCCAGCACATCGAACTCAACGCACAGGTCACGGATCAATTCCAGTTCCGCTTGCGTGAACACCTTGCCGGTGGGGTTATTTGGCGTGTTCAGGATGATCGCTTTCGTGTGTTTATGAAACGCCGCCCGCAATTCCTTCTCATCCAAACTCCACTCGCCGCCTTCGCTGATCGGCGGGCGCAGTTTCACGAACCTCGGCTTCGCCCCACTCAGTACCGAGTCCGGCCCATAGTTCTCGTAAAACGGCTCGAAGATCACGACTTCATCGCCCGTATTGCACACCGCGAGCAAAGTCGAAATCATTGCCTCCGTCGATCCGCAACATACCGTGATCTCTTTCTCCGGATCGATTGCAATGCCCTGCCACACACCCATCTGCCGCGCAATCGCCTGCCGCAGATTCTTCGCGCCCCAGGTGATCGCATACTGATTCACATCGTCCGCAACCGCCTGCTGCGCCGCCCTTTTGATCTCGGCCGGAGCGGGAAAGTCGGGAAACCCCTGTGCCAGGTTCACTGCTCCATAGAGCATCGCCTGCCGCGTCATCTCGCGGATGACCGACTCAGTAAAATGCTCGACCTTGTCACTGAGGAAATGCCTGGAGTGGATGTCCACGTTTGCCACAGTCCGGTCAGAGTAGCATAGCCGATTTCAAATTGGGACAGCGCAATACGAGCAGTAGTTTTGGGTGGCGCAGCGCTTTCAGCGCTGCGATAATCGCGATGTTTCGATGCGGGCTTCAGCCCCTGAGGTACCTCGGCGACTAAAGTCGGTTTCTTGTAAGCCTCAATCGCAGGGCTGAAAGCGCTGCGTACCCAAAAGCTATTTCTTCACCACAATCCCCAACTCCCGCAACTGCTTCTCTCCCACCGGCGTCGGAGCGTCCACCATCAAATCCACCGCGCGCGCCGTCTTCGGGAACGGGATCACCTCACGCAAACTCTCAGCCCCCGCCAGAATCATCACGATGCGATCGAGCCCCAGCGCAATCCCTCCATGCGGAGGCGTGCCATACTCCAGCGCCTCTAGAAAGAATCCAAACCGTGCCCGCGCCTCTTCTTCAGTCATGCCCAGGGCGCGAAAGATTCTCCGCTGCACATCCTGCCGGTGAATACGAATCGACCCCGACCCCAGCTCTGTGCCGTTCAGCACCACGTCATAGGCCAGCGCCCGCACCGAGCTCAGCGCCGACTGCGGATCGTTCAACGACTCCACTCCCGTCTCCAGCTTCGGCATGTCCTCTTCATGCGGCGAGGTAAACGGATGGTGCGCCGCATTCCACTGCTTCTCGCCTTCATCCCACTCGAACATGGGGAAGTTCGTGACCCATAGAAAACGGAAATCTTTTTCAGGATCGCCGGTCTTCTTGAAAATGCCGTGCCGCTCGGCATATTTCTGCGCCAGTGCAAGGCGTAACAATCCGGCCGAAGCATAAATCGCCAGCTCCTGCGGCGTGACTTTCCGATGCGGCGGAACCGGAACCGCGGTCTGCGCTTCCGTTTGCGCAGAAACAGTCTGCGCCGATCCGGCCACAATCACGATCAGGTCGCCTGCCTCGACCCCACTCTTCGCCACAATCTTCGCAGCCGCCTCCGGAAAATTCTTCTCAATCCGCTTGAAGTCCTCAAACACCTTGGCGCCGCCTTTGGATACGAAGAGCGGCTTGATGCTGTCCCGCTCCGCGCGTGAAAGCTCGCCCAGCTTCGGAATGCGAATCGCCACCACCGGCAAATTCGTATTCACGGCAAGCTGCTGCAGGTTCTCCGGCGCGAAACATTCCCGGACATCCGTAAACGCTGGCAGCCGCAAATCCGGCTTGTCGATCCCATACAGCCGGATCGCCTCGTCATAATCCATGCGGGGAAATGGCGTCTTGATCTCCGACCCCGCCGCCCGGAACGCCGCCGTAAGAAATCCCTCGACTACTTCCCAAACCCGCTCTGGTTGCGGATACGACATCTCCAGATCGATCTGGGTAAACTCCGGTTGCCGGTCGGCGCGCAAATCTTCGTCGCGGAAACAGCGCACAATCTGGAAATATTTATCGAAGCCCGAGATCATCAGGATCTGCTTGAACAGCTGCGGCGATTGCGGCAACGCATAAAACGTCCCCGGCTGTACCCGGCTGGGCACCAGATAGTCTCGGGCGCCCTCGGGCGTTGACCGCGTCATGAACGGCGTTTCGATTTCAAAGAATCCCTGCGCGGAAAGATAGTCCCGGATCGCCTTCGCCACTTTGTGCCGCAGTTCGATGTTGAACTGCATGACATCACGCCGCAGATCGATATAGCGGTATTTCAGGCGCGTCTCTTCATTCGTGAGCGCCGTGTCCGACGGCAGGAACGGCGGCAGCTTCGACTCGTTCAGTATGCGCAATTCTTCGGCTACCAATTCCACTTCGCCGGTGGGCATATTCGGATTTACGGTATTGGCATCGCGCAACTTCACCGTACCCGTCACGGCGATGACGTACTCGTTACGCAGAGCCTCCGCCTTTTCGTGGATCACAGCGTTGCGCTCGGCATTGATGACCACCTGGGTCACTCCCGAGCGATCACGCAGGTCGACAAACAGCAGATTGCCGTGGTCGCGACGCCGGTTTACCCAGCCCATCAGCACCGCTTTTTTGCCAGCCTCCGAGGCGCGCAGCGCCCCGCACATGTGCGTTCGTCGTAGATCGCCAAGAAAGTCGAGCAAGATATGTCCTTACAGTGAGAAATACGGCGGAAAGCCGAATCAGAGATTATAAACGGTGAGAGAACTAACGGGCAGTTGCTGTGGCGGGCCCTCAAGGCCGCGGACTCTTAGCAGTTGCGGATACGCAGCGGTCTTTGGGTGGCGCCGCGCTTTCAGCGCTGCGATAAGAACCTGCTTTTAATGAGGGCTTCAGCCGCTGAGGTACTCACGTCGGCGAGAAACCTATTTCTTCGTTGCCTTACCGTCCATCACAGTGGTCCACTTCGTCCCGTCCTGCGACATATCATAGGAAAAAGTATATGACGTCGAAGAAGGCATCTTCATGGTGAAGCGCCCCTTCATGGTCATGCCACCCATCTTCTCGTCGGCAGTCCATATCCAGGTGTCGCCATCTAGGCTGCCTTTCGAATCTTCGAATTCACCGAAGCTATTGAACTCGCGGTAGGTATAGGCCTTATCGTCGTTGGAATATCCCATGACTGACAATCCCACTCCGCTACCCATTGAACTCTTGTACTCCGAGTGGCAAACAAGATAGAAGCCGCCTTCCATCCATTCGCATTTTTCGTTTTCCGTCATCTTGCCGCCCGGACCCATCGGCCCCGGCTTCATGTCGCCATCCAGAGTCCATGAGCCCACGAACACATCCAGCTTCTTGAGTTCCGGTGCTGGTTTGGGCGCTTCCATCTGTGCGATCGCTGCTCCTGCCAACATCATCCACGCCGCCAGAATCGTTCCCACTCGTGTCATGCGAATCTCCTCAAATTTGCTTGAGTATTTCTCCAAGGTCCAGCACGCAGATACTAGGCCCGTTTGGAGAAGGGAGTCAACGTTGATTCTCCAGACAACGGCGTCCAGCGTCATCAACATTAAAGTTTCACCCGAACTGCCGGTTTCTTACCAATCTCCCCAATGCGTCGGAGTCGTCTGCTGAAACTTCAACTTCCATGCACTTCCCTGCTTCACCCATACCGAGCTCCAGTGTTGGTAGCGCGGAGGCGGCCCTTGATCCTCCGAAGGCGGAACCCGCACGATCACATCGTAGGTGACCATGGACGCCCCCTCGCCCAACTCCACCACCGTAACGTTGTACGGAGTCAATTCGACTCCGCCCAAGCTCAGTTCGCCGAGGACCTCCTGCCGGTCGTGCAACTGGCCGTCAACGCCGACCAGCGAATAGTCATCAGCGAGCGCGCGTTTGAAATATTCGGCATCGCCCTTCTTCGCCGCCGCGACGAAGCTCTTCTCATTGGCAACCAGCGTCTGTTGCAATGGAGTGACAGGCTTGGCGGGCGCAGATGTTTGCCCGAACCCAGCCAGAGAAAAAGCGCCGCAAAATAGAAGGACGACCACCAAACGGTTTTTCATGTAAGCCCTCCCTGTGTCTCGTATGGATTCCACCCAAGCTTTGTCGCCCCTGAACTGACTGCATACCGATGAACTAGACAAGCGGCCCATACCGGCGTCCCATGCCACGGAGCTGTGCTTGGCGGCGGTGCCTTCCGGTGGCGTGGCGCTCGTGGGTGGCGCAGCGCTTCCAGCGCTGCGATAACCGCCTTGTTGAGGAACGGGCTTTGAGCCCCCCGGGGCATTCAACGCTCGCCCTGGATTCTCCGCGCCAAATCCCCCCGCGCCACCGACACTTGCTCCCCGGTCGCCAGATCCTTCAACGCGAAGGCATCGGCTTTCACTTCATTCTCACCCACTATCAAAATGTATTTCGCTCCCACCTTGGTCGCCAACTCAAACGACTTCTTCAGCCGGAAGCTCTCATCTCCCAGCTCGACGACCAAGTCGTGCCGGCGTAACTCCCGTGCCAGCCGTGCTGCCTCCGCATTCATGCCCAGGCCCAGCGGCGCGATATACATATCAGGCTTGTGCAGCACGGCCTCGGCCGAGGCGGATTCCTGCAGCGACATCACCAGGCGGTCTTCGCCGATCGCAAACCCAATCCCCGGAGCCGCCGGCCCGCCCAGCGCCTCTGACAATCCGTCATATCGTCCGCCACCCAGAATCGCGTTCTGCGCGCCCAGCGCCCCGTGCGTAAACTCAAATGCTGTGCGCGTGTAGTAGTCGAGCCCGCGCACCAGCCGATCGTTCAAAGTAAACGACACGCCTACGGCCTTAAGGATTTCCTGCACCGCCACAAAGTGCGTGCGGCAGGGTTCATCCAAAAACTGGCTAATGCGCGGCAGCTTTTCGATGATCGGCTGATCCTCCGGCACTTTGCAGTCAAAAACGCGCAGCGGATTTGTCACCGCTCGCCGCTGGCAATCCACGCACATCTTCCCCACCACCGGCTCCAACGCTTTGCGCAGCGCCTCGTTGAAAGCCACCCGGTCGTTGGGACATCCCACCGAATTCAGTTCGAGATTCCATCCCGCAATCCCCAACCGGTCAAGCAGCGTCGCCAGCATCTCCAAAATTTCGGCATCGCGCGCCGGAGACTCGCTCCCCGCCGACGCCGGCCCAATTACCTCCGCCCCAATCTGATAAAACTGCCGGTACCGCCCCTTCTGAGGACGCTCCCGCCGAAACTGCGGCCCAATGTAGTAAAGCTTGTTCAGCCCGCGATCCCACAGCTTGTGTTCGATGTAAGCCCGCACTACGCCGGCGGTGTTTTCGGGACGGAGCGTCAGCATGTGTCCCTTTTCACTTGCGGCCCGTCCGCGATCCTCCCAGGTATACATCTCCTTCGAAACGATATCCGTCTCTTCGCCAACTCCGCGCGCGAACAGCTGCGTGTCCTCGAAAATTGGCGTGCGGATCTCCTCGAAGTTGTAAGCGCGAAACACATCCCGCACCGCCGACTCCACAAAGTTCCACAGCGCCGTCTCCGGCGGCAGCAGATCGCGCGTCCCTCGCACAGCTTTGATCATTCAGTTCTCAGTTCTCGTTGTCGATCTCTTTTTCGAGTTGTCATCCTGAGCGGAGACTTGTCTTTCGCTTTGCGAAAGACAAGTCGCAGTCGAAGGACCCCTTGCAACTCGATCGTCCCAGCGGCCTCCCAGGGAGTCCTCTCTCCGAGCCCGCATCGTCCGAAGCAGAGGAAGAACGCCCTGACGCGGCCACCGCTATACATAGGGAATAGGGATCCTTCGACTCCGAAAACCGATTCGCAATGCGAATCGGTTTCCTCCGCTCAGGATGACAGCTCTGCACTCAGGGCTGCCGCTCCTTCAAATACTCTTCTTTGTACCCCAAATAATTCCGGGCATACCGCATGATGCTCTCCTGGTCGCGCTCCTCCAGCTTCCGCCGGAACTTCCCCGGGGACCCCATCCATAACGATCCGGGCTCGACCACCGTCTTCTCCGGAATCAGAGTGCCTGCCGCGATAATCGATCCCGCTCCAATCCTCGCGCCATTCAAAATAATGGACCCCATGCCGATCAGGCAGCGATCTTCGACGACACATCCATGCAAAGTCACAGAATGTCCCACGGTCACATACTCGCCGAGAAAGACGCCATACTGCTCCTTCATCCCGTGCAACACGCTGCAATCCTGCACATTCGAATGCGTTCCAATCCGGATCGAATGTACATCCCCGCGCAGCACGGTATTCATCCACACCGACGCATGCTCGCCGAGCACCACGTCGCCAATAATCTGCGCCGACTCATCCACGTAGCACGTGGATGGGATCGTGGGCGTAACCCCTTTATAAGACCGGATCATCTCGTTGTTGGGCGGCGCAGAGCTGTGCGCGGCAACCCCAACCAGAAGAGAAACCATAGCACGCACCTACGCCACATTCCCACTCCGGGAACAAATCCCAAAAATGCCCGCGACCTCACTGACCTTCTGGCTCCGCCCATGCTATACAAAAACCTGGGTTCTCCTTTTTCGCGGAGGAGGCTTCCGGCCATGCGTTGCTTCAGCGCAACCCGGGTTCTCCTCCGCACTTTTGCCCCAACCGGCGTCCGGTAACGCCGCTGGAGCTGCCCTCCGAGCCTCATCTCGACCACAGGTGGAATCCCTATGTCGCGCGGCTCGAATTGTGCCCTTCGCACCCTCTTCTCGTGCTTACTATTATTGTTTATCGTCGTCAACACGGTCCGCGCCCAGGACGCCACCACCGGCGCCATCCGCGGCACTGTACTTGATCCTCTGGGTGGCCGCGTTCCGCAGGCCACCATCGTGCTCGTCAACATCGCCACCGGCTCGCGTCACTCTGCGACCAGTGACGCCGAGGGCCGCTTCGCCTTCGACATTCTGCCCCCTGGTGATTACTCCGCCCGCGCCGTGGCCCAAGGCATGTCACCGCAAGTTACGCCACAGCTCCACGTCGACGTCGGCGGATCTGCGGAACTAACGTTCCACCTCACCATCGCCGGCGCGCAAGAGAACATCACTGTCTCTGCTGCACCGGGATTGGTCGAAACCACGGCCAGCGGCGTGTCCACGCTTCTCGACGAGCGTGCCATCGGGGATTTCCCGCTCAACGGCCGCCGTTTCTCTGACCTTGCTTTGTTCTCACCCGGCGTCACACAAGATCCGCGCAGCCTGACCTCTGCCACCAACGGCGATCTCTCGTTCGGTGGACTACGCGGCTTCCACAACAGCTTTCTGGTCGATGGCGGCGACTACAATAACGCCTTCTTCGCCCAGGCTCGCGGCCGTTACCGCGCGCCTTACCAGTTCTCCACCGAAGTGGTACAGGAGTTCCGTGTCTCCTCTAACTCCTTCGGCGCCGAACTGGGACGCTCCGGAGGCGCCGTCGTCAACGTCATCACTAAATCAGGTTCCAACCACATGCGCGGCACCGCGTTCTACTTTCTGCGCGACAGCTCGTTCGGCGCGGCCAATCGTTTCATGGCCTTCAAGCCGCACAACCGCCAGCAGCAGATGGGCGGTACCATCGGAGGCCCGCTCAAGCGCAATAAAGTTTTCTTCTTTGCCGGATTCGATCAGCACATCTTTCACGTTCCCAACGTCGTCGAATTTCTGAACGGCACCGCGCAGGTTGTGCCCCAACCTGGCGCTGGACCGGCAACCCCCGGCGACTATGAAGCCAGCGACCAGGCACTGGTCTTCGCTTCCGCGGCGCAACTTACTTCGCTGGCCGGCACCTACCCCTCCGCCCAGATCGGCAACTCTTCGTTCGCCAAACTCGACATCAACCTCAGCCCGCGCCATCAACTTACTCTCCGCTTCGCCACTTCCCGCTATTGGGGATCGAACAACGTCTTCCTCGACCCGGCCAGCCCCGTCACTAACGATTCCATCAGCAACAACGGTCAGGAAACCGTCACCACTGAGACTGCCTCCGTGGCGCTAACCAGCGCTTTTTCGTCGCACCTGATCAGCCATCTGCGCGCGCAATTCTCCCACGACCGTCAACAATCCTTCACCAACACCAGCGACGTGCTGGTAAAAATCCCCACCATCCTCGATGGCGTGGGACGTTCCACTCTGTTGCCCCGCCAAACTCGCGAGCACCGCCTGCATCTAGCCGAAACCCTGAACCTTGAAGGCCGCCGTCATTCCTGGAAGTTCGGAGGTGACTTGCTCACCACCTGGATCTACGATTTCTTCCCCAGCCGCCAAAGCGGCGAGTACCTTTTCTATCCCATCAAGGTCAACCCTTTCACCTTCGAACCCATGGAAGCCGGGCTCCTCCTCACGCCCCTGCGCTCCTATGCCCACGAGGTCCCACATTACTACCTGCAGAACTTCGGCAGCGCCGTCTCGTCTCCAGACACGAAGGAGTACGCTGCCTTTGCCCAAGACTCCGTCCGCGTCACCAATCGCCTGGCCGTAAATCTTGGCCTGCGCTGGGACTTGCAAACCTTCTCGACCGCTGACTTGATCTCGAATCCGCTTTTCCCGCCCTCGGGCAAAGTGCCTTTCCAGCCCAGCAACCTCGCTCCCCGAGCAGGACTTGCCTACTCCATCGGAAACTCGCGCCCGCTCGTCGTCCGCGCCGGCTGGGGATTGTTCTTCGTGCGCATTCCCCAGATCTATAACTCAATCATCGCCACCGAAAACGGCATCACCAATGCCAGCGTCTTTCTCAATAACACCCACTACTATGACCACCAGGTCTTTCCCGCCTATCCCAATCCGCTCGTGAGCTGTCCGCTGATCGCCGCTTCCTGCTCCCTGCCACCCGGATTTACCACGGGCGTCACCAACAGTCTCTCCGCTTTTGCGCCAAATTTCGTCACTCCTCGCGTGCAGCAGGCCAGTGTCACAGTCGAGAAAGAAGTCGTCGAACACACTACTGTGGCGCTCTCTTATTTGTACGTTCACGGCGAACATCTTATCCGCGCTCTCGACGTCAACCTGCCGCAGCCCGTTAACGCCACCTATCCCATCTTCGACTCGACCGGCTCCATTTTTACGGGTGGCTACTACACCGTCTCCTCCTTTGCGACCTGGCAGTTCGGCCGCACGCTCGACTGTCCTTTCCCGCCCTGCATCAACCCACTTGGACGCCCCATCGCCCAACTTGGAGCGATTAACGAGTTCCAAAGCGCCGCCTCCAGCCTCTACAACGGAGCCACGCTCTCAGTGAATCGCCGCATAGCTCACGGAGTTTACCTGCGCCTTGCCTACACCTATGCCCACGCCATCGACGATGGACAGGACGCCCTCGTAGCCGGTCAGCCGGCCACAGTACAGAATTCCTATTTCCCCAGCACCGAGCGCGGTCCCAGTGTCACCGACCAGCGCCATCGCTTGGTGGCCGGATTCTCCGCAGAGCCTCGCCTCTTCCATCGCGGCCACGAACTTCTCGGTCACTTCTTCAACGAATGGAAAATCTCCTCGGTGGTGAACATCGGCAGCGGACGTCCCGTCAACGCCACCGTTTCCGGCGATCCCAACCAGGACGGCAACGGCCTCAACGACCGCCTCCCTGGCTACGGCCGTAACGCCTTCACCGGACCCGACTACGCCACCACCGACCTCCGCCTCACTCGCAAAATCCGCCTCACGGAGCGCTACAAACTGGATCTCATCGGCGAGTCCTTCAACCTTTTCAACCGCGACAACCAGCGTCTCATCATCACCTCAAACGGCCTCATCGCTAATGCCACGACCTTCGTGCAGAGCTCTACGAAAGTCGGCCTTGCTCCCTACCCGGGCTACTATCAACAACCACAAAACTTCATGAAACCCAACGCCGCCTACGCCCCCAGACAGATCCAACTCGCCCTGAAATTGGTCTTTTAGCAGGTCCTCGACGTCGACGATGTTGATAGGTTCCGCACGGAAGAAACTACGACCCAGCAAGCGGGAAAGGGGGCGCGATTTCGTCTTGCGTCCACGATGGGTATAACGCCATGGTTCGCGCCGATCGTCCGAACTCTCTGCTCCGCCCGGCATTCGGTTCGTATCAGGGCACGCCTTCAGGCGTGTCGTAATACAAGCACAACGACTCGGCTTCAGCCGCTGGCGGTATTGGAGCAGAAGCCCGAAATCGGGGAGAAAGTTCATTTTGAGACAAATGCAACCGCTTGATCCCGTCATTCCCTCTTGACTTAGGGTCAAATCCTTGTAATAACTATCGGGTCCTACAGGACGAGTTTGGGGGTGTGTCAGTTTGGCGGAAGTACGACTTCAAGAGGGCGAATCCCTCGAAAATGCATTGCGCCGGTTTAAGCGTAAGGTGCAACAGGAAGACATCATTAAGGAGGTCAAGCGCCACTCCTTTTACCTGAAGCCCGGCGAGAAAAAGCGCGTGAAGGCTGCATTAGCCCGCAAGCGCGCCCGCAAAAAGACGCGCAAGGAACAGGACTAGAGCATTAAAGGGTCGCCCCTTCCCGGGGCGGCCCTGCTCGGTTTGGCCCCCACCAAGACCGAGTTGCAACACGGGATCTTTCATACTCATCGTTCATCCGGCATTCAAGCACGAAAAGCTGTACCCGCGCACCGTCCTAGGTGCGTGGCGGGCCGAGTCCAAGGGGCAATTCGAGGGGGGAACACAACCTGTATTTTCTCTGTACCACCGCCTTCCCCGCGAGTGGCGCGAGAAAACGGGCTGAAGGGAGCCATCCTCAAAATGGAATTTCAGGACAAGATGCTGAAGTGTATCGACTGCGGGGCTGATTTTGTCTTCACCGCCGGGGAGCAGCTTTTTTTTCATGACAAGCAATTCAAGAATGAGCCCAAGCGTTGCAAAACCTGCAAGTCAAAGCGCACGGCGGTACTCAGCTCCAACGCACCGCCACAGGGACAGAATTACCACTACAGCAAAGTAGAGACTCGGGCCATCTGCTCGGGCTGCGGCAAGGAAACTACGGTTCCTTTCCGTCCCACGCAGGGACGCCCCGTGTTCTGTCGCGAATGCTTCCAGCAGCGCAGGCCAGCAGCCTCCGCATAATCGCAGCTCTTGCTGGCCGGCTGAACGCAGCAGCAATCCTCCGGCATGGGCAATCGTGTGTTCCAGCAGATTCGGAATCCGAAAACTGTCCACACTGCTGTTCTGACTCAGAAGTCCTTTATATAATCGACGCCTTTGAAAGGGCGCGGCTTCAGCCGCGCCGAAGGTGCATTTTTAAAAAAATATGGGCTTTTAAGCCCCCTGAGGCTGCGGATCATCCGAACCGCCACGGTTCACCAACGACTTCTGACTCAGGACTCCAGCGACGGTCGCACCTGCTCTCTCTCGGAACGAAGTCAGGGGGTTGCTGACGTCACTTGTGCGGCCAGTTTCCCCACAACGAAGGGGCATACGCTACCATAGTTCTGTGGCCAGCTATTACGTGGAGAATTTCGGTTGCCGTGCGACGCAGGCCGATGGCGCCGCCCTTGAACGCCAGTTCGAGGAGCGCGGCTTGGCCCGCGCCTCCACACCCACGCAAGCCGACGTAGTCATCTTGAATTCTTGTACCGTTACTGCGGTCGCCGATCAGGATGCACGGGCGGCGATTCGCCGCGTGCGGCGTCAGAATCCCACGGCGAAGATCGTCGTTACCGGATGCTACGCTCAGCGTGCCCCTGAAGAAATTGCTGCGTTGCCCGGTGTAACTTGCGTTGTGGGGAATTCGCACAAACATCAACTCGCTGAGATCGCCTTGCGCGGCCATCCGGACGCGCATGCTCGGGAAGGGTGTGACTTCTCCAGCAGCCAGCTGGCCTCTGTCGCCGAGGTCGGCGGTGATTTGGAGTTCCGCAGTCCTTTCGGCACGGCGAAAAACGATTTGGAGTTTCGCCGTGCTTCCGGTATGACGACAAATGGTTTTGGGTGGCGCAGCGCTTCGAGCGCTGCGAAAAACGCCGCTTTGTTAGAAAGGGCTTTAGCCCCCGAGGGCTCCGCTTTCATCCCGCTCACTACTCTGACCGCCGAAGCTCGAAGCCCGATCTTCGTCTCCGACATCTTCGCCCACACCGAACTCTTGGCTGCTCCTGTTTTCGACGCCGCCAACGAGCGCACTCGTCCCAATCTCAAAGTGCAGGACGGCTGCGACAACCGCTGTTCCTTTTGTGTGATCCCGTACGTGCGCGGGCAGAGCCGGTCATTGCCATTGGATGAAATTGTTCGCGAGGTGAATACGTTGGTCGAGGCGGGTTATCGCGAAGTCGTCATCAGCGGCATCAATCTCGGACGCTGGGGGCGCGATCTGGCTGTCAGCCATCCGCCATCCTTGGTCAGCGAAAACCAAGACCTCAGACGTCGGACCTCAGACCTCGGGCTTCAGACCTCAGATCTCGGCAATGGGCTGGCGGCTGAGGTCCGATGGCCGAGGTCCGACGGCGCATTCCCGCGCTTCGAGGATCTGGTCTCGACCATCCTGTCAGAAACCTCGCTCGAAAAACTGCGCATCTCCTCCATCGAGCCCATGGATTGGAGCGACGACCTCATCGCTCTCGTTGCTGAATCTCCGCGCATCGCCAAGCATGCCCACGTCCCCATGCAATCGGGCAGTGACGCGGTTCTGCGCCGCATGCACCGCAAATATCGGCCCTGGCACTATCGGGAGAAAATCGAGAAGATTCGCGCCGCCATGCCCACCGCCGCGATCGGAGCCGACGTCATGGCCGGCTTCCCCGGTGAGACCGACGCCGAATTCGAGGCCACGCGCCGCATGATCGAAGACCTGCCCTTCACCTATCTCCACGTCTTCACCTACTCGGCGCGCCCCGGAACTCCAGCCGCGACCATGCGCGATCAAGTTCCCGTCCACGTAGCCCGCGAGCGCAACCGAATCCTGCGCGAACTAGGCGCGGGAAAAAAACAAGCCTTCATGCGCAGCTTCATTGGCAAAACAGTAGACGCCATCACATTGAGTTCCACCTACTCCTTGTCATCCCGAGCGCAGTCCGTTGATTTGCTCGCAAATCAATCGGGCGCAGTCGAGGGACCTGCTGTTTTTGCAGAGACGATCTTCACCGAAGCCCTAACCGACAATTACCTGAAGCTTCGCCTCACCGGACGCCACCGGCCCAACCGCTGGCTGCGCGCGCGAGTTGAAGATGTACAGGGAGAAACCCTGGCCGGTAACGTGCCGGCACAGCTCAAGGAGTCGTAGGGATTTCCAAGCAGGATACGATCGTGGAATCCCACCCTTGACACAGAACGTCAAGGATGGGGCACCCGGTTCCCGGCATTAATGCTGCCTGCCCCTAGAAAACCGCTGCCTCCGCCGATATTGCTATCCGCTACTTCGCAGCCGTCTTCAAAACTACCGTGTTGCGTTCGTCACCGGCGATAATGCGGTAGAACTTCCTGAGATCCTCGGCCTTTGCCACTGGAACGCTAAGTTCCTTCACTTCAAACGTCCGTGTGTAGTCAATTACGTTGCCCTTCACTTCCGTCTTCGAGTGATAGCTCGCAAATCCGTAGTCCGCGTCGACGGGCGGCGGCAGATCATCCACTTCGTACCCTGGCGGGATTGTAATTTCAAATGTATCCGTGTCTCGCGACGGCCCCTCAAATTCGATGGCGAATTTCCGCGGCTCCTTGGTTTCCAGAAGGGCCTGCGATTTAATTCCCAACACCCGGGGCCGCACCAGCAGCAAGTTGCCCGCGTTCTTGGCGTAGTTATCGGACTCAAATGAGTACTCAAAGCCGAATGGCCGATCCGTATGTTGAAGATTGTTGATGGTTGCACGGGTAACGTGAAAGTTAGAAAGCGAACCGGCGAGCAGCGTCTCGATCGGCTTGATCCGGTCAGTATCCTTGGTTACGGCGCGAAGCGCCCACCTTTCTGACCAGGCACGGCCGCCCAATCGCACTTCCTTGACCTCGCCCTTCAACCTACCCATTGGGTCCAGAGTCAGCCTGCCGGTGCGCTCAATGCTATTCATGTTGGAAGGCTGCTGCGGCAATTGCACCAACTCGCCGCCGTTGGGCGACACCAGCAGGGCATAGTTGGCCTGCAGGTCTCCTTTAATCTGTCCGAACGGGGTCATTTCATCGGTGGGATCGAAGAATAACAACCTGCCCAGCTTGGGATGCTGCACGGTGGACACCAGCGACGAATCGGCGAGTCCATCGGGCAATTTGATGGCGGTGATAACGTGGTTGAAGGCGTTATGCGGCGGCGTTTCTCGCGTGATCGCCCCTCGCCGGGTATTGATCACCACATAGTAGGATTCGATACCCATCTCTCGCAGCATGCTGCGCATCAAGGTAGCCTTGTCTTTACAGTCTCCGTATCGGTGCAAGAATACGTCGGGAGCGGCGTGCGGCTGCCAACTTCCGATGCCCAATTCGATGCCAACATAGCGAATGTCATGCTGCATGAACTCAGCAAGGGCTTGCATCTTCTCGAGCGACGTTTTCTTCGACGCGGTCAAGGCGGTCACTTCCTGCTTGATCTGGGCAGAGGCATCGGTCCGTCCGCTGGCTAGGTTCCCGTACCACTTTCCCATGTCATCCCAGGCAGCAAATCCATTCAGAGGCCTGCCACCGGGCGGAAAGAACGACACAATCATCTGACCAGAAACCCCGTGCAGGGGCGGCATGTCGGGTTCCCGGCGGAGATCCTTGATGTCGTTGACTGTCCACCGCCAGGTATTGTTTCCAGCCTCTGTTGGTCTAGCCTCAGCATGGTTCAGCCATGAGACCTTGAATTCCCAACTGGCTGGAAGCTGGAGGGAAAAATGGCTTTCCCGCACCGGATCCAATTCCTGGAAATACCAGATATCCTGAAGAAAGAAAGGCTGCTCCTCCACTTCGTATTCATATCCGACGATATTTCCCGGCTCTGGCGCGGGAATCTCCAAGATCCTGAACTTGACGTCATCCACCAGAATGCCGCCGCCGCTGAACGACTTGTCGACCGCATCCTTGTCCTTAACTTCATAGTCCTTGCCTTGCGCGGGAATGCACCAACCATGCAGACTCTTAATCTTCCTTTGCGGGTTGAAGTAAACGCCGACTGTGCCGTGTTCACGACCATTAGGGCGCAGAATTTTGTAGGCCTCGCGAACGTTCGTCTTGATCTTGTCCGCCGACAATACTGTTACGCTGGTTTCGGAATACAGCAGGACGGCATCCGTCTTCTGATCATAGGAAGGCAAAGGCGCACTCACCAAAGCGTGCATCCACTGGGGCGCATCGCCGCCTGCCACGGCGCGTGGTACCCACGCGAGTATACAAACGGCGATCCCAACGGAAAGTAACAATGCCGGCTGTTCAGTTGCTCGCGGACGTCGCACCCGGTTGCAGCAGAACCTGTTCTTCATCTCCGCTCCTCACTACCTGAAAAAAATTCCGCAGTGCCGAGTAGTATTTCTGCTCCAGGATCAACACATCGAAGTTCAGCTTCCGAACCACGTGCACTGTGGCGCTATCGCTTTCTGCTTTCAGGCTGTAGGCAATGATGTGTGCGTCCTGGGTCTGTGGCGGGGGCAGGTTGCTCACTTTCCAGCCCGCAGGAAGCTCGATCGTAACGTCATCCGTTTTCTCGTATGGATATTCAAAATAGATAGGATGCACGCGGTTGGCATGTTCAAAAACATGCTTCTCATACGCAGCAAAAAAACCAACCGGAAGCATCACTTTCTTGCCCGCACTTGACGCCCAACCGGAGATCTTCAGGTTGAGTTCCGCCACCAAAGGAGATGCGCTACTCGCCCAGTCAGGTTTGTTCATCAGTTCCAACTCGGCGGCTCCCGGCACCTGTTCCTTCAGTTGGTCTTCCAGAAATTTTTTACGGTCAACTTCATCCGCATTCCGCTGTTCCAGTCGCCGATACATGGCCTCCAGCCCGGTATAGGTGACGGTCAGAGTTCCTTCCAGGTCACCACTATCGGATAGCTTCAGCTTTGCCTTCCGATGAATCTGGGAATCCGAACTCGGCGGAAGCGCAGTCGTAACCCACTTGCCGCCGTCCTTGTCTAGACACAACCCGCGAGTTCCTGTTTCCGACCAGGTCAGCATTCCGAAAGGCGTGAAAGCCGCTCCGGGATCGAAATAAAGTTCCTTGCCATTGCTCTTTACCAAGACAACATTTGCATCCAGCTTCCCGCTTTGCATCATTCTGGGCTCGAAGAAATATTGCCGGCGGTCGGAGACCAAGCACCCATAGGCTTCGAAGCCGGCGGCCCGCACCAGCGCCAGATAGAGCCAGGTCAGCTGTGCACCATTCCCATAGCCACGCTTCCAAAGTTCCTCCACGTTCGCTGGAGGTTTTTCTTTGTCCCGTTTTTCTTCCTGCTCGGTCTTCCGCAGCTCGTACGACGTATTCCGAATTGCTTGGACCCGGTCATAGATCTTGCGCAATTTCAATTCCGGCGGATCATTCGGAGAAACGATCTGGGCCACGGCCTCTTCAATCGCCTTGCGCTTCCCTGTGAAGCTCTCCACGAAGCCGTTTCGCTTCTTGCCGACCTTCTGCCAAAACTTGTCGGGGTCCGATTCCGGAAGGTCCAGCGAGTAGATGAAGTCCACACGCGACTTCAGTTCATTCGCCGGGGGCATGAAATCCTCAGCCTGGAAGGCGGGAATGTCATGGGCTTCCAGCCGGATGAGGTGGTCGGCACCTTGCGCGGGTTGAATTGTGCCGGGTGGCAATCCCTGCCAGGTCCAGCGCAGGTTGAAAGGGTTCTCGAAGGTGCTTGGGTAGGGCTTCAAAGAGAACTTCGCACTCTTGGTGAACAGATCCTCGCTCAAGATCCAGTTTGAGTCGTACAGGGAATGCTCTTTGAGGTCGTAGGTGTAGAAATACTCAATGATGCTGCCCACCTGAACGTCAGGAAGAGTGAACGTCTTGGCGAAATACTTAAGTTTTCTGGCCTTGGCGATCACCCTTTCGAAGACCTTCCCGTCGAAATCCGCGATCGAACCGTCAGGCCTGATGGAGCGGGCGTGTATGTTTACAATATTGTTGTTCCCTTTGGCGAACGGAATCTCAACGTCCGCGTACTTGCGTCCCTCTTCCGTCAGGATCTTAATGCGATAGTAACTATCTTCATGGGAGGTCCGGCCATTGTCGTCGCGGTCCACTTGACGATAGAGAATGATCGCGGGCGCTCCCGGCGCCTGCGGTTCGCTCGTCATCTTCAGCTCTTCGGGCGAGACCGGCTGGAATCCCACGCCGGCATAGACCAGCGAGGGGCAATAGAGAGACAAAGCAACAACCATCACGGCGAAGGAAAAAACTGCGAGCCAATAGCGTATCGACATGGCGCATCTCACCCGAAGGATTTCCGCTTGCGCGGATCCGAGGACCTGAGGGGAAGGCAAAGGCCGCACGGATTGACCCGATTCAGCGCGCACTAATGGAGCACGCAACTCTTATGGCACGCGACAATACAGGGGGCGGTTCCCCCTGTCAAGAAAATCCCCTTGCGGGGTGACGGTGTGTGTTGCTACTGACCTTGCGCGGGTCTTTTCCGCTTCGGAGCTCCGGGCTTGATGAGACAGGGGAGTTCGGGCTGGCGGCGGGCGCGGTTGCGGAGGAGGTCCCAGGCTTCTTTGTAGCGCTCGTGCTTGTGTCCTTTGCGGTGCGGGGTCAGGACCACGGCGGTTTGGCCGAGGAGTTTACTAACGGGGAAGATGTACCAAATGTCGTCGGGGACGATGTAGATGGCGAAGTAGTCGATCTGGTTGGCGGTGTAGGCGCGCTGATGGAAGGCATAGAGGGGACAGCAGTAGGCCATTCCGGCCCAGCGATCGGTGGACTTGATCTGGACGCGCAGGAATCGTCCGTTATGCTCGAGACAGACGTCGTAGCGGGCAGAGTCTCCCCAAGGTTTGGAGACGTTGAATCCGCGCCTGGCGGCGCAGGTCATGAACAGTAGCTCGACCCATTCGCCGCGCTGCTTGTAAGTCTGAAAACCTTCGTTGCGTTTCACTATAACCTGGCCCCAAAACACAAAAGGCGCAAGCCTGGAGGCCGCGCCCCTTTGGTTCTTTTCTCAGAATTTTTGCCCTATATTTTTAGTATAGCATTTTGATATAAGGCAACCGGACATTTTTGCGGAAATATATTCCCATTGTCCTCAGTGAGTTGAGCCTGTTCGTGTAGTTCCTGCCTATTGACAAGATTTCTTGCCTGCACGCGGGCGGCAAGAGTTAGGGCTGGTGCCGGGAGGGGGAGTCGAACCCCCAAGACCCGAAGGTCGGCGGATTTTGAGTCCGCTGCGGATGGCTCTAGATGAATGATAATAAATAAGTTACATCGCATTATAGGTGAAAATGTGCAAGCAAGTGTGCCAGTTTTGGATCTTTTCCACTGGCTGAGCTCCAAAGAAAAGGAGATCGCGAGAGCGCGCTGTTTCCGGGCGTTTTCTATCTGACTGGTCCGAGCGGCGCCAAGAGTTCCCTTTTTCGTCTGCCTATGCATTCTTGTCAATTTCGCAATTTCAGGCACTGCACCCGTCTTCAGATTTCTCCTCGTCGCGCCAAGCGTTTCGGGGAACCTCGTTTATGTGGCAACCCCGAGCCAAGCTTAGCTAGAGCTCTTGGTCACCACGACAAGGAACCATTCCACTTTGGCTCTACACGCGAAAGCCAGCGCAAGCGGAAGCCG
>WNFD01000552.1_pt1 | contig 37176 bp, 29 predicted proteins | sample 5400491 | NCBI WGS metagenome assembly WNFD01 (sample SAMN13153343, study PRJNA577476) | soil metagenome | isolation source: 120 cm saprolite under Douglas fir tree site 2 hole 2 replicate 2 | place: USA:California | collected 2015-04-18 | reverse complement strand
TGACAGGGCTGTTACCCGCTGAGGAGTGGCACCGTGCCTGAGGTTCATATCGCCGCAACGCCGCGGACCGATTTCGGCAAGGGTCCAGCGCGACGTGAGCGCCGGGCCGGCCGGGTCCCCGCGGTCCTCTACGGCCACGGCGCGCCGCCACGGCACATCAGCCTGCCTGGCCACGACGTTCTGCTGGCCCTTCGTACCGCGAACGTCCTGATCAGGCTCGACGGCCTGGCCGGCGGCAGCGAGCTCGCCCTGCCCAAGGCGGTCCAGCGTGATCCGATCAAGGGCTCCGTTGAGCATGTAGATCTGATCCTGGTGCGCCAGGGCGAGAAGGTCACCGTCGACATCCCGGTCACCGTTACGGGCGAGGTAGCCCCTGACGGCCTGCTCGACCAGCAGCTCGTCCAGATCTCCGTCGACGCCGAGGCGACCAGGATCCCCCCGGGAATCGAGGTCAACGTCGAAGGCATGCAGATCGGCGTGTCTGTGCACGCTGGCGAGCTCGAGTTGCCGCTCGGCGTCACGCTGGCGGACGAGCCCGATCTGCTTGTCCTGCACGTCATCCCTGCTCCGACGGCCGCGCAGCTTGAGGCGGAGATCGGCGTCGTGGCCGAGCCCGCGGAGGCTCCTGAGGTTCCCGAGGCAGTCGCAGGGGCCGCTGCGGCCGCCGAGGGCGCTGCCCAGGCGCCCGCCCAGCCTGAGCCTTCGGGCCAGTAGGCCGGGAAAGCACGGTTGGCCAGGATCGCGCGCTGGCCCTGGGAGCCCCGCCGGCCGATGCGGCCGGCGCGCGATCCAGGCGTCGCCGCCGGGACTAATCAGATGGCTGATGATCGATGGCTGGTCGCGGGGCTGGGCAACCCAGTGCCGCAGTACGCAGGCAACCGGCACAACGTCGGCTTCATGGTCGCCGACCTGCTCGCCGCCAGGATCGGCACCGGCTTCCGGCGCGACAGGTCCCGCGTGCAGGCTGCGTCGGGGCGGCTCGCCGGGCTGCCGGTGATCGTCGCCAAGCCGACGTCGTTCATGAACCTGGCCGGGCCGCCGCTGGCCGCGGTCGCTGCCTTCTACAAGATCCCGCCGGACCGGATCGTCGCTATCCACGACGAGCTTGACCTGCCGTTCGGGACGATCAGGCTCAAGCTCGGCGGCGGCGACGGCGGTCACAACGGCCTCCGTTCGGTGACGAGAGCCCTCGGGACGCGCGACTACTACCGGGTGCGGGTCGGCATCGGCCGGCCGCCAGGCCGACAGGATCCCGCGGATTTCGTGCTCCGCGACTTCGCCCCGGCCGAGCGGAAGGAGATGCCGCTGGTGCTGGAGCGCTCGGCCGACGCGGTCGAGGCGCTGCTGCGGCTGGGACTGGCGCCTGCGCAGAACGAGTTCCACCCTGCCGCGCCGGTCCCGCCGGCCGATCCTGCAGCCGGCTGAGACCGCCCGCTTGCCGCAGCCTTATCTGCACGTAAATCTCTATGCAACTGTTCCCAAAAGCCGTTTCTGGCCCGGAAGCTGCGGCATGATCGAGCTTCAGATGGTCTGACGGCAGATCGCTGTCAACTATTCGCTTTCCCCACGCGTCTTCTTTGTGTCAAAGCTTGGCGCTCGGGGTTCTTGATGCCGCAGCGGCAGGTGCATCACGTGTGAGTACGGTATTCGGGGAGGGCGCCAGGCGTGACTGGGCAGACCGCCGTCACTACCGCTCGGCGAGGCCGGGTAAGTGCCCGGCTCGCCGAGCGGAGTTCCGCGTCGTGGACGGCTGCCTACCTCCGCCAGGCCTGCCTCGCCGACGGCCTGTGCGGCCTGCTGGCCGGCGTGCTCGCGTACGTGATCAGGTTCTCAAGCGCCGCTGACCGGCCCGCCGCCTACCTGGGCATCAGCCTGCTCCTGCCCGCGTGCTGGTTGCTGACGATCCTGTTGGCTGGCGGCTACGACTCGCGGTTCATCGGCGTCGGACCCGATGAGTTCCGCAAGATTCTCAACGCCGGCGTGTTCCTGACCGCCGCCGTCGCCGTGGCGTCGTACGCGACCAAGGCGGACATCGCCAGAGGTTACGTTGTCGTCGCGCTGCCCTGTGTGACTGCCTTTGACCTCGTCGCCCGGTTCGCATTGCGCAAACGGCTGCACCGGCTGCGCGAGACCGGTGCCTGCATGCGAAGGGTCGTCGTGGTCGGCTACGCAGCGGTCGTCGCCGATATCGCGACGATGCTGCGCCGCGAGCCGTACCACGGCCTGTCGGTGACGGCTGCCTGCATCGTCGACGGTGACGAGGCCACGGTGATCTCCGACATTCCCGCTTTCGGCGGGATCAACAACATCGTCGAGGTCGTGCGGGGCTGCCAAGCCGACACCGTCGCGGTGCTCGCCTGCCCGGAGATGTCAGGGTACCGGCTGAGGAAGCTCGCCTGGGAGCTCGAGAAGACCGGGACTGACCTGTGCGTCGCGCCTGCGCTGCTGGATGTGGCGGGCCCGCGCACGACCATCCGCCCGGTGGCCGGGCTTCCGCTACTGCATCTGGATCACCCGGAATTCACCGGCGCCCGGCTGGTCCTCAAGGCCGTCTTCGACAAGACGGCGGCGCTTGCCGCGCTGATCGTCACCTCGCCGCTGCTTGCGGTCCTCGCGCTGGCCATCCGACTGGACGACGGCGGACCTGCGCTGTTCAGACAGACCAGGGTGGGCAAGGACAGCAGGACGTTCACGGTCTACAAATTCCGCACCATGGTGATCGACGCAGAGCAGCGCAAGGCCGACCTCAGGCGGCAAGCTGGCCAGCACAGAGTGCTCTTCAAGCTCCGCAACGACCCCCGGATCACCCGCACGGGGACGTGGCTGCGCCGGTGGTCACTGGACGAGCTGCCGCAGCTGATCAACGTGCTGAATGGTGATATGTCCCTGGTTGGGCCGAGACCGGCCCTGCCCGACGAGGCGGCAATGTATGGTGACCATGTGCGGCGCAGGCTGGTGGTGAAGCCAGGCATCACGGGCCTGTGGCAAGTGAGCGGCCGGTCGGATCTGACGTGGGACGACTCAGTCAGGCTCGATCTGCGCTATGTGGAGAACTGGTCGCTCATGCTTGACGTGCAAATTTTGTGGAAGACGCTGTCGGCGGTCGTCCGAGGCTCGGGCGCGTACTGAGCCGCCTCAGCGGCGGACACCACGCTGTGGCCTCGGCCTGGCCCGGGCCACTGCCAGTCAGGACGTCAATTGGAGCTCAGGTGGTCTTTCCCGCTGATGATGGCCTTGCCCGTGATCTCGCCTTCGACGCGGGCGAGCACTTGCTGAAGCTGCGCACCCGGGGCCAGGACGCGGACCAACTCAGGCGCGCTGGTGATCTCGGCTCACAGGACTTCCTGGCGGGCGAGCTTGCCAGGCTGAGACCCGGCGACGCCGTGCTGTCCGAGGAAGCCGCCGACGATCACGCCAGGCTGTCCGCCGACCGGGTCTGGATTATCGACCCGCTCGACGGCACCCGGGAGTTCGGCGAGGAAGGCCGGGTTGACTGGGCAGTGCACGTCGCACTCTGGGAGCGCGGCGACCTGACGGCTGGCGCAGTGGCGTTGCCGGCTCAGGACCGCGTCCTGTCAACCGCCGAGCCGCCGCCATCGCCGCCGCCTGCTGAGCCTGGCGGTCGGCTGAAGCTGGTGGTGAGCCGGTCGAGGCCCCCCGAGTTTGTCCAGCGCCTGGCCGCAGAGCTAGATGCCGAGCTGGTGCCCCTGGGCTCAGCTGGAGCCAAGGCCGCCGCCGTCATCACCGGAGAGGTGGACGCTTACGTGCACAGCGGAGGTCAGTACGAGTGGGATTCCGCGGCGCCTGTGGCCGTTGCCAGGGCCGCTGGCCTGCACACCTCGAGGATTGACGGCTCAAATCTGAGTTACAACTCCGAGCAGCCGTGGATGCCGGATATCCTGATCTGTCCCGTCCCGCTGGCCGGCCGCCTGCTCGACTCGATCAGCGCGGTTCAGCGTCAGTAAAGCATGAGTAAGCAGGCCTGCTCGGCCGCAGCGGGCCGGGCCGAGTTCACCCAAACCCGGAGTTCGCCAGATGACAGTGTCACGCTCTGACTACCAGCTCTCGCAGCTCGACGTGCTGGAGGCTGAGTCGATCCACGTGATCAGGGAAGTCGCCGCGGAGTTCGAGCGACCCGTGCTGCTGTTCTCCGGCGGCAAGGACTCGATCGTGATGCTGGCGCTCGCCGAGCGCGCGTTCAGGCCGGCCAGGATCCCGTTCCCCTTGATGCATATCGATACCGGTCACAACTTCGATGACGTCCTTGAGTTCAGGGACCGCAGGGCGGCCGAACTCGGTGTCCGCCTGATCGTCGCCTCGGTGCAGGAATCCATCGACTCTGGCCGGGTGGTCGAGGAGACCGGCAGGTGGGCGAGCAGGAACAGGCTGCAGACCACCACGCTGCTCGACGCGATCGCTGACCTGCGCTTCGACGCGGTATTCGGCGGTGCCCGGCGGGATGAGGAGAAGGCAAGGGCGAAGGAGCGGGTATTTTCCTTCCGCGACGAATTCGGCCAGTGGGACCCGAAGAACCAGCGGCCTGAGCTATGGAGCCTCTACAACACGCGAATCCGCCGCAGCGAGCACATCAGGGTCTTCCCGTTGTCGAACTGGACTGAGCTCGATATCTGGCACTACATCGCCAGGGAAGAACTCGAGATCCCCGCGATCTACTTCGCGCACAAGCGCTCGGTGTTCGAGCGCGATGGCATCCTGCTTGCCGACCATCCGTACGCGGGCCGGTCAGACAGCGAGACACCGTTCGAGGCAATGGTCAGGTACCGCACCGTCGGCGACATCAGCTGCACGGGAGCGGTCGAGTCTACCGCAGCCACCCTCAGCGCCGTGATCGCGGAGATCGCGGCCACGCGGGTAACCGAGCGAGGCCAGACCAGGGCCGATGACCGGGTAAGCGAGGCCGCGATGGAAGACCGCAAGCGGGAGGGCTACTTCTGATGGCGTCCCAACTGGATGAGACTGGGGGCGCGGATACCGATGGCGCCCGGCGCGAGCGCGGCAAGCACGAGAGCACGGGGGGCACCGGGGGCACCGGGGGAGCAGAGGGAGACAGGGGCATGGACATCCTGCGGCTGGCAACCGCCGGCTCGGTCGACGACGGGAAGTCAACCCTGATTGGCCGGCTGCTGTACGACTCGAAGGCGATCTTCGAAGACCAGCTTGCATCGGTCGAGCGCACCAGCAAGGAGCGGGGCGAGGACTTTACGAACCTGGCGCTCCTGACCGATGGCCTGCGGGCCGAGCGCGAGCAGGGAATCACGATCGACGTTGCGTACCGCTACTTCGCGACGCCGCGGCGGAAGTTCATCATCGCCGACACGCCTGGGCACATCCAGTACACGAGGAACATGGTCACCGGGGCCTCGACCGCCGACCTAGCGGTCGTCCTGGTTGACGCCAGGAACGGCCTGACCGAGCAGAGCCGCAGGCACGCATTCCTGACCACGCTGCTCCGGGTGCCGCACCTGGTGCTCGCCGTGAACAAGATGGACCTGGTCGGTTACGAGCCGGCCGCCTTCGACCAGATAGTCGAGGAGTTCACGGCCTTCGGCACCAAGCTGGAGATCGGCGACCTGACCTTCATCCCGATCTCTGCGCTGCATGGTGACAACGTCGTCGACCGGTCGCTGAACATGGCCTGGTACAACGGCCCATCGCTGCTGCATCACCTTGAGCACGTCCACATCGCGTCGGACCGCAACCTGATCGACGTCAGATTCCCTGTGCAGTACGTGATCAGGCCGCACCAGGCGACCGACCCCGATCTGCACGACTACCGCGGCTACGCGGGCCAGATCGCCGGCGGCATCCTGAAGCCAGGCGACGAGGTTATGCACCTGCCTTCCGGCCTGACGACCACCATCAAGCGGATCGACACCGCGACCGGCCCGGTCGACGAGGCCTACCCGCCCATGTCGGTGACCTTGCTGCTCGACGACGACCTCGACATCTCGCGCGGCGACATGATCTGCCGGCCGCACAACCAGCCACAGGTCACGCAGGACGTGCAGGCGATGGTTGCCTGGATGACCGACGCCCCGGTGCTAACCCCGAGGAGCCGTCTGATCGTCAAGCACACGACGAGGACCGTGAAGGCGATGGTGCGCGATATCGGCTATCGCCTGGACGTCAACTCGTTGCACCGGGATGAGTCAGCTGACCGGCTTGCCCTGAATGAGATAGGCCGGGTCGCTTTGCGGCTGACACAGCCGATCTTCTGCGATCCCTATGCGCGGAACCGGATAACTGGCGGAATGATCCTGATTGACGAGGCGACCAGCGCGACAGTCGGCGCTGGGATGATCATGGACGTCGGCTGATTGCCGCTCTGATCGTGCGCCGCCTGACGCACCCAGGGCAAGCGCTTTCGCCGCTTGACGCGCCAGCTGCTGGCTGCCCGCAGGTGAACAGCTTCTGACCGTTTGGGATCTAGCAATTTAATAACGATCTCACCTACTATCCTGCGACAAGGCTGCTTTACGTAAACCATGCTGTTGACTTGAACGTCATCCATCTTGGCCCCGGTAACTCCTCGGTGAACGTGACGAGATCGTCAGGACGGAAATGGGGCGCGGTAGTCGGAATGGCGGCGGAGCTGTGCCAGGCTTTGGGAAGTGTCCCTTGTGGCGAGCCAGCATGAGATCTCCCGCGGCCAGTTGCACCTGGGTCTTCGACCTCCTCTACGGTTCGTCACCGCTGGTGACCTGGGCGCCCGCTGGCCAGCTTCCGCGAGGCTTCCGTCGCGTCGACCAGTTCGCCGTGCTGCCGGGCGGGCGTGACCGTGCGTTCATGGTCTCGCTGGCCAGCCGGCGAGGCTCGGCATCGGCCCTGACGTCCTACAACGCACTCCGGCCGCTACGTCGGCGGGCTGGTCGGATCGCACTCGGCCTCGCCCTGCGGTCCGGGGCTGCGGCGCCGCTGCTTGGCGCGCGTGTGGACATCGGCGCCGCCGCCGATGCGACGCCGGAGCAAATCACCGGCGCGCTGATCACCGAGCATGTCGCAACACTGCTTGGCCGTCGCCGGATTGTGGTGGCATTCGGCGGCAGCAGCGGCCCATACCGGAAGCCGGTGCTGCAGGCATTCGCGGCCGATGGGGCGCCCATCGGCTACGTGAAGGTCGGCTGGAATGCCTGGTCCCGTGACGCCGTGCGGCGTGAGGCTGCTGCGCTGCTTGCCTGCGCGTCGGCCGGCGGCAGGCTCGGCGTACCGGCGCTGGTGCACCAGGGACAATGGCAAGGTCTCGAGCTGCTCGTGACGGCGCCGCTGCCGGCCGACGTGAGGCGCCCTGGGCGGGACCTTCCTGCGGTCACCGCGCTGCGCGAGATCTGCGAGCTGTCGCCGGTGACTGCCAGCGAGCTGGCCGAGAGCCAGTGGTGGAGCGATATCAGGACCAGGCTCAGGGCCATCACGGCAAGCTCCACCTCCGCGGCCGCGCTCAGCCGCGCCATCGACCGGCTGGGCAGTCAGTTCGGTTCGGCGCGGCTCGAGTTCGGGCGCTGGCACGGCGATCTGGTTCCCTGGAATCTCGCGCTCGCCGGTCCCCGCCTTTACGCCTGGGACTGGGAGAGCAGCGCCGCGAGCGCACCGGTGGGGTTCGACGCCCTGCACTTCCATTTCCAGCTCGCGTTCGTCGCGGAGCACATGCCGCTGGCCGATGCGGTAGCCCGAGCCGTCGGCGCGGCCCGTGCCCCGCTGCTCGGCCTGGCCGTGCCAGGCGAGCTGCACGATCTGCTCTCCGAGCTGCATCTGCTCGAGCTCGCCGTGCGGCACGAGGAGGCCCGTGCGAGCTCGGGGGATGCGGACGACAGGTTCTTCCCCGCCGTGCTGCGGCTGCTTGATCACCTGAGCCGGGTCCGGCCGGCGGCGAGCGTGGGACGGCAGGGCTAGGTCGCATGAGGGTGATGCTGGTCTGTTCGTCGGGCGGACATCTGACCCAGCTGTACAAGCTGCGGCCCTGGTGGCAGCGTTACGAGCGGACATGGGTCACGTTCGCTGACGCGCACGCCGAGTCGCTGCTGGCCGGTGAGCAAGTAACGCCGGCATTCGCTCCGACCACCCGCAACATTCCTAATGCCCTGCGGAACCTCCGCCTGGCGTATCGCGTGATCAGGGCCGAGCGGCCGGATGTGCTCGTATCGGACGGGGCCGGCGTTGCTTTCCCGTTCTTCGTCATCGCACGACTGCTCGGGATACGGACGGTCTACATCGAGGTCTTCGACAGGATCTCGCGGCGGACGCTGACTGGACGACTCTGCTACCCGCTGAGCGATCTTTTCGTGCTGCAGTGGCAGGAGCAGTCCGAGCACTATCCGCGCGGCCAGGTGATTGGGTGCCTGCTGTGAGCGCGCCGCGCACCGTGGTCACAGTGGGCACCGACCACCACCCCTTCGACCGACTCATCGGCTGGGTCAACGACTGGCTGCGTCAGAACCCCGGAGCGGCCGGTTCCTTTTACGTGCAATGGGGCTCGGCGTCGGTTGCGCCGATCTGCGCCGGATCGCGCTACCTTGACGTCGGCAGCCTCGAGCAGGTTCTGGACCAGGCTGACGTACTGATCTGTCATGGCGGGCCGGCCTCGATCGCCGACGCGTGGCAGCGCGGGAAGATCCCGATCGTCGTGCCGAGGCAGCAGCGGCTTGGCGAGCACGTCGATGACCACCAGGTCGACTTCTGCCTGAAATTCGCCGAACTCGGGCGGGTCAGGCTCGCGCAGGATCCTGACGCCCTGGCCGCGCTGCTCAAAGAGGCCTTGGCGGACGGGTCCGGCTTCGTCATTAGTGCCCAGTGGGGAGACCTCGATGCGGCGGTGGCCAGGTTCGGCGTGCTGGTCGACGAGCTGATCAGCGAGCCACGCCGAAGGCTGCCGCCGATCGGCAGGGCCAGACGGGTCCGCCAGGCCCGCTTTGCCAGCACCGCCGCGCCTGCTGCTGGCAATCTTCCAGAGGCACCCCTCCCGACAGATAAACCGGTTGCTGCGACTGGGGGGAGTTCGGCTCCATGATTCGTTCCAGGAATTGCTCAAGAGGAGCACAGATGAGAATACGGGTACTCCCCCGCCCGGCTGCCCTGGTCACCGCGGCCGCGCTGGCGGCCGCGGTGCCGGTGTCGGCTGCGTCCTCCGCGTTCGCGGCGCCGGGCACGGAGGCCGCGGTGGCAGCGTCATCCCTGCCGGCGACCTCGGGTTCGGGGCCCGGCCAGAATCTGAGCGCGGCGGTCTCGCCGTCGTGGCAGACCAATGACATCGTGTGGGCGATCGCGGCGGCGAATGGCGTGGTGTACGTGGGGGGCCAGTTCACGTCGGTGCGGCCGCCGGGTGATCCGCTGGGCACTGGCGAGGTGGCGCGGACCTACCTCGCCGCCTTCAACGCGACGACGGGTGACCTGATCACCTCGTTCGATCCCGTACTCGACGGGAAGGTGACTGCGCTCGCTGTGTCGCCCGACGGGTCGACGCTGTACGCCGGCGGCAGCTTCACGCACGTGAACGGGGCGTACCACGGTTATGTGGCGGCGTTCAGCACCTCGACGGGCGCGGTGAACAGCACCTGGAAGCCGGCTCTGGGCGGGTCGGTGCTGTCGATCGCTCCGTCACCCGACGGGTCCGAGATCTACCTGGGGGGTAACTTCGGGAAGGTCGATGGTGCTGTGCGGAACCGCGTGGGGGCGGTGACGGCGTCGGGTTCTGGCACGCTGGAGCCGTGGGCGCCGGTGGTGAACGGCTCCGTGACGTCGGTGGCGGTGGCGCCGGATGACTCGCGGGTGCTGATCGGCGGCTACTTCTCCACGTTCAACGGGGTGACGCAGCAGGCGATCGGGTCGACGAACCCGGTGGACGGGTCGTCCGAGCCATGGGCCCTGCCGTCGAACTTCGTGCCGAACTACTCCGGCTGCCTCTCCCAGGTAAAGAGCATCGTGATCTCTGGGGACACCGCCTATGCCGCGGCTGAGGGCACTGGCGGCGGCTGCTTCGACGGTGACTTCGCGGTGAAGGTGAGCGATGGCTCGCTGGTCTGGCAGAACGACTGCCTGGGTGCTACCCAGTCGCTCGCGGTCGTGAACGGCTGGCTGTACAAGGGGTCGCACGCCCATGACTGCGCTTTCTCGCCGGGCGGCTTCCCGCAGGTGAGCAATCCGTCAGGTGGCTGGATCACGCACCGACTGCTCAACCAGTCGCTGACGGACGGCTCGCTCGGGCACTGGACGCCGGGCACCAACGGCAACGGCCTCGGCCCGCGGGTGATGGCGACCGACGGAACCCAGCTCTTTGTCGGCGGCGACTTCACCACGGTGAACAACAAGGGACAGCAGGGCTTCGCCATGTTCAAGCCGACGCCCGACACTACCTCGCCGACGCGTCCCGGCCAGCCTGTGGTGACCAGTACCTCGGCGGGAGTGGCCTCGATCTCGTTCGTTGGTTCGAGCGACGCCGACGACGGCACCCTCACCTACCGGATCTACCGGGACGGCAGCACGACTGTCCTTGCGAAGCTGACCGCGACGTCATGGCCGTGGGCACTGCCGGTCCTTCACTTCCGTGACACCGGGCTGACTCCCGGGTCCACGCACACCTACTCGGTTGCGGCCAATGACGGCGTCCGGGGATCAGCCCTGTCTCCGGCCTCGGCACCTGTCACGATCTCATCGACCAGCCCGTCACTGACCTACACCCAGGCCGTGCTGGCGGATAACCCGTCCTTCCTGTGGAAGCTCGACGAGACCTCCGGGTCCACCGCGGCCGACGCCACGGGGAACGGGTCCGACGGCATCTACGAGGCCGGTACGACCCAGGGCCAGCCTGGGCCGATCACCGGCGACCCGCAGACCGCGACCGCGTTCGACGGCCAGAGCGGCCTGGTGACCTCGGCGTCTTCAGTGCCTGGGCCGCAGACGTTCTCAATCGAGGCCTGGTTCAAGACCAGCACCAATACGGGCGGCAAACTGGTCGGCTTCGGCAACAGCCAGACCGGGTTGAGCTCGAACTACGATCGCCACATCTACATGATGAACGACGGTCAGCTGGTGTTCGGGGTGTGGACCGGTCAGACCGACACGATAGAGACGCCGCGCGTCTACAACGACGGCCAGTGGCATTACGTGGTCGCGACGCTGGATAGCTCTGGCATGAAGCTGTACGTCGACGGCCAGCTCACCGGGACCAACCCGACGACGTCGGCCCAGGGGTTCAGCGGCTACTGGAGGGTCGGCGGTGACAACCTGAACGGCTGGAACCTGGACCCCTGGGGCAGCAACAGCCAGGGCACGACGCAACCATACGGGTTCTACTTCAAGGGGACCATCGGTGACCTGGCGGTCTACCCGTACGCGCTGTCCGCCGCCCAGCTGGCGGCGCACTACGCCGCGAACGCGCTGAGCCACTGAGTTAGGAGCGACCATTTCAGGTAAGTGAGGCCGGGGGCTGGCGCCGACTGTGCGCTAGCCGCCAGGCCAATCCGTCTGGCGGAGATCCTAGGAGCGAGGATGAGAGTGCGACTATATCGGCGTCGTCTCGTCTTGGTCGGGGCCGCTGCGGTGGCCGCCTCCGTGGCGGTCATACCGGCGCTTTACCCGCTCACGAGCGCGATCGCCGCGCCTGCTGCCCCGGCCCGCCAGGGCGCGCCGACCTCGGGTTCGGGGCCTGGCCAGAATCTGAGCGCGGTGGTCTCACCGTCGTGGCAGACGAATGACATCGTCTGGGCGATCGCGGTGGTGAATGGCGTGGTGTACGTGGGGGGCCAGTTCACCTCGGTGCGGCCGCCGGGTGATCCGCTGGGCACCGGCGAGGTGGCGCGGACCTACCTCGCCGCATTCAACGCGACGACGGGTGACCTGATCACCTCGTTCGATCCGGTGCTGGACGGGAAGGTGACGGCGCTCGCTGTGTCGCCCGACGGGTCGACGCTGTATGCGGGGGGCAGCTTCACCCATGTGAACGGAACGCACCACGGGTACGCTGTGGCGTTGAGCACGTCCACAGGCGCGGTGAACGGCTCATGGAAACCAGATGTCGGCGGACCCGTGCTGTCGATCGCTCCGTCTCCCGACGGATCGGAAATCTATCTCGGCGGTGACTTCCAGAAGCTAGGCGGCGTCACGCGGAACCGCGTCGGCGCCGTAACTGCGGCTACGGGTGCGCTGGAGCCGTGGGCGCCGGCGGTGAACGGGTCGGTGACGTCGGTGGCGGTGGCCCCGGATGACACCCGCGTGCTCATCGGCGGGTATTTCACCACCTTTAACGGCGTGACCCAGCAGGCGGTCGGGTCGACGAATCCGGTGGACGGGTCGTCCGAGCCATGGGCCTTGCCCTCGAACTTCGTGCCCAACTTCAGCGGATGCGTTTCGGCCGTGAAGGACATCGTCATTAGCGGCAGCACGGCCTACATCGCGGCTGAGGGTACTGGGGGCGGCTGCTTCGATGGCGACTTCGCTGTCAGCGTCGGCGACGGCAGGCTGAACTGGCAGAACGACTGTCTGGGAGCCACGCAGTCTCTGGCGGTCATCAACGGCTGGCTCTACAAGGGCTCGCACGCCCATGACTGCGCCTTCTCGCCCGGCGGCTTCCCGCAGGTGACGAACCCCGCAGGCGGCAATGTGCTGCACCGGCTGCTCACCCAGTCGCTGACGGACGGCTCGCTCGGGCACTGGACGCCGAACACCGACGGCAACAACCTCGGCCCGAGGGTGATGGCGACCGACGGAACCAGGCTCTTTCTCGGCGGCGACTTCAGCACGGTGAACGGGAAGGGCCAGCAAGGTTTCGCGGTCTTCTCGCCGGGCCCCGATATCACTGTTCCCGGCCGCCCCGGCCAACCCACCGTGACCAGCACGTCGGCCGGGGTCGATTCGGTCTCCTTCGAAGGCTCCAGCGACCGCGACGACGGCACACTGACGTACAACATCTTCCGTGACGGCGGCAAGAGCCCGATCGCGGCGGTCAAGGCCAGGTCATGGCCGTGGGCGCTGCCGGTAGTGCATTACCGCGACGCGGGCCTTGCTCCCGGCTCGACCCACAGCTACAGGGTGTCAGCCTCCGATGGGCCGAACACGTCCCCGGTATCGCTGGCCTCGGCCGCAGTCAAGGTCTCGGCGACTAACCCGTCGCTCAGCTATGAGGCCAGGGTGCTTGGCGCGCATCCGTCATTCCTGTGGACGCTCGCGGAATCGTCGGGAACGAAGGCGGCGGACGCCACCGGGCACGGCTTCAACGGCATCTACGAGCCGGGAACGACAAAGGGCCTGCCCGGCCCGATCACGGGCAGCAAGCAAACGGCGACCGGGTTCGACGGCAAGACGGGGCTGGTCACCGCAGCGAAGGCGGTCACCGGCCCGCAGGTTTTCTCGATCGAGGCCTGGTTCAAGACGAGCACTAACACTGGAGGCAAGCTCATCGGCCTCGGCAACAGCCAGACCGGCATGAGCTCGAAGTACGACCGCCAGATCTACATGATGAACGACGGTCAGGTCTCCTTCGGCGTGTTCTCGGACAATGCGGTGCACGTGATCGAGACCGCCCAGGCCTTCAACGACGGTCACTGGCATTACGTCGTCGGCACTCTCGGGCCGGGTGGCATGGCGCTGTACATCGACGGCCAGCGCGTCGGGACCAACCCGACGACCTCGGCTCAGGCGTTCACCGGCTACTGGCGTGTCGGCGGCGATAACCTCTTCGGCTCGTGGGACCTCGATAACTTCCGTAAGAACAGCCAGGGAACGACGCAGCCCTATGACTATTTTTTCACCGGGACCATCGGCGACGTAGCGGTCTACCCCGTCGCGCTGTCCGCGACCCAGGTCGCAAACCACTACGCGGCTAACGCGCTTGAGCACTAGGCCATGACAGGAGCAATTCGTCCAAGGCGTCTGATAGCGGGCAATATCCGGCTGCACTAGCTGTAAGACGATAATGTACGGAGGGTGAAACACGGCCATGGCGGATCCGACCGCAGCAGGGGCGGCCGGCCAGGCGGCCATGCCGTTCTGCGCGATCGGCCGCGCCGCGGTGATCGGCCTGGCGAGCCTGACGGCGAGCGATAGCGCATCGATGGTCGCAAGCCGCGAAGCTCCGCGTGAAGCACTGACGGGACCGGAAGTCCAGCCATGACAAGCGGCGGAATCACGCATCCCGAGCCGGGCGGCAGAAGGTCCCGGCAGCCCGAGCCGGGCGACAGCGGGCGCAGGGGTGGCGGGCGAGGTGGCGGATCCGGGCGGCCCGGGCCGGGCGTCGGACAGGGCGGCGGACAACGGCCGCGTGCGTCGCGCTGGATCCTAGCAGCGGCACTGGCGGCTGCCGTCGGGATTACCGCCGCGGTGCTGATCACCGAACATCCGGCCAGCCGGCCATCGGCACGCGGCGGGCCCTCGTCATCCGCTGGCTCGACGGGACCTACTACTGGTTCTGGGGGCGGGAGCAAGCTGCCCACCGGCGCGTTCGTTCCCGCCCACGGTGCGCTCTTCGGCGCCTACGCGCAGCCCGCCGGCGGGTACAGCTACTCGCAGTTTGAGAGCGCGATCATGCAACTCGAGCGGGGCATCCACCGGAAGCTAGCGATCGACAATCTCTACGCGCCGTGGGCGCACCCGATGCCGATCCGCATCGCGCAGTGGGATCTAAAACAAGGCACCATCCCGATGATCTCGTGGGCGGGCGCCAATACAAGCCAAATCGCCTCCGGTGCCTATGACCGAATGTTCCGCGTGAGCGCGATCCAGCTCAGGGACCTGCACGGACCCGTCATGCTCCGCTGGTTTTACGAGATGGAGGGAAGCGCAGCCAGGTCGATGGTCCGATCGCCGGCCAGCTATATCGCCGCCTGGCGGCATGTGCATGACATCTTCGCGCGCGCTGGTGCGTCCAACGTCAGCTGGGTCTGGTGCCCCAACGCGCTGCATTTCTTCGATGGAGTCGCGCAGAGCTATTACCCGGGCGGACGGTACGTCAGCTGGATCTGCGCCGACGGATACAACTGGGCGCCTAAGCTGGCCCGCGCCCCATGGAAGAGCTTTGCCGACATCTTCTCCGCCTTCTACTCGTGGGGGATCAGGGCGAATAAGCCCTTGATGATCGGTGAGTTCGGCGTCCTCGAGCGGTCCGCAGGCGAGAAGGCAGCCTGGTACCGCCGCACTGACCGTCAGCTTCGGACGATGTTTCCTGCGATCAGGGCCGTCGTCTACTTCAACTCGGATCACCAGGGTTTCGACTGGCGGATGACGACGTCGCCCTCCGCACTCGCAGCTTTCCGGGCATTTGCCACAGATCCATACTTCCGGGCCATGCCAAGGGTCTAGCCAGCCCCATTCGCCGCGGACGAGAGGGATGTAATGCCGGTCGGTAGATGTCCTGGGCTGAAGCCGTGACGAGCACACCCCTGGTGTACATCGGTGGTTCCGGGCGGAGCGGCAGCACGCTGCTCGACCGGATGCTCGCCTGCATCCCGGGATTCTGCTCGGTCGGCGAGCTTGAGTGGATCTGGCGCAGATGCCTGCAGCGGGACGACCGGTGCGGGTGCGGATGCCGATTCAGTGACTGCCGGTTCTGGACCAGCGTCGGCGAGGTCGGGTTCGGCGGATGGGGCCGGGTTGACGTTGACGAGGTTGTCCGCCTGAGCGCGGCTGTTGACCGGCACCGGAATATCGCAAGGATCGGCGGCCTGCACCGTCCCGGCAGGTTGGCGGGCTCCCTGAACGCCTACCACGAGCTCACGAGCCGGCTGTACCAGGCCGTGCGCGACGTATCGGGTGCGGCCGTCATCGTGGACTCGTCCAAGAACCTCAGCTACGCGCTGCTGCTGCGCGATCTGCCCGGGTTCGATTTCCGCCTTGTCCACCTGGTGCGGCGCAGTCACGGGGTCGCCCACTCGTGGTCAAGGCGCGTTCGCAAGCCGGGGGTGGGTGACGGCAGCGAGTACATGAGCGTGCACCCTCCCACGTGGTCGGTCGGGCTGTGGATGGTCGATAACCTGCTCTACGAGATCCTCGGCCGGCGCATTGAAAAGGCGACTCTGGTTCGCTACGAGGACCTGATCGCCGATCCGCAGGCCGAGCTCGGGCGGCTCGTCGGGAGCCTGGACCTACCGGGAACGGACCTCACGCTCGACTTCCTGGCCGACTCAAGCGCCGAGCTTCCCTTCGCGCACGCGGTGTCGGGCAACCCTATGCGCTTCCGGCAAGGTCAGATCCTGCTGCGGGCCGACGATGAGTGGCAGACCTCGATGACCCGCCGCCGCCAGGCCGCGATCACCGCCGTGACCTGGCCGCTGCTGCGCCGCTACGGATACCCGATCGCAACCCGAGCCGATCACCAGTCATGACAGGTCAGGGCCGTTGACAGGTCATGATCACCAGGCTACGGCGCTGTCTGCCGAGGCCGGGCAGGTAGCCCGGGGATCGGCCATCAACGTCGCCGCCATGACCTTCGGCGCGATTCTCGGCTTCGGGCTGACCGTGCTGTGCACCCGCTGGCTGCAGCCGACGGACGCGGGCGAGTTCTTCGAGATGATCGCCCTCTTCACAATCTTGTCGAGCTCGTTGCAGCTTGGAGCCGATACGGGTCTCACCCGATGGACGGCCAGGGCGCGGGCTGTCGGCGGGCTGGCCGAGGTCAGGAGGATCACCCTCACCGCCATCGCGCCGGTGCTGGCGATCGGCGCCGCCGCCATCGCTGCGGTATGGGTGGCCGCGCCGCTACTCGCCCGAGTCTTCCTGCACAGCATGGACCCCGCCCACGCGGCTGCCGAGTTCCGGCTCATCGCCTTCTTCGTGCCGCTCGGAGCCGTCTCCGCGTGTCTCATCGCCGGCGCACGTGGGTTTGGCCGGATGTGGCCGTATATGGCGATAGAGGGCGTCACCAAGCCGGTCCTGCGGATCGCGCTCGTCGCGCTCGCTCTCCTGGCCGGCTGGGGACTGCGAGGAGCGGTGCTCGGCTGGAGCATCCCCGTGGTGATCGGCGCCGCGGCCAGCTGGCTCATCTTCTCCGGGCTGATCAGGAAAGAGGTGCCCGCGGCGGTTCCCGCTTTCTCCTCGGCCGGCCGCGGCGGGCTGGCGGCGGAGTTCTGGCGGTTCGCCGCCCCGCGAGGCCTCGCGGCGGTCTTTCAGATCGTCGTGCTCTGGCTCGACATACTTATCGTCGGCGCCATCCTTGGCAGCTATGCCGCGGGCGTCTACGCCGCTGTTAGCAGGCTAGCGATCATCGGCACTTTCGCGCTTGAGGGAACGCGGCTCGCGATCGCGCCGCGACTCAGCAGCAGGCTTGCTCGCCGCGAGCACTCGCGCGCCGGTGATCTGTACCAGAGCGCGACAAGGCTGCTGATGCTCGCCTCCTGGCCGGTGTATCTGCTGTTCGCCATCTTCCCTACCGTGACACTGGGCATCTTCGGCCCGCGCTACACAGCCGGTGCCGTCGCGCTGGTCATCATCGCCCTGGCCATGCTGGTTAACACCGGTACGGGCAACGTCACGGTCGTGCTGTTGATGGGCGGGAAGAGCTCGTGGAATGTCGTCAACACGATGGCGGCCCTGTGCGTCAACGTCGGACTCAATCTGCTGCTGCTGCCCCGGATCGGAATCGCCGGTGCGGCGGTCGCCTGGGCGGCGAGCATCCTGGTGGACAATCTGGCCGCGGTGCTCGAAGTGTGGTGGATTTTCGGGGTAGCTCCCACGGGGCGCGGCTACGGCCTCGTCGTTGCCGTGGCCGGCGGCTGCTTCGGCGTGATCGGACTCGCCTTCCGGACCGCCTTCGGGCAGTCGGTCCTGGTCATGGCCCTGGCTCTGGGGGCCGGACTGGCGGTCTACCTTCCGCTGGTCTACCTGGGCCGCAGGCGCCTTTATCTCGGCGGGCTTTATGCGGCCCTTCGGCCTGGCCGTGCGACGGCGGCCCAGAGGACGCATGGCCGGCACCGGGCGGCACCTCCCGCACGAAGCCACGGGACTCACAGCCAGGCCCGCGTGCGCTCCCGCCAGCCACGTCTCTCAGTGCTCAGGCGCCGGAGAGCGACATTACTGACTCACCCGAGACGCCGCGACGGGAGCGAAGGAGCATCTGGCGATGGACCAAGATAGTAACCGCGCAGGCCGGCCCGGCAGGATGGCCGTCAAGCGGGTCCTGCGCGGATACGGGGAGATGACCGCCGCCCTGCGTCCTGGGCCAGACTTCCTCATCATCGGCGCCAAGCGCGGCGGCACAACATCGCTCTACAACTACCTGCTTGACCACCCGTCCGTGCGGCCGCTCTTTCCCGGACGGCAGCGGATTAAAGGCCTGCACTACTTTGACTCGGAGTTCGGCCGCGGCTGGCGCTGGTACAAGTCGCATTTTCCGCTCCGGATGGCGGGTCGCCATGTCGCTAGGCCATGGTCCGCGCCTGCCATCGCGGGCGAGGCGAGTCCGTACTACCTGTTCCATCCGCTTGCAGCCAGCCGGATGGCGCGGGACCTGCCTGAGGTGCGCCTGATCGTCCTGCTCAGGGATCCGACCGAGCGCGCCTACTCGCACTACAAAGAACGGCTCAGGCACGGCGGGGAGTGGCTCAGCTTCGAGGAGGCTCTGGACGCCGAACCCGATCGCCTCAGCGGTGAAGCCGAAAGGATCGCTCGCGACCCCGGTTATCGCAGCGTGGCGCACGAGGGCCACTCCTATCTGGCCCAGGGCCGCTATCTTGACATGCTGCGGCGGTGGTTCGACCTGTTCGGCCGGGACAGGTTCTACGTGACGGCCAGCGAGGACTTCTATGCCGACCCCAACCGGGTTGTTAACGAGGTCTGGACGTTTCTTGGCTTGCAGCCCGCCATGCTCCGGAGCGTTGAACGCTACAACTATCATCAGGCGCCCGACCTCGCGCCGGCCATCCGGCGACGGCTGGCAGCGGAGTTCGCCGAGCACAACGACGAGCTTGAGCAGTTCCTGGGCCGGAAGCTGCCATGGCCAGCGGTCGGCACGTCACCCGAGTTCAGGGCACGGCAAGACGGAAGTCAGCGGTGAGCGCCGACTGGGCCGAGCAGATGCCGGAAACGGCGGCCAGGACTGTGCCGCCAGCCAGTGCCGGACGGCGGCCGTCGGTTTGCGTTGTCGTACCAACCAGGAACCGTCCTGAGCTGCTCAAGCGGTCGGTGCGGAGCATCCTGGGTCAGTCGTATCCCGGCGACATCGAGTGCATTGTGGTCTTTGACCGAACCGAGCAGGCGCCCGTAGCCGCTGACGTGCCAGCCGGCCGGACGCTGAGGCTGATTGCCAATGCCAGGCGCCCGGGCCTTGCTGGTGCCCGCAACAGCGGGATCCTGGCAGGCAGCAGCGATCTCGTGGCCTTCTGCGATGACGATGATGCGTGGCTGCCGGAGAAGATCAGCCTTCAGGTGGGACTGCTTCAGTCCGCCGGTGCGGAGTTCGCGTCCTGCGGCACGCGTTTTCACTACGCGGACCGGATCATCGAGCGGCCAGCGCCGCCAAGCGTCGCGCTGAGCCAACTGGTCAGGCGCCGGATCCCGGAGATGGGGGCGCCCACCTTCCTGATCAGGCGCGATGTCCTCGACATCATCGGCTTGGTCGATGAGGACATTCCGGGCAGCTACGGTGAGGACTACGACCTGCTGCTGCGCGCCGCGCGCCGCAGGCCGATCGCAGCCGTCGAGCGGCCTCTGATTGATGTCTACTGGCATCCGCAGTCCTTCTTCACCGACCGCTGGCAGACGATCGTGGACGGGCTGAGTTACCTGCTCGACAAGCATCCTGAGCTGCGGTCGGACAAACGCGGCCTGGCCAGGATCCAGGGACAGATCGCCTTCGCTCAGGCTGCCATGTCCCGCAGGTCTCCCGCCTTCGTGGCCAGCGGGCGGGCACTGGCCAACAATCCGCTCGAGCGCCGTGCCTACGTGGCGCTCGCCGTGGCTTCCGGCGCTGTCCCCGCCGCTTCGATCGCCCGTATGGCGAACCGCCGCGGCCGCGGCATCTGAACTGCTTTCTCGATGGCGCCCTGCTGGCTACGGTCCATATCGTCACGCCAGAGCAGGGCGCAGGCCAGCATGGTAAGTCCTAGCGGCGCGGTGACCGCATCGTAGGTGAATATGTAGATGAAGGACATCAGGATTACGAGCAGGCCGATCCAGCCATAGGGCGATTTTGCTCGGCGGAAACGCCAGGCCGTACGCGCGAAAAACGCGCAGTACAAGAAGAGCCCAACGAAGCCGGTGCATACCAGCAGGAGGGAGGCCTGCCCGGTGCTGCCGACCGCCGCGTTCCCGCAGACCGGGCACCCAGGGGTAGGCCCGACTGCGATGGAGAGCGGGCTGCCTCTCTGCTGCCTTGTGTCGCCATACCCGAGAATCGGTGAGGCGATCCCGTCCCGCAGCGAGAGCGCAAACAGGCTGGACCTGATCGCGTTGCTCTGACCGTTCTGCAGCCGGAGGGTGATGATGCTGCCGAGCGGACTAACGACGACGACGACGCCCAGCAAAACGACCACGCTGATCAGCGCGCCGAGGATGGCCACGCGTCCCCTGGCAGCCAGTCGCGCTGCCAGGTAGAAGGCAGCGAATGCCGTGGCGATCCAGGCACCGCGGTTGAGTGAGTAGACCAGAGCGACTAGAGCCAGGAGGAGCGTGCCCCAGCCGAGATAACGGAGCGACCGTCTGCCCGCGCTCTGGCAGACAAGCAGCAGCCAGGGAACCGTGATGGTCAGGGACTCGCCCCAAGTGTTGGTGTAATTGAAGGGAGCCTTGGGCCGGCCCTGATACGTGACCGTTCCGAAAACGTCCTGCAGTTGGGTAAGCGCCGGACGCATCTGGGCCAGGATGAAAGCATTATTTCGCAGCGCATTCGGCACAAAGGCGAGCAGCGGCGAGGTGAACTGCACGGCGGGCAGCAGGATTCCCGCTAGTCCTAGCGCCACGGTGTAGATCCCGAGCAGGCCGAGCAGCCACGCCAGCTTCCGCCGCGGGAATTCGCTCTCCGTCAGGTTGACGACGTACAGGAACAGCACGGTGATCGCCAAGTAACTGGCAGTCCGGTCGCCGTAGGCGACTAGCCGGTGACTCACCGGGCTCTGCACGGTCCCTGGCGCAGGATAGGTGATCATGACCAAGCTGGCTGCGGTCCACAGCAGGAACACCAGCCACAGTCCGAACCCGGGCGGCATCCGCAGCGGCCGGCTGCGGGCCATGTGCCAGCCGAGCATGCGCCACGCCATCGGGATGGCCAGCATGATCCACATGAAGTCGGCGACGCCGATCGCCCACCACAGCGGATATCCGGCTAGGAGCGCGGTCACCGGCCATGCGGGATGACGGGACAGCCAGACAGCGACTCGCCCTCTCCGCCGGTCGGCGGGTACAAGAACTGTGGGAATCGCATCAGCACCGCGGCTAGAGGCCGGACGCTCCGGCCAACGGCGCTGGTCCGGCCCGGTGCGGTCTTGTTCTTGCAGGCTGCTCATCCGGCCGGGGTCGCCCGTCGCGGCATAACCTCAGCTCTCCTTCTCGCCGTGGCCGGTCCGATGGCCGGACGAGGGCGGCGTGGTGCGCTCGTCAGACGCGTCTGGCAGCGCGACCTGTGGCATCGGCCAGGTCTGGCCCGGCGTGCGCGGCGCGGGCCCAGCGGGACCCTGCTCGGCCTGCGGGCGGGCGGTCCGGGTGAATTCCTCAAGGAAGGACGAGGGCTTCACCGAGGACTCCCGGACCGAGGAGGTGGTGGACTGCTGCGCGGCATCAGCACCCGCGTCATTCCGGCGCGGGTCATCTCGTCGCGCGTTGTTCCGCAGCCTTGCGTCCCGCAGCGCCGCGTCCTGCAGCCCGGCCTCCTGCAGCCCGGCCTCCCGCAGCCCGGCCTCCCGCAGCACCGCGTCCCGTGTGGCGCTCTTCTGCGAAGTCTCGCGCGCTTGCCTGGTTCCGTATCCCCGCCGCTCTGCACGCGAAATACGGCCCGAGGGCGGAAGGACGATCGCGCCAAGCACTCTGGTGCGCATCTGGGCCAGCCGGCTCAACTGAGTCGCGATCTCAGCTCGCGTGCTCCTGCCGATCTCGGCGACGATGATCGCGCTCTTGGCGATCTCAGCCAGGCCGACCAGGCCGCTGCCGTTCGGTGCCTCGGTTGCTATGACCACATAGCGAGCACCGGAATGCAACTCAGCGGCGAGCCGTTTGCTCAGGCGCGACGGCAGATCGTCGATGATCTCGGCAGTGCCATCCGCCGCGATGACCTGGAGCCCGGCGACGCCGGGGAACGGCCTTGCTGCATTGGTGACGGAGGTGCCCTCGGTGACGACGGCGGTCAATCCAGGTGCTCCTTCGATTACGACCCTGGCCAGGAGGGGTGCCGCGCGTAGCCGCGGGTCGGGCATGACAATCAGGACGTCCGACTGCGTTCTGGCCATGGCGGCCGCCAGGTTCGCTCCGACGAGGCCAGCATCAGGAGTGCCGACAACGAGCAGGGCGTGATCTCCGTCGCCGAGCGCGGTCGCGATCACCCGGGCGAGGTCGGTGAAGGCCCGTCCTGTCGGCGTGCCCGTCCGTGCGATGGCGAGCCGGAAGTCGGACGGACGGCGATCAAGCGAGCACAGCACAGGGAGATGGAGATAGCGCGGAATATCGGCCGGGCCGTGAATCCTGTCATCGCGGCGGTCCTTGAAGAAAGCCATGCCCAGGCCGACAAGCAGGCCGGCCATCAACCCGCCCGGGCCGTAAAGCAGTTTCCTCGGGCTGCTCGGGGAGGTGGGCGGGATGGCCTGCGTGATGACGTATCCGGCGTCGTAGTTATTCGCCGCACTTAGGCTCGCGATTGCCGTACGAAGTGGTGCCAGCCTGCTAGCGATGTTCACGATCCTTGAGTGCGCGGCAATCCAGTCGGCTGAGTTCGGCCTCAGCGCGGCGATCTGAGTCTCAACCGTCTGAAGCTGCTGCTCGAGTACCTTCTCCCTGCTCACATCCGTCTGAATGTCTTGCCCGACCTTAGACTTCGCGGTGGCCTGCCGCTGCTGGAGGTAGGCGGTCGCGAAGCCCTCCGCGCAGTCAGCCGAGCCCGATGCTGACCTGGCCGAGCAGGAGATCTGCAAGATCTGGGTGTTGGCAGGCACTGCCACACTGATTTGCCTGAGCAACTCGGCGGGTGTGAGCGGGCTGCCGAGCGCCTTGACGACCAGCTTCGCAACTGAGGTGGACATCACGACCTGCGCCTCGTTGTCCATGTCGACGACCGTCGTTGTCTTGCTGCCCAGAAGCGCCTGGCTGTTCGCCGCGTTCGTCACGACGTAGACGGTTGACGTCGCCGTGTAGGTCTTGGGTCCGACGGCGAGGTAGGCGCCCGTGGCGAGCGCGGCGAGAATAATCCAGGCTAGTATCGTTCGCGACCTGCGCCGGAGGACGGCGATGTAATCGGAGAATTCGTATGACTCCGTGCTCGCTGTTTCCTGCATTCCGCGCGTGCTCCTCGTGCCGCTCGTGCCGCGCCTCCCGCAAAGGATTAACGGGCCCACCGCCTGAACAAGTTCCCCCAGGAAGCTGAGGACCGTCACTGACCAGTAGAAAGTGTAAGCTCCAATGCGAGGTGTAAAACTCTGATTGAGGTGGCTTAGGCGATGCTCGCCGACTCCATGGTCCCTGACCTGCGCAAGGTCGGCTGAACGGTGGGTCGCACAAGTTTGGCGACCCCCCCGGACTTGATGACATCTGGGTGACAATGGTGCCTCGGTTTGATGACCTTCGTGAATACCGCGCGATGCAGCCGCCGGGCAATCGATGAGCAGGCGCCTTCTGCGTGTAGCCGGACGGATCCGCACGGGCCGCCGGCTGGCTTGAGGCGGAGGAGGCTGCCAGCAAGAGGGCCGAGCTTGGGTCATCGGCCTGGGCACCTCGCAATGCGCACGCTGGCCAGGCAGGACGTGCCGACTTTTCGGACAAGACGTGAGGTCTGCGTCAGCCCGGACCGCAAACTCTTCGCCTTGTCACAGACTCTTCGGCTACCCCGGGCTGGCGGGCCGGCCCGGCTGTAACGCTGGGCCAGGACCGGCGCTGGCGCTTGGTAGTGCCAATATCCGGCGCATGCCTGCCGGGACGGCAGCCAACCGGGGCCGGGCAAAATAGCTCATTGTGTCTGCCAGGCCGATCCAGGAGAACCAAGTGACCCAGTTCAGCGAGCTGAACGACTACGTAGCGATTCCTGCCGTGACGTCCCTGCGCCTGTCCCCCGACGGCAGCTGGCTCGCCGCCGCCGTGCAGAGCCTCGGGCCTGAGCCGAGCAAGTTCGGCACGAGCATCTGGCGGATCGACACCGGCGCCGCTCCTGCTTCGCGGCTCACCCGGTCAGCGGAAGGCGAGTCGGCCCCCGAATTCCTGGCCGATGGCTCGCTGCTCTTCGTCTCCAAGCGACCCGAGCCTGGGCCCAAGAACGAAGGAGCCGCCGAGCCAGCCAAGGGCGCCCTGTGGCTGCTGCCGCCGGCCGGCGGCGAGGCACGCCGGGTCGCCGCTCGGCCAGGCGGCGTCAGCTCGCTGGCCACGGCGCGGGCCGCTCAACGCTACCTGGCTGCGGTCGCTGCCTTTCCCGACAGCACCGGGACCGATGAGGATGCCGCCCGCAGGAAGGCCCGCGCGGACGCCGGCGTGGCCGCGATCCTGCACGAGGCTGGCGAGGCTGGCATGGTCCGGTACTGGGACCACGACCTCGGGCCGGACAGCCTGCGGCTGCTGTCAGGCGAGGCGGCGGCGCAGGCCAGCGATGACGCCGGCGGTAATAGCGGTGCCGGCGCTGACGCCGGCGACGCCGAGCTCCGCGACCTGACCCCGGATTGCGGGCGGGCCCTGGACGAGCAGGCGTTCTGCCTGTCGCCGGATGGATCGATCGCGGTTACCGGCTGGCTCGTCCCGGAGCCAACGGGGGGCCTGCGGGCCGAGCTCGTCCGCATCGACATGGAGACCTCCGAGCGAACGACGATGCTCGGCGCGGACGGCACCGACTATTCCGATCCAGCCATCTCACCCGATGGCCGGCTGGTCGTCGCGATCAGCTCCGAGCACGATACCTACGAGCGGCCTGGCGACGTCACGCTGGTGAGCGTGCCGCTGGACGGCGAGCACGATGGCCTCTCCCGTGACTTGCTTCCCGGCTTCGACCGGCAGCCGCTGTCGGTCGCATGGGTACCGGACAGCCAGTCGGTCTATTTCACCGCCGACGACAACGGCCGCCGCCCGATCTTCGCTGTCCGGCTCGGCACCGGCGAGGTGACCAGGATCACCCGGGACAACGCGGCCTACGAGAGCCTGTGCCCGGCGCCCGACGGGCGGGCGCTCTACGCCCTCCGTGCGTCGATCAGCGAGCCGCCGACTCCGGTAAGGATCGACCTGAGCCAGCCAGGGACCGACCCGGTCCGGCTGCAGAGCCCTGGCTGGCCGGTTGAGGTTCCCGGGCGGGTGGAAGAAGTCTCGGCCACAGCGGCCGACGGGACCACGATCAGGGGCTGGCTCGTTCTGCCCGATGGCGCCTCGGCGGAGTCCAAAGCACCGTTGCTGCTGTTTGTGCACGGCGGACCGGTGATGAGCTGGAACTCCTGGTCGTGGCGGTGGAACCCCTGGCTGATGGCCGCTCGCGGCTACTGCGTGCTGCTTCCTGACCCCGCGCTGTCCACCGGATACGGCCAGGCCTTCATCGCCAGGGGGCACGGCACCTGGGGCGACAGGCCGTACACGGACCTCATGGCGATCACCGATGTCGCGGCGGCGCGGCCCGAGATCGATCAGGACAGGACGGCGATGATGGGCGGCTCGTTCGGTGGCTACATGGCCAACTGGATCGCCGGCCACACCGGCAGGTTCGGCGCGATCGTCAGCCACGCCGGGCTGTGGGCGCTTGACCAGATGTTCGGCACGACCGACAACCCCGCCTTCTGGCGCCGGATCTTCGGGCACCCGGCCACGCAGCCAGAGCGATACCTCGCCAACTCGCCGCACCTGCACGCGGACAGCATCACCACCCCGATGCTGATCATTCACGGTGACCGGGACTACCGGGTGCCGGTCGGCGAGGCACTGCGGATGTACGCGGACCTGTCGGGCCGCGGCAAGCGCGCAAGGTTCCTGTACTTCCCCGACGAGAACCACTGGATCCTCAAGCCCGGTGACATCAGGGTCTGGTACGAGACCGTCTTCGCATTCCTCGCTGAGAATGTGCTTGGCGAGGCCTGGCGCCGCCCTGACTTGCTCTAGGGGACCTGCGGCCCTGTGGCCTGTCCTTCCTGTGCCACGCTGTCTGCCATGACCCGAGCCGAGCTTGACAAGCGGCCAGCCGACGTAGCGGCCATGTTCGACGCGGTCGCCGGGCGCTATGACCTGCTCAACGATGTCCTGTCGGTGGGCCAGGACCGGCGCTGGCGATCCGTCGTCGCCAGGATCGTGGCCGCGCGGCAGGATGACCTCGTCCTGGATGTCGCGGCGGGGACCGGAACGTCCTCGCGAGCCTTCGCGGCGTCGGGCGCGAGGTGCGTGGCGTGCGACTTCTCCCTAGGCATGCTGCACGCGGGTGCGAGCAAGCCGTCAGACCTGGTTCGCTTCGTCGCGGGGGACGCGCTCGCCCTGCCCTTCTCCAGCGCGGCGTTCGACGTCGTCACGATTTCCTTCGGCCTGCGCAACGTCGCCGATCCCGATTCGGCGCTGGCCGAGATGCTGCGGGTCACCAAGCCCGGCGGGCGGCTGGTCATCTGCGAGTTCAGCCACCTGCCAGCGCGCGCCGTCGACCTCGCGTACCAGCGGTACCTCGCGGCCGCCCTGCCCGCTGTGGCAGGCCGGCTGTCGGCGAATGCCGGCGCTTACTCCTATCTCGCCGAGTCAATCAGGATCTGGCCGGCCCAGGAGGAGCTCGCCGACCGGATCCGCGCGGCCGGCTGGTCGGCCGTGCGGTGGCGCAACCTGACGTACGGTGTCGTCGCCGTGCACGTCGGCCGGCGCCCGCGCTAATGCTGGGAGAGTCCCGACATCAGGGGCGGCTCATGCAAGCGGTGACTACGGGCTAGACTGTCGGCATCTGTACTTGTGAAGGCGTTCACAAGATTGGCGGGACGGGTCAGTGAGCGAGCAGTACCCCCCGGCTAACCACCCGGACTCCGAAGACCGCAGCGGCGCCGGCCCCGGGCGCGGGACCCATTCCCGCGGCGCAGGTGCCAGCGGCTCGCGGCCCCGCCGCACCGGGTCAGCCACGGTGCCCTCTGGTAAAGCCCTGTCGTCTGGCAAAGCCCTGTCCTCTGATACAGCGGACGTCATCGTCGTGGGCGCCGGTCCGGCCGGATCGGCGGCGGCCTACCACCTGGCGACGGCTGGGCTCGACGTGCTGTTGCTGGAGAAGACGAGCTTCCCCAGGGAAAAGGTCTGCGGCGACGGTCTCACCCCGCGGGCGGTCAAGGCGCTCACCGCTATGGGCATCCCGGTCGAGCCGGGCAACGGCTGGCTGCTCAATAAGGGCCTGCGCATCATTGGCGGCGGCGGCCGGATCGAGCTTGCCTGGCCAGACCTATCTTCCTTTCCCGGCTACGGAACGGTCAGGACCCGCACCGACTTCGACGAGCTCCTGGCCAGGCACGCGCAGAAGGCCGGCGTTCGCCTGCTCGAGAACATCGCGGTCACCGGCCTGACGACCGACGAGCGGACCGGCCTGGTCACCGGCGTCACGGCGCGGGAGGCAGCCGCACCGCCCGCGGAAGGTGCCGGACCGGGGGCGCGTGCGTCCAAACGGCCAAACGGGGCGCAACGGAACTTTGGTGCGCGCCTCGTTCTCGCAGCCGACGGTAATTCTTCGCGACTGTCGGTATCGATGGGCCTGCGCACGAGGCCGGACCGGCCACTCGGCGTCGCGGTCAGGACCTACTACAAGACGCCGAGGCACGACGACGACTACCTCGAGGCGTGGCTCGACCTCTGGGACGGCAAGCAACTCCTGCCCGGATACGGCTGGATCTTCGGGATGGGCGACGGCACGAGCAACGTCGGGCTCGGCCTGCTGAACACCTCGGACGCCTTCGGGAACATCGACTACCGGGCCTTGCTCAAGCGGTGGCTCGCGGCGATGCCGGCCGAGTGGGGTTTTGCCGAGGAGAACATGAGCCAGCCCGTGCGCGGCGCCGCGCTGCCGATGGGCTTCAACCGGACCCCGCATTACACGCGCGGCCTGGTTCTGGTCGGCGACGCGGGCGGAATGGTGAACCCGTTCAACGGCGAGGGCATCGCGTACGCGATGGAGTCCGGGGAGCTTGCTGCCCGGTCGGTCGTCCAGGCGCTGGCCAGGCCGACAGCCGCGGGAACCGAGCGGGTGCTGCAGTCTTATCCCGCCGCGCTGAAGCAGGCGTACGGCGGCTACTACACTCTCGGCCGGACGTTCGTGAAGGCAATCGGCCACCCGTCCTTCATGAAGTTCGCCACCAGACACGGGATCAAGCGCCCGGCAGTGATGCGGATGACCATGAAGCTGCTGGGAAACCTGACCGAGCCGCGCGGCGGCGACGCGGTCGACCGGGTTATCAACGCGCTGTCTAAGATGTCGCCGGCGGCTTAACTCCGTGAGCAGCTAGCGACGCGTACCCCCGTACGGAGGACGCGGCGGCAAGATGTCAGACAAATATGTAAGCAAGACAAGGGGGTGACGGACTCCATGAGCTACTACGTGCCGATCATCGTGCTCGGGGCCTTGTCCGCTGTCTTCGCCATTTTCTCGCTGGTCATGGGATCGCTGGCTGGCCCGAAGCGATGGAACCGGGCGAAGCTCGAGGCTTACGAGTGCGGCATCGAGCCGACCCGCCAGCCGGCCGGAATCAGATTCCCGGTGAAGTACTACCTCACCGCGATGCTGTTCATCGTCTTCGACGTCGAGATCATCTTCTTGTATCCCTGGGCGGTCACATTCGACCGCCTCGGGCTGTTCGGCCTCGTCGAGATGGTCACCTTCGTCGCAACCGTGCTCATCGCGTACGTCTACGTCTGGCGGCGCGGCGGCCTGGAATGGGATTAGCCGATGGGTATTGAAGAGAAGCTGCCGAGCGGCATTTTGCTGACGTCGGTCGAGAAGCTGGCTGGTTATGCCCGCAAGTCCTCGGTATGGCCGGCCACGTTCGGACTGGCCTGCTGCGCCATCGAGCTATTCTCCGCCGGCGGGCCGCGGCACGACCTGGCCAGGTTCGGCATGGAGCGGGCGTCTGCGACACCGCGGCAAGCCGACCTGATGATCGTGGCCGGCCGGGTGAGCCAGAAGATGGCACCGGTGCTGCGCCAGATCTACGACCAGATGGGCGAGCCCAAGTGGGTCATCTCGATGGGCGTGTGCGCGTCAAGCGGCGGCATGTTCAACAACTACGCGATCGTGCAGGGCGTCGACCACATCGTGCCGGTCGACATCTATCTGCCGGGCTGCCCGCCCCGCCCCGAGATGCTCCTCGACGCGATACTCAAGCTGCACGACAAAATCCAGAACATGAAGCTCGGCGTCAACAGGGACCGGGAGATCACCGAGCTCGAGGCGGCCAGGCTACGCCGGCTGCCGCTGCTACCCGGCCTCGAGGGCCCGGCCCATCAGGCGCACCAGGCGCTCACTCCCCAGGCCGGAGCGGAGCGGTGACTGAGCAGAGCAACCCGACCCAGAACGGCAACGAGGACGAGGCAGCGATCGCAGGCCGGGAGCGGATGTCCGAGGAAGTTGTCCGCACCGGCATGTTCGGCACGCAGACCACGGGCGACACGTCAGGCTATGGCGGTCTCCGGGTCAGGAAGCAGCCGCCGCTGCCTGCCGAGCGGCCCTACGGCTCCTACTTTGACGACGTCGCCGACACGCTCAGCGGGGCGCTCGAGGCATCAGGGCTGAGCTTCGGCGACGCGATAAAACGGGTCGTGGCCGCCTACGGCGAACTGACCTTCTACGTCCGGCGCGAGCACCTGGTCGAGGTCGCCAGGAAACTCAGGGACGACCCAGCGCTGGCTTTCGAACTATGCCTCGGCGTCTCGGGTACGCACTATCCGTCAGATATCGGCACGGAGTTGCACGCCGTTTATCACCTGCTCTCGATCACGCGCAACAGGCGGCTTCGGCTGGAGGTCGCCGCGCCCGATGCCGACCCGCACGTTCCCTCGCTGACCGACGTGTACCCGACCTGCGACTGGCACGAGCGCGAGACGTGGGACTTCTTCGGCATCATCTTCGACGGTCACCCGGCGCTGACCAGGATCGAGATGCCGGACGACTGGAAGGGCCACCCGCAGCGGAAGGACTACCCGCTCGGCGGCATTCCGGTGGAGTACCGCGGCGCGACCATCCCGCCGCCCGAGGACCGGAGGTCGTACGCGTGAGTGCAACTGCGGGGGGTTCGGGGGGGTCGCCCCCCCGGGCCGACACAGCCGAAGGGCGCGTCTACAACGTCGGGGGCCAGGACTGGGACGAGATCATCGCGGCGGTCGAGGAGGCGGCCGATAGCGGCCGGGAAGAGCGCCTGATCGTCAATATGGGCCCGCAGCATCCGTCGACGCACGGCGTCCTACGGCTGATCCTCACGCTGGACGGCGAGACGGTGACCGAGATCCGGCCGGTGATCGGCTACCTGCACACCGGTATCGAGAAGAACATGGAGTTCCGCACCTGGACGCAGGGCGTCACGTTCTGCACCCGGATGGACTACCTGGCTCCGTTGTTCAACGAGGCAGCGTACTGCCTGGCCATCGAGCGGTTGCTCGGAATTACCGGCCAGATTCCCGAGCGAGCCAGCGTAATCCGGGTGCTGATGATGGAGCTCAACCGGATCGCGTCGCACCTGACAGCGATCGGCAGCTTCGGCCTGGAAGTCGGTGCCACGACTATCTTCCTGTACGGGATGCGCGAGCGGGAGAAGGTGCTCGACATCTTTGAGCTGATCAGCGGCCTGCGGATGAACCACGCCTACATCAGGCCAGGTGGCGTCGTCCAGGACCTGCCGTCCGGTGCGCTCGAGAAGCTGAGGGAGTTCCTCGGTGTCATGCCCCGTCAGTTCGGCGAAATCCGAGCCCTCCTCGACGCCGCCCCGATCTATCTGGCCAGAACCAAGGACATCGCGTACCTGGATCTGAAGGGCTGCATGGCCCTGGGTGTCACCGGCCCGATCCTCCGTGCCACGGGCTTGCCCTGGGACCTGCGGAAGAGCCAGCCGTACTGCGGGTACGAGACGTACGACTTCGACGTGCCGACCCAGCAGAGCTGCGATGTCTACGGCAGGTACCTGGTCAGGATGGACGAGATGGACCAGTCGCTGCGGATCATCGAACAGTGCGTCGACCGTCTGGCCGCGGCGCGGTCGGCCAATGATCCGGTGATGATAGAAAATGCCAAGATCGGCTGGCCCGCCAAGCTAGCCGTGGGGCCGGACGGTCTCGGCAACTCCGCAGACCACATCGCGCACATCATGAGCCAGTCGATGGAGGCGCTGATCCACCACTTCAAACTGGTTACCGAGGGCTTCAGGGTCCCTGCCGGGCAGGTGTACGCGGCGGTCGAGTCGCCGCGGGGCGAGCTCGGCTGTCATGCGGTCAGTGACGGTGGCACACGGCCCTACCGGGCGCACTTCCGCGATCCCTCCTTCACCAACCTCCAGTCGCTGGCAGCGATGTGCGAGGGCGGCATGGTGGCCGACGTCATCGCTGCGGTGGCCAGCATCGACCCGGTGCTGGGAGGGGTGGATAGGTAATGGCCTTCACCGAGCAGGAGCGGGCGCGCCTGGCCGAGCGCGCGGCGGAAATCATCGCCAGGTACCCGAAGCCCCGGTCGGCCCTGCTACCGCTGCTGCACCTCGTCCAGGCCACCGAGGGGTTCGTCTCCACCGACGGGATCGCGTTCTGCGCCGATCAGCTCGGGCTCTCCGAGGCTGACGTGACCGGCGTGGTCTCGTTCTACACGATGTACAAGCGTCATCCGGTCGGCGAGTACCACGTCGGCGTCTGCACGAACACGCTGTGCGCGATCATGGGTGGCGACACCATCCATACCGAGCTTCGCGATCATCTGGGCGTCGAGGACGACCAGCCGACACCGGACGGCAAGGTCAGCCTGGAACACGTCGAGTGCAACGCGGCCTGCGACTACGCCCCCGTCATGATGGTCAACTGGGAGTTCTTCGACAATATGACTCCGGAATCGGCCAGGCAGCTGGTTGACGGGCTGCGCGCGGGCGCCGACATCGCGCCATCCAGGGGCGCCAGCCGCCTCGTTACCTGGCGCGAGGCCGCGATGATCCTGGCCGGCTACCCGGACGGCCAGGCCGCTACCGGGCACACGGCCGCGCCGCCCACGCTCGAGGGCCTGCGGATCGCCAGGGAGAACGGCTGGACCCCCGATCCGCCCACCCCGGAGCCTGCGGCAGGCAACGGGACTGAGAGCGCGGCCGGCAGCACACGGTCGGGCAACAGCGCGCGGAGCGCGGGCGGCAACGGAGGGCGGCAGTGACATCAGTTCTTACCCCGGTGCTCACCGCGCATTGGGACGATCCTGACTCCTTCACGCTGGCCGGCTACCGCCGGGCCGGCGGTTACCAGGCGCTGCCCAAGGCCCTGGCGATGCCGCAGGACGAGGTTATCGGGGCGGTGAAGGCGTCGGGTCTGCGCGGCCGCGGCGGCGCCGGCTTCCCCACCGGGGTGAAGTGGGGGTTCATCCCGCAGGGCGACGACAAGCCGCACTACCTCGTCGTGAACGCCGACGAGTCCGAGCCGGGTACCTGCAAGGACATCCCGACCATGCTGCAGACCCCGCATTCGGTCGTGGAAGGCGCGATCATCGCTGCCTACGCGATCAGGGCGCGGCGGGCGTTCATCTATGTGCGGGGTGAGGTGCTGCACGTGGTCAGGCGCATGCACCACGCGGTGGCCGAGGCTTACGAGGCCGGGTACCTCGGCAGCGACATCCTCGGCTCGGGATTCGACCTCGACATCGTCGTGCACGCCGGCGCCGGCGCGTACGAGTGCGGCGAGGAGACCGCGCTGCTCGATTCGCTGGAGGGCAAACGCGGCCAGCCGAGGCTGAAGCCCCCGTTCCCCGCCATCGAGGGCCTGTACGCCTGCCCGACCGTGGTCAACAACGTCGAGTCGATCGCGAGCGTGCCGTACATCATCGCGAACGGTGCCGAAGCGTTCGCCGCCCTCGGCACAGAGAAATCAAAGGGCTTCGGCATCTTCTCGCTGTCCGGGCATGTCACCACGCCGGGCCAGTACGAGGCGCCGCTCGGAGTCACGCTGCGCGAGTTGCTGTCGCTGGCGGGCGGCGTCCGGGCTGGCCACCGGCTGAAGTTCTGGACCCCGGGCGGATCGTCAACCCCGATCTTCACCCATGAGCACCTCGACGTACCGCTGGATTTCGAGTCCGTCGGCGCCGCCGGGTCCATGCTCGGTACGCGGGCACTGCAGATATTTGACGAGACGACCTGCGTTGTCCGTGCCACCTTGCGGTGGATGGAGTTCTACGAGCACGAGTCCTGCGGCAAATGCACGCCGTGCCGCGAGGGCACGTACTGGATCGTCCAGTTGCTGCATTCGCTGGAGCGCGGCGAAGGCAGCGACGCTGACCTGGACAAGTTGCTCGACATCTGCGACAACATTCTGGGCCGTGCATTCTGCCCGTTCGGCGACGGCGCGATCAGCCCCGTCGTCTCATCGATCAAGTACTTCAGGGACGAGTTCATCGAGCACACCAAGCACGGCGGCTGCCCCTTCGACCCCGCCGCCTCTACCCTCTTCGGGCGGAGGCCGCCGCGATGACCGAGGTAGCCAAGGCCGCCGATGGCGTGAGCGTGACGATCGACGGATTCGAGATCGTGGTTCCGAAGGGAACGCTGGTCATCAGGGCCGCCGAGCAGCTCGGCATCCAGATCCCGCGGTTCTGCGACCATCCGCTGCTGGACCCGATAGGCGCTTGCCGCCAGTGCCTCGTGCAGGTCGAGGGCCAGCCCAAGCCGCCCGCGTCGTGCACTACCGTCTGCACGGAGGGCATGGTCGTGCGGACCCAGCTGACCTCGCCCGTCGCCGAGAAGGCACAGCGCGGCGTTATGGAGATGCTGCTGATCAATCACCCGCTCGACTGCCCGATGTGCGACAAGGGCGGCGAGTGCCCGCTGCAGAACCAGGCCATGACGAGCGGCGCTGGTGAGACCAGGTTCAGCGGCCAGAAGCGGAAGTTCGCCAAGCCGATCGCGCTCTCCTCCCAGGTCCTGCTCGACCGGGAGCGCTGCGTCCAGTGCGCCAGGTGCACCAGGTTCGCCGACCAGATCGCCGGGGACCCGCTGATCGAGCTGATCGAGCGCGGTCCACAGGAACAGATCGCGGTGGCCGAAGGGGTGCCGTTCGACTCCTACTTCTCCGGCAACACGGTCCAGATCTGCCCGGTCGGCGCGCTCACGGGCACGGCCTACCGGTTCAGGGCCCGGCCGTATGACCTGGTGTCGACGCCGAGCGTCTGTGAGCACTGCGCGTCGGGCTGCCGCCAGCGGACCGACCACCGTCGCGGCGTCGTGACGCGCAGGCTGGCTGGCAGCTCGCCTGAGGTGAATGAGGAGTGGAACTGCGACAAGGGACGCTGGGCCTTCACCTACGCGACCATGCCCGACCGGCTGGTCTCGCCGCTGGTCAGGGACGCCGCCGGGGTGCTGCAGCCCGCGTCCTGGGCTGAGGCGCTCGACGCGGCGGCTCGCGGCCTGGCCGCTGCCCGCGGCCGCGCCGGCGTGCTGACCGGCGGCAGGCTTACCCTCGAGGACTCCTATGCGTACGCCAAGTTCGCCAGGCTCGCGCTCGGCAGCAACGACATCGACATGCGAGCTAGGCCGCATAGCGCTGAGGAAACTGAGTTCCTGGCCTCGGCCGTGGCGGGCACTACGCCCGAGTCGGGCGTCAGCTACGCGAGCCTGCAGCAGGCGCCCACGGTGCTGCTGGCCGGGTTCGAGCCCGAGGACGAGTCGCCGATCGTGTTCCTGCGCCTGCGCAAGGCGGTCAGGTCAGGCCACACCGCGGTCTACTCCGTCGCCGCCCTGGCCAGCCTCGGCCTGACCAAGCTGTCCGGCACACTGCTGCCGACGCTGCCCGGCCAGGAGGCCGACCTGCTCAGCCAGCTCGCCGACCCGGCTCCGGGGGCCGGCCTTGCGGCCGCGTCGCCGGCCGATGACGTGTTCGCCGCCGCCGCTCAGGCGCTCAGCAAACCGGGGTCGGTGATCCTGGCTGGCGAACGGCTGGCCGAGGTGCCAGGCGCGCTGACCGCGGCTGTCGCGCTCGCTGAGTTGACCGGAGCAAGGCTCGCCTGGATCCCGCGGCGGGCAGGCGAGCGGGGCGCGATCGAGGCCGGGGCGCTGCCGGTCCTGTTGCCTGGCGGGCGCCGGGTCACCGACGCGGACGCCCGGACCGAGGTTGCCAGGGCGTGGGGAACCGCCACGCTCCCGGCCGAGCCGGGCAGGGACACCGGCCAGATCCTCGCCGCCGCCGCCGCTGGCGAGGTCGAGGCGCTACTCGTGGCTGGTCTCGATCCCGCCGACCTGCCCGACCCGCAGGCCGCCCTTGCCGCAATGGAGAAGGCGGGCTTCATCGTGAGCCTGGAGTTGCGGGTGAGTCCGGTTACCGATCGTGCGGACGTTGTCCTGCCGGTGACCGCGGTCGCCGAGAAGCCGGGCACGTTCGTGAACTGGGAGGGACGGGCTGGCTCGTTCGACGCGGCGCTCTCGGTGCCAGCGATCCGCAGCGACCGGCACGTCCTGGCCGCGATCGCCGACGCGATGGACGTGCACCTGGGCCTGCCCGACGAGGCCGCGGCCCGCAGGGAGTTGGCGGCCCTCGGGGCAGCCCGCCGGGCCCAGACGAGCCAGGCGGCATCGGGTCGCGTGCGGTCGCGGCAGGCCGGGGCCGGGTCGTCGCCCTCCGGCCGGGCCGCGGTCAGCGGGCGCGGTGGCGCGGTTCCGGGCGCCGCCGAGGCGTTGCTGGCAACCTGGCATAATCTGCTCGACGCCGGCCGGATGCAAGACGGCGAGCCGAACCTGGCCGGGACCGCGCGCCCGGCGGTGGCGAAGATGTCGGCGGCGACCGCAGCCGAGGCCGGCGTCACGGTGCCCGCAGGAGCGCGCGCGTCGGACCCGCCGCCGCGCGGCCGCTCGGACGGCGCCAAGGTGCGCGTATCGACCAGCCGCGGCTCGATTGTGGTGCCGGTCGAGATCACGGCGATGCCGGACCGGGTGGTCTGGCTGCCGACGAATTCCGCGGGCTGCTCGGTCAGGCGCGACCTCGGCGCCGGCCACGGCAGCCTAGTGACGGTGAGGAGCGCGGAATGACCGCCAGCCCCGGCCTCGCGCAGCTGGCTAGCGCGAGCGCGCCTACCGCGGCGCTGATCGACCACGACCCGTGGTGGCTGACCGCGATCAAGGTCCTGATCGTCTTCGCGTTCCTGATGCTGGCGACGCTGCTGATGATCTGGGCGGAACGCCGGGTGATCGGCCGGATGCAGCAGCGTCCTGGCCCGAACCGGGCCGGCCCGTTCGGCCTGCTGCAGTCCCTGATGGACGGCATCAAGCTGCCGCTGAAGGAGGACATCATCCCCCGCGGCGTCGACAAGCTCCTCTTCGTGCTCGCCCCGGCGATCGCGGCGATTCCCGCCTTCATCAGCTTCGCGATCATCCCGATCGGCCCGGTGGTGTCGATCTTCGGGCACCGCACGCCACTGCAGCTCGCCGACCTGCCGGTTGCGGTACTGCTCGTACTCGCGATGAGCTCGATGGGCGTCTACGGGATCGTGCTGGCCGGCTGGTCGTCGAGCTCGCCGTACTCCCTGCTCGGCGGGCTGCGGTCCTCGGCGCAGGTGATCAGCTACGAGATCGCGATGGGCATCGCGTTCGTGCCCGTGTTCCTGTACGCGGGTTCGCTGTCCACATCCCAGATCGTCGCCGCCCAGGCGCATGGCGCGCCGTTCCACCTGTTCGGCGCCGTCCTGCACTACCCGTCGTGGTTCGCCGTGCTGCTGCTGCCTTCCTTCGTGATCTACGCGATCACCATGGTCGGCGAGACCAACCGGCTCCCGTTCGACCTGCCAGAGGGCGAGGGCGAGCTAGTCGGCGGCTACCACACCGAGTACTCCTCGCTGAAGTTCGCGCTGTTCTACCTCGCCGAATACATCAGCATGATCACCGTGTCGGCACTGGCCACTACGCTCTTCCTCGGCGGCTGGCACCCGGT
>WNFD01000633.1_pt1 | contig 37190 bp, 34 predicted proteins | sample 5400491 | NCBI WGS metagenome assembly WNFD01 (sample SAMN13153343, study PRJNA577476) | soil metagenome | isolation source: 120 cm saprolite under Douglas fir tree site 2 hole 2 replicate 2 | place: USA:California | collected 2015-04-18 | reverse complement strand
GTGTGCTCGAAAGAGTCTCAGCAGAGGCGCCGAACCGCGCGATCGAGCTCGGCCAGCAATGTCCGCCACGCATGCTCGATTTCGTCCGACCAGTCGGTGCCAAGGACGTCGCGCAGCGTAGCGGCGATCACGGCGAAGAACGCGACGAACAAATCGTGCGGCGTGCCGTAAGCGTCATGCGAGACCACCTCGCACTCGATCATGCGGAAATGGCCGCTGCGTTCGCCGGTAAAATCCAGGATCGCTTCGATCGTCAACGCGAGCATCGATCCCTTTACGAGGTCGCTGCCCTCGGTTCGAAACATCGCTTCGGCTTCGGGGTGTTCGGCGAACAGGCGCCGATACACCAGCGGGGTCAGATCGGTGCAGGCCGCGGCGGCCAGTTCAAAACTTCGATGAATGGGATTGCTGTGCGTCATGATGCCGCCGTCGCACAAGCTTCGGGTCATATGAGATTCACATCACGAAAAACGACTCTAACGAAAAACGACATTCACTAAAAAAAGAGCAGGGCGTGAGCCCTGCTCGAAAAATTGTGTCGACCCTATTGTCCCGCAAATTTCGATTTGATCTTGATTTAGCGGGGCGACGCTGCTTGTGCGCGCCAGGGCTCCTCCCGAGACTTGGACCACCAGACGTTGGTCTTACGACCGGCCTGCGTCAATATTGGTAGACTAGATTTTTTCTCTTGTCATCATTTTCGGCAACGAATGTTCAAAATTCGAGCAGTTTACGAAATGATTGAGAAACAGCTCGTTTGCCATGCATCTGTATGCACCAATTTGCACGAACAGGCGAAGAGTGGCGTAAACGTGTATTTTTTGTGGCGTAAAAATATCCGATGCGACAGATTATTTCATCGTGTGAATGGAATAATTGGGCCTTTTAGGGATCAACGCTCAGGTCTGAGGCAGGATCCGCCTCGACTCGCGACTCGGCGAAGATTATGAGAGGAAGCGGCGGGTGGCTTGATAGATGCGGCGGCGTTTAGCTAAATTTCTTCCGATCGTCCTGATCGCGCTGATGGTGCAGATTCTGGCACCGATTGGCGCGTGCTGGGCGGCCGCTTTCGCCATCTCCGATCCGCTGCTGGCGGCTGAAATCTGTCACAGCGATCCGGCGTCGAACTCCGGCCAAGCCAATCAAGGCAGCGAGCATCGCGGCCACGACGGCGCCTGCTCGATCTGCTGCGCGGCGCAGGCGAGCGCATCTTTCGACACCCCGCAAGCGATCGCCGTGGCGACGCCCTATCGTGATGTCGCGCGCGTGGTTTGGCACGACCATGCACCGGATCTGTCACGGTTCCGCGCCGGCTCCAACGCACAAGCGCGCGCGCCGCCGCTCTCGATGTGAATTTCGCGGCCCTCGGCCGTCACGCATTCACAATTCGATAGTTGCGGAGATATCCATGTCCATCCGTCTGTTGCGCGCGGGCCTGCCGGGGCTCGCCATCGCGCTCGTTCCCTTGACGACAAGCCATGGCCACGAAATCGTCGGCAATCGCTTCTTTCCAGCCACCCTCGGCATCGACGATCCCGGGGTCAACGACGAGCTTGCCCTTCCAACAGTCGACAGTTTCAAGACTGGCGATATCCCGCCGGTGAGGCAGCGAGATATTTCGGGGGAGTTCTCCAAACGAATCACCGAAGATTTCGCGATCTCGTTCGGCTCGACTTACACCTTCCTCGGCCCGATCGATCCGACGGCAGCGGGAGCCAATGGATTCCAGAACCTCGAGACCACGTTCAAGTACCGGGTGTTCAAGGACCCGGTCCACGAATTCGTGATGTCGGTTGGCCTCAGCGTGGAGTGGGGCGGCACTGGCTCGGCCAACGTCGGCGCCGAATCCTTCAACGTCTACACGCCGACGATCTATTTCGGCAAAGGCCTCGGCGATCTCCCCGATACGCTGTCCTGGATCAGGCCGGTCGCGATCACCGGCCAAGTTGGATATGCGATCCCCGGCAAGAGCGCGACGACGACGTTCGGCATCGACCCCGATACTGGCGATCAAACCATTGATACCGAGTTCAATCCGCGGGTGCTCAATTGGGGCGGTTCGATCCAGTACAGTATGCCCTATCTGAAGTCCGCCGTGGTCGATCTCAGCCTGCCGGATTTCATCAATCGCCTGATCCCGCTGGTGGAAGCGAACCTGCAGACGCCGGTCGCCAATACGCTGACATCGGGAACCACGACCAGCGTTGATCCCGATCAACCGGCAGAGCGGCAGCAACGTCGGGGTGATCGCCCAATTGCACTACTATCTCGACGACATCGATCCGCGCGGCATCGGCAGACCCATCTTCGGCGGGCCCGTTCAACCAGCCAGCCCCTTTCCAAGGAATTGAACATGCAACGCTCATCTCTGATTGGCATAGTCCCGCTGCTGCTTCTTCTCGTAACAGGTCAGGCCACCGCGCATGCAATGCTCGACCATGCCGAGCCGCGCGTCGGCAACAAGGTCGCAACCCCGCCCGGGCAAGTTACGCTGTGGTTCACCCAGAAACTGGAACAGGCCTTCAGCACGATCACGGTGACCAACGCGGCGGGCCAGCGCGTCGACAGCGGGAAGACCCGCGTCAGCGGCAGCCAGATGTCGGTCTCGCTGCGACCGGGTGGCAACGGCGCATATCGCGTCAACTGGCACGTGCTGTCAGTGGATACGCATACGACTGACGGCAGTTTCACGTTCCAGGTCGGCGAGTAAACCCGAAGATCGGTTCTGATCGTATCGGAGCCGATCTTCAGTCCTTGTTTTTGGAGCGTTTTTTCACGCGAACTGGTAGCTACGTCGCTGGAAAACGCGGGAGCGAAAAACGCTGATGAACCTTTTTGGGTTGGACATCGACGTTCCCATGACACTCGTCCGCGCGATCCACTTCGCGGCCACGGCAATCACCGCCGGGACTCTCACGTTCCGCGTGGTGGTCGCCGAGCCGGCCTTTCGTTCTGCGCAGGAGGCGGGCGTGTTGGTGAATGCGCAGGTCCGCCTGCTTGCCCGGATCGGTCTTGCCGTGGCGGCGGTCACGGGAGCGATCTGGCTTGCATTGCAGACGGCCGCGATGAGCGGCCAGACTTACGGCGAGGCCGTGATGTCCGGGGCGATGATCACCGTGCTCAACGAGACGCAGTTTGGGCAGGTGTCTGAAGTCCGCCTCGGCCTCGCGATCCTGCTCGCGGTTTGTCTGACATATGACCGCTCGGGGGTGTCGCGCTGGCTTGCGCTCGGATTGGCTCTCAGCCTCGTCGCGGCCATCGCCTGGACCGGGCATGCCGCGTCAACACCGAGTGAATTGGGATATCTGCATCGGACAGCCGACGCGCTACATCTTGCCGCCGCGGCGGCCTGGATCGGCGCGCTCGTGCCGCTCATGCTGCTGCTCCACGCCGGCCTGCGGCATCAAGTCTTGGCCTCTGCGTCGCTGGAACACGGCGCCGTCAAACGGTTTTCCTCCCTCGGCATCGTCTGCGTGGCAACGCTGGTCGTATCGGGGATTATCAATGCGTGGATCCTGGTCGGTTCGTTCCGCGGGCTGATCGAGACCGGATACGGGTGGTTGCTGATGTTCAAGATTGCCGTATTCGCCATCATGCTGGCCTTCGCGGCGGCTAACCGGTTTTGGCTGACGCCTCGGCTTGCCGCGATCCCGGCAAGCAAGGTTCAGCGCGATGCGCTACGCGGACTGACGCGCAACAGCCTCATCGAGATCGCCTTGGGCCTTGTGATCTTCGCCGTCGTCGGCGTGCTCGGCACGCTGCATCCCGCAGCCCATTTCGTGAAGTGACTGGACAGTCATAGGAGAAAGCAAATGCAAATATTCAAGCTTCCATCGATCGCCCGCGTGGCGATATTCGGTGTTTTGGCCGCGGGCTGTCTCGCGGCCCCCGCCTTGGCCGAGGACATCAAGGCCGGCGATCTCGTGATCTCGCAGGCCTGGAGCCGCGCCACGCCGAACGGCGCCAAGATCGGCGGCGGCTATCTCACCATCGCGAACAAGGGCAGTGCCCCGGACAGGCTGGTCGGTGTCTCCGGAGATGTCGCCGGCAAGATCGAGGTCCATGAGATGGCCATCAATGACGGCGTGATGAAAATGCGGCCGCTGGACAAGGGGCTCACCATCGAGCCCGGCAAAACCGTCAAGCTCGCGCCCGGCGGCTATCATCTGATGATGATGGATTTGAAGACCCCGCTGAAGCAGGGCGACAAGGTGCCGGTCACGCTGGAATTCGAGAAGGCCGGCAAGGTCCAGGTTACGCTCGATGTGCAAGCGGTTGGCTCGCCGGGACCGGCCGCGGGCGGCGGCGGCATGGACATGAAGAAGATGCCCGATCATTCCGGCATGAAGATGTGAGACCGCGATGACAATCCGCTTCTCAGCTTTGATCGCCGCCGGCTTGCTTATGTCGTCCGCGGCGAGCGCGCATATCCTGCTGGAAGGAAAGCAGGCCGCGGTCGGCGCGGATTACAAGGCCGTGTTCGTGGTCCCGCATGGCTGCGCGGGTTCGGCGACCATCAAGCTGCGCGTGCAAATCCCCGAAGGGGTCATCGTCTCGCAGGCGCTGCCCAAGGCCGGCTGGAACCTGGAAACGACCAATGGCAAATACGCCGGCGAATATGACTATCGCGGCGCCAAGGCCTCCGAAGGGATCAAGGAAGTCGCCTGGAGCGGCGGCAAGGTGCCGGACAAGACCCACGAGGAGTTCGTGATCGAGACCTTCCTCACGAACGGCCTCAAGCCCGACACGACCTTGTATTTCCCGGTCGTGCAGGAGTGCGAGCAGGGGATCAGCCGCTGGATCGAAATCTCGCGCGATGGCGGCACCCATTCGCATGAGGGCAAGTGGCCTGCGCCGGGTGTGAAACTGGCTCCGAAGCCGTAAGCGATGCGCCTTGTCGCCGGTCTCGCGCTGTTTCTGTTCGTCGCTTGCTTCGCCTCGGAAGCCTTCGCGCATGCCGCGCTGGTGTCCGTTGAACCACCTGACGGCTCTGTGCTGGCGCAGGCGCCGAAGCGCCTTGAATTGCGCTTCAGCGAAAGCGTGACGGCCGGCGCGGTCAATTTGATCGATGCGGCAGGCAGGCTGCGCGGCGACGCCGCGGTTGATGCAACGGCGGATTCCGTCGTCGTCACGCTGCCGGAGGGATTGCCGCAGGGCACCTCGATCGTCAGCTATCGCGTGATCTCGCAGGACGGACATCCCGTGACCGGCGCGGTCACGTTCTCGGTAGGCGCGGCGACGGCAACGGCAATGCCTGCCGACGCAAGCGGAAATATCAATGGCCTGATCTGGCTGGCGCGGATCGGCCTTTACATCGGATTGTTTGCGGGCGTCGGCGGGGTGTTCTTTCTCACGTGGATCGGGCGGTCGCCGGCTGGTTCAAGCGCGGTGCTGGCGGCCCTGGCGATCGGGCTCGTGAGCAGCGTCGCTTCGCTCGCATTCCAGGGGCTCGATGTGCTCGGCCTTCCGCTCTCCGCCATCGCCGCCGCCGCGCCCTGGAAGGTCGCGCTCGGCACGAGCCTTGGACCGGCGCTCCTGGTTGCGACCGCGGCGATGGGATTAAGCCTCCTTGCATTGCGACGCCCGCAGACAGGGATGGCCCGCGTCCTGTCGGCGCTTGCAATCGCCGGCGTTGGCCTGTCGCTGGCCGCGACCGGGCATGCAGCCACGGCTCCGCCGCAAGCGCTGACCCGTCCTGCGATATTCCTGCATGGTGTCGGCGTCGCGTTCTGGCTCGGCGCGCTGGCGCCTCTCGCCGCGATGTTGTGGCGGCAGCCGAAAATGTCGCTGCCGGTCGTGCGGCGGTTCTCGGCCACAGCGTTTCCGGTGGTCGGACTTCTCGTGTTCGCCGGCCTTGCGCTCGCTGTCGTACAGCTCGAGAGCCTCGGTGCGCTCGTCAACACCAAATACGGCATCATCCTTTCGATCAAGCTGGCGCTGGTCTCAGCTTTACTCGGCCTTGCGGCGCTCAACCGCTTTCGCTTGACGCCCGCGCTGGCGCGGAGCGTGCAGGGCGCGAAGCCATTGGCACGCTCGATCGCGGTTGAATGCGTCGTGGCCCTGGCGATCCTGCTGCTGGTCGCCGGCTGGCGGTTTACGCCGCCGCCGCGCACGCTCATTCCGGAGACGCCGCTGGCCATTCACATTCATACCGACCAGGCGATGTTCCAGGTGCTGATTTCGCCGGGCAGGGTCGGCACCGACAGCTTCGTGCTGCAGTTGATGAATGGCGACGGCAGCCTCCTGAACGCGAAAGAGGCGATGCTGACTCTCAATTTGCCGGACCGCGGCATCGAGGCGATCGAGCGGCCGGCCATTCTGGGGCCGGACGGCTTCTGGCATGTGGGCGACGTGCCGCTGCCAATCGCCGGCCGCTGGCACATCCGGATCGATGCGCTCGTGACCGATTTCGAGAAGGTCACGCTGGAGGATGATTTCAACATTTCGACGCAATAAAGCGGGTTTCGCCCGATTTTCGCCCGTTAAATGAAAAAGCAGAAAATCCCGGGACTTAGCGGCTTTTCCTAATCCCGGTCTTGTGTTTTGGCAGCCGATCCGGTTTGACTGCGCCCCGTCGCAGTGTTTTCCACCGATTCCTGAAGGCCGCCCCATGCGATTGTCCCGGTTCTTTCTGCCCATTCTGAAAGAGAATCCGAAAGAGGCCGAGATCGTCTCGCATCGGTTGATGCTGCGCTCCGGTATGATGCGGCAGGAAGCCGCCGGCATCTATGCCTGGCTGCCGCTCGGCTTTCGCGTGCTGAAAAAGATCGAGCAGATCGTGCGCGAGGAGCAGGATCGCGCCGGCGCGCTCGAACTGTTGATGCCGACATTGCAGCTCGCCGACCTCTGGCGGGAAAGCGGACGCTACGACGCCTACGGCCCGGAAATGCTGCGCATTACCGACCGCCACAAGCGCGAGCTTCTGTTCGGGCCGACCAATGAGGAAATGATCACCGAGATCTTTCGCGCCTATGTGAAGTCGTACCGGAGCCTGCCGCTCAACCTCTACCACATTCAATGGAAGTTCCGCGACGAGCAGCGCCCGCGTTTCGGCGTCATGCGCGGCCGCGAATTCCTGATGAAGGACGCCTATTCCTTCGACGTCGACGAGGCCGCGGCGCGCCGTTCCTACAACAAGATGTTCGTCGCCTATTTGCGCACCTTCGCGCGCATGGGATTGAAGGCGATCCCGATGCGCGCCGAGACGGGACCGATCGGCGGCGACCTCAGCCACGAGTTCATCGTGCTGGCGGAAACCGGGGAGTCCGCGGTCTACTGCGATCGCGATGTCCTCGATCTGCCGGTCCCCGGCGACGACATCGATTACGACGGCGATCTGACGCCGATCATCAAGCAATGGACCTCGGTCTATGCCGCGACCGAGGACGTCCACGACGCCGCGCGCTTCGACCGCGAAGTCGCCGCCGACAAGAAAGTCCACACCAGGGGCATCGAGGTCGGCCAGATCTTCTACTTCGGCACCAAATATTCGGACAAGATGAGGGCCCTGGTCGCCGGACCCGACGGCACGGAGGTGCCGATCCATGGCGGCTCCTATGGCGTCGGCGTCTCGCGTCTGGTCGGCGCCATCATCGAGGCCTGCCATGACGAGGCCGGCATCAAATGGCCGGAGGCGGTGGCGCCGTTCAGAGCGGTCATTCTCAACCTGAAGCAGGGCTCCGATGACACGGATACGGCCTGTGAAAAGCTCTATCGCGAGCTGCTCGCCAAGGGCGTCGACGTGCTCTACGACGACACCGACCAGCGCGCCGGTGCCAAGTTCGCCGCCGCCGATCTGATCGGCATTCCCTGGCAGATCATGGTGGGACCGAAGGGCCTCGCCGAGGGCAAGGTCGAGATCAAGCGGCGCGGCGATGGCGCGCGCGAAAACCTGTCGCCCGCCGACGTCTTGGCACGGTTCTGACGGCGGCAGCCTGCCGCCGCCCTCGTTCTTGTCAATGTGAGAATCGAAGCGTCACCATCAACGATCTGATTCTGCTACGGTTTGAACCTGCCGCTCGCGACGGCGCGAGCGGAATGACCGAAGCGAATGTCAAATGCACGCAATCCGGTGCGGTTTCACGGATAAGGATTATCCACCGACCCCGTCCCTGGAAACGGCCATTCCGGCCACATTTGACCCGAATCATGGGATTATCGAGCCATGGACGAGACGATGAACGAACCGCTGCAAACTGCGCCTTTCGCGCCGTTCGAATGGATGCTGTCCGGGCGGTACTTGCGCGCGCGCCGCAGGGAAGGCTTCATCTCGGTCATCGCAGGCTTCTCCTTTCTCGGCATCATGCTCGGCGTCGCGACGCTGATCATCGTGATGGCCGTGATGAACGGGTTCCGCAAGGAACTGCTGGACAAGATTCTCGGCCTCAACGGCCATCTCCTGGTGCAGCCGCTGGAATCGCCGCTGACCGACTGGAAGGACGTCGCCGAGCGCATCAGCCAGGTTCAGGGCATTCGCCTCGCCGCGCCCGTCGTGGACGGCCAGGCGCTGGCGTCCTCGCCGTTCAATGCTGCCGGCGTGTTCGTGCGCGGCATTCGCGCCGACGATCTGAACAACCTCACCTCGATTGCCAAGAACCTCAAGCAAGGCACGCTTGAAGGTTTCGACGAAGGGCAGGGGGTCGCCATCGGCCGACGGCTCGCCGATCAATTGTCGCTGCACGCCGGCGACAGCATCACGCTGGTGGCGCCGAAGGGAGCCGTGACCCCGATGGGCACGACCCCGCGCATCAAGCCCTACAGGGTGACGGCCGTGTTCGAGATCGGCATGTCCGAATACGATTCGACCTTCGTATTCATGCCGCTGCCGGAGGCGCAGGCCTATTTCAATCGCGTCAACGACGTCTCCGCGATTGAGGTCTTCACGACAAACCCCGACAGGATCGATACTTTCCGCAAGGCGGTGACCGAGGCCGCCGGCCGGCCGGTGTTCCTGGTCGACTGGCGGCAGCGCAACTCGACCTTCTTCAACGCACTGCAGGTCGAGCGCAACGTGATGTTTCTGATCCTGACCATGATCGTGCTGGTCGCGGCGCTCAACATCGTCTCCGGCCTGATCATGCTGGTGAAGGACAAGGGCAGCGATATCGCGATCCTGCGCACCATGGGCGCCTCGCAGGGCTCGATCATGCGGATTTTCCTGATCACGGGGGCGGCGATCGGCGTGGTCGGGACCTTCGTCGGCTTTCTGGTCGGGCTTTTGATCTGCTTCAACATCGAATCCATCCGGCAGTTTCTGTCCTGGCTCACCAACACCGAATTGTTCGATCCCACGCTCTACTTCCTCTCCAAGCTGCCAGCCGAGGTGGATTTCGGCGAGACCGCCGCGGTCGTGATCATGGCGCTTACCCTGTCCTTCCTCGCCACGCTCTATCCGTCGTGGCGCGCCGCGCGGCTCGATCCCGTCGAAGCGCTGCGCTACGAGTGAGGGGCTGATGGAGCAGGGGGCGGAAGATGTACCGGTCATCTATCTCCACGAGATAAAGCGCCAGTACATGCAAGGTGAGGTGCCGTTGACCATCCTCGACGGCGCCAAGCTGGCGCTGTGGGCGGGGCAGTCGGTAGCGCTGGTGGCGCCGTCGGGATCCGGCAAATCGACATTGCTGCACATCGCGGGGCTCCTGGAGAGCCCCGACGAGGGCGAGGTCTATATCGCGGGTACACCGACTTCGCAATTGACCGACGCCGAGCGAACCCATATCCGCCGCACGGATATCGGCTTCGTCTACCAGTCGCACCGGCTGTTGCCGGAATTTTCCGCGCTCGAGAACGTCATGCTGCCGCAGATGATCCGCGGCCTCAAACGGTCCGAGACCATCAAGCGCTCGACCGAAATCCTTGGCTATCTCGGCCTCTCCGAACGCGTCAGGCACCGCCCTTCCGAGCTGTCCGGCGGCGAGCAGCAGCGCGTGGCGATCGCGCGTGCGGTCGCCAACGCGCCACGGGCGCTGCTTGCGGACGAGCCGACAGGCAATCTCGATCCGCACACCGCGGACCACGTCTTTCAGGCGCTGATGCAGCTCGTGAAGGCGACCAGCGTCGCGATGCTGATCGCGACCCACAATATGCAGCTCGCGGGCCGCATGGATCGCCGCGTGTCGATCATCGACGGGCAGGTGGTCGAACTCGAATAGCTAGACCATGATCCGGAAAAGTGGGCACCGGTTTTCCGAAAAAGATCATGGTCAAACCGTCGGCCGCTATGGCGCAATCACCGTCATCTTGAACGGACCGCCGTTGGCGGCGGCGTGGGCCACGGCCTCATTGGCGTGATCGAGATCGAAGGTTGTCGCCTCGAAATGGTCCAGAGGCAGAAGCCCCGATCGGATCAATGCGATCAGCGAGGCCGCGGCCTCCGGCGGATACATCCACGCGCCATGAATCGTGATGCAGTTGCGCATGATCCAGGGATAGGGCAGATCGAGCCCCGCGCCGCCGAGCATCCCGACGCCTCCCATCAATGCGACCCGGCCGTAGGGCCGCACCGCCATGATCGCCGCGCGCGCCGCGGTGGCCGGAGCGGAAGGCGGCAGGATGTCCAGCACGCAATCGATGCCGCCGGGGCCGGCCTGTTTCATCCGCTCGCGATCTTCGTGCTCGTTGCCGCTGAGCCTGACCGCGCGAAGACGATGACCGAACCGTCGCTTGAGGTCGTCGAGTACTTTCTCGTTGCGCCCCGGAGCCACCACGCAAGCCGCGCCCATGGCGAGCGCGACCGCGACCGCCGAGCTTCCGAAATTGCCGGTTGAGCCGCTGACCAGGACGGTCTCGCCCGGCCGCAGATTGGCGGCGAGAAACCCGCCATAGGGCACGAGCAGCGTGCCGAGCGCGCACCATTGCGCGGCATCGGCCTGTTCGATGGTGCCGATGCGTTTGACGTTCTCGGTCGGGACCATCATCTGCTCGGCGAACGAGCCGTGGCGGAAATGGCGCTGCAGGCGCAAGCCGCCGGCGTCGCGCGCGCTCCAGGCCTGCAGCGTGATGTCGGGAGCCAGCGCGTCGTCGCGCGAGCGAACGGTCGGGTCGCAATAGACCCAATCGCCGATGGCGAGATGCGTCGCGTCGGGGCCGATGGCGCGGACGCGGCCGATCCCGCCGGGGCCGGGGATGACCGGCAGTTCCAACAGATATTTGCGTTCGCCGCTGAAGACCTCGTTGGCATAGGAGAGCACGCGGGTGGCCGTGACATCGATGATGACTTCACCGGTCCCGAGCACCGGGTCGGGCGCCGCTTCGATCGCAAGCGGCGATCCGAACGCTTTCAAAATTGCAGCTTTCATGGGTTTTCGACTCCGTTCCTGAGCGGCCCATTTTCCACGGCTTCTCCGTCCCCGGAAGACCTGGTATTATCCCAGGACTATCTGATCCCTCCATCGCTTCGCGGAGTGCTTGTCATGGCTGACGCACGTCGGATCGAATTCGGCGATTTCCTGAGATCGCGGCGCGAGAAGCTCACGCCCAAGGCCGTGGGTATTGCTCCGGGCCGGCGGCGGCGGACGTCCGGTCTGCGGCGCGAGGAGGTGGCCGAACTCGCCGGCATCGGCGTCGACTGGTACGTCCGCCTGGAACAGGGACGAACCGTCAACCCCTCGATCACGACGGTCGACGCGCTGGCGCGGGCGCTGCGCCTCAGCAAGGCCGAGCACGCGCATTTGCGCGCGCTGGCGCGTGATGCCGACCGCCCTGCGTTTGCGATCGAGAGCGTGCCCGACGCGATCCGGCGGATGGTCGAGGGCCTCAACGTGCCCGCCTATGTCACCGGACGCAGATGGGATCTGCTGGCGTGGAATACGGCTGCGGAGCAGGTCTTTCGTTTCAGCCGGTTTGGCGAAACCGATCGTAACGTCCTGCTTCACATGCTGACCGATCCGGCGACGCGGAAACTGTTCGGCGCGAGCTGGGTGGATGAAGCCAAGCGCATGGTGGCGCAGTTTCGCGTGACCTATGACGTCTGGGCCGGCGATCGCGCCTTCGCCGAACTCCTCGAGCAGCTACGCCAGCGCAGCCCGCAATTCGTCGCGTGGTGGGAGGCGCATGAGGTGCGCGGCACCGCCTCGGGGCGGAAAATCCTGAACCATCCCGAGAAAGGCAGGTTGCAGTTCGAATATTCAAGCTTTCAGGCCAACGACGATCCCAGCCTGAAGCTTGTGATCTACACGCCGCTCCGAGACTCAATAGAGCTCTAAGACTCAATAGACCTCTGAGTCTCAATAGACTTGGCGATGCCGCCGATATCGAAGCGGAGGTGCATCAGTGCTCGCGAGATACGGATTGACGTAACACTGCGCCGATCGGCCGGATGCCGACGCCTGGCATTGTGCCATCGTCGTATAGCGGCACTCATAGTAGGTGGCCGGGCCGTAGACCTTCAGGCACACCGGGTAATCGGTGCCATAAGTCTGCGCGTGCGCCGCGCCACCGGCGAGAAGCGCTCCAAATGCGAGAGCACTCAGAGCCAGAATGCGCATCATAAACTCCCTTCGCGACAGGTTGGGCCCGCCGCATGGCTCTCTCCGTGCTGTCTTAACAGCGGGAGCAAATCATTATCCGAACACACCGGGTCGTTCGTGTCGCGTCAATTCACGGTTACGCGCGTCGAGTGGTCGTTTTCAATAGGGGGAATAGCGGCGAGGTTCCGGGAAGCCCGTCGTCCACGGACGATTGCGGTTTTGATAAGCGTAAGGGTCGTCCGTTTGGCCGGCATAAAAGGGATTGGCGATGCAGGACAGATGCCGCCCCGAGGCCGTCGCCATGCACTGACCGTAGCTGTCGAAGGTGCAGTAGCTCAGGCCCGGATATTCTTGACCCTGAAGGCAGAACGGATGTCGCGTGCCGACGGCTTCCGCCGGCAGCGCGCCGAGCATCGCAAGGCCGCTCGCAGCCAGAACCGTAACGACAATATGACGCATGAAGATCTCCTCGACGATTCCTTTGAGCCAAGTTCCCTTAGATAAGTTCCCTTGAGCCATGTTCCCTTGCGCAGTGGCCTATTCGCCGCTCTTTATAAGCCAAGTGCTCACGTTTTTTTGTAAAAAACATTGGAACTTTTTGTGATCTCAAGTTCCCGTGAAGTGATTGGAACTCAACATTAATTTTGCAAATTCGTTTCCGTCTCACTGTTGCGATGGAGTTACAGCAATTCAGGCTCACGCTGCTAGAGAGTCCCCATGGCCTGGGGGCCTAACTGCAAACTGGATTCGGGAATGATGAAGAAATTGTTGTTTGTCACTGCGAGTCTCGTCGCGCTCGGCGCGGCGGCGCCCGCGAGTGCCGCGGATCTGGCCGCGCGGCCGTACACCAAGGCACCGCCGATGATGGCGGCGATCTATGACTGGAGCGGATTCTACATCGGTCTCAACGGCGGCGGCGCGACCAGCCGGAATTGCTGGGATTTCGTCGGCGGCGGATCCGAAGGCTGCCATGACGCCACGGGCGGCACGGTCGGTGGACAGATCGGCTACCGCTGGCAGACCGGACCGGTCGTGTTCGGCGTTGAAGCGCAGGGCAACTGGGCCGACTTCCGCGGCGACAATGTGAGCCTGCTGTTCCCCGGCGACCGCAACCGCACCAAGATCGACGCGTTCGGTCTGTTCACCGGTCAGATCGGCTACGCCTGGAACAACGTGCTGCTCTACGCGAAGGGCGGTGCCGCTGTGACCGACACCAAGTACGACATTCTTTCGACCGCGACCGGCGCGCTGGGTGCTTCGGCCAGCAGCAAGACCCGCTGGGGTGGCGTGGTTGGCGCCGGTCTCGAATACGGCTTCGCGCCGAACTGGTCGGTCGGCGTCGAGTACGACCACATGTTCATGGACCGGCAGACTGTCAACTTCGTCACCCCGGCCGGCGTGGCCGCAGGCTCCGACAGCGTCAAGCAGGATGTCGATCTCTTCACCGCGCGCCTGAACTACAAGTTCGGCGGCCCGGTGATCGCAAAGTACTGATCCCAAGCGTTTCGCGGCGGATCGAAAAGCCCCGGCCGCAGCCGGGGTTTTTTTATTTTGAGCGGTGGTGTGGGTGACGTCCGCGCTAGAATCTGACTTCGTATGATTTAAGTTCAAAGGAGCAAGTGGGGGGCGGCATGAGAGCTATTATGGCGGCGATCATTGCGATCGTTATTCTCTACCTGGTCGATCAGGAGTTTACCGCCGGCTATTATACCGATGCGGTTAAATCGCTGCTTGGGCAGTTGCGGCATTCCCTGGGAATTTGAAGACCTTTCTGATAAGGTCCTCCGCGCGCCATATTGTTGCGCTTGAGTCCCGGGAATCGACATTTTAGATTGGCCCCATGATTGCCAGAACCATCCTGTTGCTCACGGCCGGGCTGATGCTTGGCAGTTGCTGCCTGTCGGGAAGCTGCTACGCGCCCGTGACCGGCATGGCCAGTACACCACCAGGCGTGGCGGCGACCACCGCGCCGGATGGGCTCGGACCGGACCCGGCCGACCAGCCGCAGGCGGATGCGACGCCTCCCAAGCCCCGGAAGACCGCGCAACGCAGGAGAGATGCCGATTCGATCGAGGCGTCCTCCGCGTCACGCTATCGCGGCGACGCGTATGAGGAGCAATTGGCGGCGGACAAGGCAGACGAGGCGCGGCTGAAGCGCAAATTGATCATCTGCCAGAACTGTTCGTCTACGGGGAATTGAGGCGGCAGGCGAAGGTCGCCGTCACGGCCGTTCAAGCGACTCCAGCCATGTCTCTTGTGAGCCATGTTGCGGCGCGGCTTTTTAATGGCCTGTGGCCCACCACAGACGTGCTGGGCCGTTGAATTGTCGCAGCCGAGCGGACTGGCATCGGCTTCGCTCCAGGCGCATATTGCTCCGATGGTCCATTTAGACAAATGCCTCGATAGCCTCCGCAGCCTGATCGCGGACGCCCATACCAACGGCATCCAGATGGCGGAAAAGGCCATCGAGGACTATCTGGCGGCGACGCCGCCGCCCGCCCAAAAGGAAGGGCTCCAGACCGTGCAGCAGGCGGTCCAGACGCATCGCGACGCCGCCACCGGCGTTCACCGCAGCTTTGCCGACATCGTGAACGACTACATCGAGGAGAAAATGCGGGCCTTCGAATGAGCCTCGATGGCCCAGGACCTCTCTTCGTCGATGGGTTTTCTTCGATGCCCCGTTCTGGGGTCCGGATACTGTGATTCGCCTGCGCGGCGAGGCCAATTAACCAAGCGATTTCTTTCAGCGCCGCTCTCCGAATTCGCCGGTTTCTGCCCTTGACCAAAGAACAAAAACGGAACAATGTTCCTCCTATGTTCTTGCGTAAAGGAGGCGGTGATGTTGAAGGTTTTCGTGGAAGAGGCGGCCGCGCTGGCCTCGCTGACGCTGTTCATCGGGATGGTCGCGATCTGGGCGCAACTGTTCAGCCAGCTTTGAAAATTGCGGCGGCGCGCACTCTGGGGAAAAGCCGGATAGCGGTGCGCAAATCCGGCTTCCGCGTGGACTCCTGGCGTGGACTCCTGGAAAGGGAGGCCTCACCATCGTGGATGCGAGTCGGTTGCGGGGCGTGCTCCGCAACGCCCGTGATCGCGCCCCATCCATCAAGCCAGAGTCTCAGACAAAGCCTCAGAAGCGAGCATGTCCAGCGCCGGATTTGTCCATCTCCACGTCCACTCGGCCTATTCGCTGCTGAAGGGCTCGATCAAGATCGCCAAGCTCGGCGAGCTTGCCAAGGCCGACCGCCAGCCGGCGCTGGCCTTGACCGACACCGACAACATGTTCGGGGCGCTGGAGTTCTCCGACAAGATGGCGGGCTACGGCATCCAGCCGATCGTCGGCTGCGAGCTTGCGGTCGATTTCGGCGACATGGATCCCAACGCCCGCAACGCGCACGCGGCGGCACCGGCGCGCATCGTGCTGCTGGCGGCGCGCGAGCGCGGCTACCGCAGCCTGATGCGGTTGAACTCGCGCGCGTTTCTGGAGACGCCGGTTCATCAGGCCCCGCATATCAAGATCGATTGGCTGCAGGACAATGCGGAGGATCTGATCGCGCTGACCGGCGGCCCCGACGGGCCGATCTCGCTCGCGCTGCAGGCTGATCACGCAGCGTTGGCGGCGTCGCGCTGCGAGCGCCTCGCAGAGTCGTTCGGCGACCGCCTCTATATCGAATTGCAGCGCCACAACATCGACCGCGAACGCCGCATCGAGGGTGGGCTGATCGATCTCGCCTATACCAAAGGCTTGCCGCTGGTTGCGACCAACGAGCCCTATTTCGCTTCGACCGACGATTACGAAGCCCATGACGCGTTGCTCTGCATTGCCGGCGGACGCCTGATTGCCGAGACCGACCGCGAGCAGTTGACGGCCGATCACCGATTCAAGACCCGCTCCGAAATGGCGGTGCTGTTCGCCGATATTCCGGAAGCCTTGGCCTCGACGGTCGAGATCGCCGAGCGTTGCGCGTTCTGTCCCACCACGCGAAAGCCGATCCTGCCGCGCTTCACGGTCGGTGCGGGCGCCGATGCCGCCAGCGAAGAGGCGGGCGAATTGCGCCGCCAGGCGGAGGAGGGCTTGAGCCGGCGTCTCAAGGTGCATGGCCTTTCGCAGGGCATGACCGAGGAGGACTACAGCAAGCGGCTCGCCTTCGAGCTCGATGTCATCACCCGGATGAATTACGCGGGCTATTTCCTCATCGTGTCCGACTTCATCAAATGGGCGAAGGCGCAAGGCATTCCGGTCGGCCCGGGACGCGGCTCCGGTGCGGGCTCGCTGGTCGCCTGGGTGCTGACGATCACCGATCTCGATCCGATCCGATTCGGGCTGCTGTTCGAGCGCTTCCTCAATCCCGAACGCGTGTCGATGCCGGACTTCGACATCGACTTCTGCCAGGATCGCCGCGGCGAGGTGATCAGCTATGTGCAGCAGCGCTACGGCCGCGATCAGGTGGCGCAGATCATCACCTTCGGTACCCTGCAGGCGCGCGGCGTGCTGCGCGACGTCGGGCGCGTCCTGCAGATGCCCTATGGGCAGGTCGACAAGCTGACCAAACTGGTGCCGCAGAATCCGGCCGCGCCGGTGACGCTCGCGGCCGCGATCGAGGGCGAGCCGAAACTGCAGGCGTTCCGCGACGAGGACCCTGTGGTGGCGCGCGCCTTCGATATCGCCCAGCGTCTCGAAGGGCTGACGCGCCACGCCTCGACCCATGCCGCCGGCATCGTGATCGGCGATCGTCCCTTGAGCGATCTGGTGCCGCTCTATCGCGATCCGAAATCCGACATGCCGGTGACCCAGTTCAACATGAAATGGGTCGAGCCGGCGGGGCTTGTGAAATTCGATTTCCTCGGCCTCAAGACGCTCACCGTGCTCGATGTCGCGATCAAGCTGCTCAAGCAGCGCGGCGTTCACGTCGATCTCGCGACGTTGCCGCTGGACGATGCGCCGAGTTACCAGATGCTGGCGCGGGGCGACGTGGTCGGCGTGTTCCAGGTGGAAAGCCAGGGCATGCGGCGGGCGCTGGTCGACATGCGGCCCGACCGTTTCGAGGACATCATCGCGCTGGTCGCGCTCTATCGTCCAGGTCCGATGGCGAACATCCCGACCTATTGCGCGCGCAAGCACGGCGACGAAGAGCCGGAATACCTGCATCCTCTGCTCGAGCCGATCCTCAAAGAGACGTTCGGCGTCATCATCTACCAGGAGCAGGTGATGCAGATCGCGCAGGTGATGGCCGGCTACTCGCTCGGCGACGCCGACCTGTTGCGCCGCGCGATGGGCAAGAAGATCCGCGCCGAGATGGAGAAGCAGCGCGCGATCTTCGTCGCCGGCTCGGTCAAGAACGGCGTGCCGAAAGCGCAGGCCGAAACGATCTTCGAACTGCTCGCCAAATTCGCCGACTACGGCTTCAACAAGAGCCACGCCGCGGCCTATGCGCTGGTGTCGTATCACACCGCCTATATGAAGGCGCATTACCCGGTCGAGTTTCTCGCGGCGTCGATGACGCTCGATCTCAACAACACCGACAAGCTCTCCGAATTCCGCTCGGAAGCACAGCGGCTCGGCATCAAGGTCGATCCGCCCTCGATCAATCGCTCCGGTGCGACGTTCGAGGTCAGCGAGGGCACGATCCACTATGCGCTCGCCGCACTGAAGGGCGTTGGACCGCAGGCGATCGAACTGATGGTCGAGGCGCGCAGAGGCGGCCTGTTCACCTCGCTGGCCGATTTTGCCGCCAGGGTGAGCCCGCGCGCGATCAACAAGCGGGTGATCGAGAGTCTCGCCGCCGCCGGGGCCTTCGACGCGCTGGATTCCAATCGCGCACGCGTGTTCGCGGGCGCCGAAGCCGTCCTGGCGGCTTCCCAGCGCAGCCACGAGGCTCAGACCATCGGGCAGAACGACATGTTCGGCAACGCGGCCGACGCGCCGACCATCATGCTGCCGCAGATCGAGCCGTGGCTGCCCGCCGAGCGGCTCCGCCGCGAATATGACGCGATCGGCTTCTTCCTGTCGGGCCATCCGCTGGACGACTATGCGACCGTCCTGAAGCGCCTACGGGTGCAGTCCTGGGCGGAATTCTCCCGCGCGGTGAAAACCGGCGCGACCGCGGGCAAGGTGGCGGCCACCGTGGTCTCGCGCATGGAGCGGCGCACCAAGACCGGCAACAAGATGGGCATCATGGGCCTGTCCGACCCGACCGGCCATTTCGAGGCGGTGCTGTTTTCCGAAGGGCTCGCACAATATCGCGACGTGCTGGAGCCCGGGGCCGCCGTGCTGCTGCAACTCGGCGCCGAGCTGCAGGGCGACGACGTTCGCGCCCGCGTGCTCCACGCCGAGCCGCTCGATGACGCCGCCGCCAAGACGCAAAAGGGCTTGCGCATTTTCCTGCGCGACACCAAGCCGCTGGATTCGATCGCCAAGCGGCTGGCGATGCCGGAGGCCGCGGCCAGCAACGGAGCCCCGGTGCTCAAGGGCGCCGCGCCTGCTATCGTGCCGCGATCGGGTGCAGGCGATGGCGAGGTCAGCCTTGTCATGATGCTCGATCTCGAGACCGAGGTCGAAATGAAATTGCCCGGCCGCTTCAAGGTCTCCCCGCAGATCGCCGGCGCCATCAAGGCGGTCTCCGGCGTGGTGGACGTGCAGACGCTGTAACGACAAAACGGTGCTCAGATGTGCGAGATGTGCCGCGACAATCCGTTCGATCGATACCGGCCTTCGCGACGCAACCTGCTGATCGTTGCGGGCTCGCTCCTGGCAACGAAAGCCGCATGCGCCAAGGAAACCAAAAAGGAAGCCAAAGCGCCGCCGAAGCCGCAGAACGTCTTGTCGCCAGATGCCTCGCTCGAACGTCTGCTGAAAGGAAACAGCCGCTACGTCGAGGGCGTCTCGCTGCGGCATGATTTCAAGCACGAACGCGAGGCCCTGGTGGGAGGTCAAAACCCTTACGCCGCCATCCTGAGTTGTGCCGACTCGCGCATCGCGCCGGAATACGCGTTCGACAGCGGCCGGGGCGATCTTTTCGTCTGCCGCGTGGCCGGAAACTTCGCAACCGACGAGGTGATCGCCAGCATGGAATATGCCGTCGCGGTCCTGGGCGTGCCCTTGATCCTGGTGCTCGGTCATGAGAGCTGCGGCGCGGTCGATGCCGCCATCAAATCTCTCAAGGACAACAAGGCGTTGCCTGGACATATGCCGTCGCTCGTAACCGGCATTGCACCCGCGGTAAAGGCGGTCGCGCAGCAGGCCGGCGATGTGCTCGGCAAGGCGATCCGGCAGAACGTGATCGACAATGTCGGCAAGCTCGGTTCCGCAACGCCGATCCTCGGCGCCGCGGTCGAGCAGCGCAAGCTCAGGGTGGTCGGCGGCGTCTACGGCCTGAGCGACGGCCGGGTTGAAATGATGGCTTAGCGGTGGGGGCCATCCGCGCCCCGAGTCCGAGCCGTTCGAGACTCTCGCAACCGTCATGCACTCGCCTTATTGCATCGCTTCAAGCGGCGCTCAGGCAAACTGAAGCTTGACCGTGCGTGGCTGTTGCAACGAAGCGTAACTCGTCTCTCTTTGACTGCGAAAGATCGTGCCCGCCTGGCGCACGTATTGAACAGAGGTTGCGCGACGCGCTATCTGGTTACCGTCTGGGTGTGCAATTGTTCAAGCCGCGTTCAGTTCAGGGTTGCTTCTGTAGAGTTCCGGCGCGGCGCAAGGGAGTAGGACCATCGATGCCTCGGAGATTGCTTCTGTCATTGTTGCCGTTGGGCGTGCTGGCGCTGCTCGTGTCGTTCATCGTGCCGGCATCGGCCCAGGCGCCGCAGCAGGAAAAGCGTATCGCGCTCGTGGTCGGCAACGGGAACTACGCGAAGGAGCCGCTCGCCACTGCGGCCAACGACGCCGGCCTGATCGCGCAGACCTTGCAGGCCGCGGGATTCGACGTGATCGGCGCCCGCGACCTCGACGGCGATACCCTGCGCAGGAGCTTCCGCGACTTTATCCAGAAAGCCGAGGCCGCGCCGGCCGATACGGTGGCGATGGTGTATTTCGCAGGCTACGGCATCCAGCTCGCCGGCGAGAACTATTTCATCCCCGTCGATTCCGCGATCAGCCGCGACACCGACATCCCGATCGAGGGCATGCGCATCAGCGACTACACGCGCCAGCTGGCGTCGCTGCCCCTGAAGGCTAGCATCGTGGTTCTGGACGCGGCGAGGCAGCAGCCCTTCATCCAGGGCGGCGAGCCCATCGCCGGCGGTCTTGCCCTGGTCGAGCCCGGACTGAACATGCTCGTCGCGTTCAACGCCGCGCCCGGCACGGTGGCGACGAACGAGCCCGGCCCCTACGGCCTCTACGCGCAGTCGCTGGCCGAAATGATCCGCACCGGCGGATTGTCGCTGCCGGAAGTCTTCAACCGTGTGCGCCTGCGTGTCAGCGACGCGAGCAAGGGCGCGCAGATCCCGTGGGATGCGCAGAAGCTTCAGTCCCAGTTCACCTTCTTCGATCGCGAGCCCGATGCACCGGCCGCGCAAGGCGCGCCGGATCAGGTGGCGGCGTTCCGCGACAAGCCGATCCGCGATCTCGGCGCGCAGGACGCCTTCAACGCGGCGCTCGAACGCGACACCATGCAGGGCTATGAGGACTTTCTCGCCGCCTATGCCGCCGATCCGCTGGCCAAGCGGGTGAGGGCGATCCTCGCCGCGCGCCGCGAGGCGATCACCTGGCGGCGGACCTATCTGGCCGATACGCCGGACGCCTATTGGTCCTATCTGCGGCGCTATCCGCGCGGACCGCATGCGGCCGATGCCCGCCGCCGCCTGGTGATCCTGACCGCGCCGCTGGAGCCGCCGCAGTCATTTGCGATGCTGGATTACGACGTGTCGCCGCCGCCGCCCGAAGAGGTGGACTATGTCGACCGGCCAGTGCTGTATTTCAGCGATCCCGGTTTCGGCTTCGAGCCAACGCCGCCGCCGCCGGTGTATTTCCTGCCGCCGCCCCCGCCAGATTTCGTCGTGCTGGCGCCGCCGATCGTGACCGTCGGGCTGTTCATCCTGCCGCGCCCGGTGTTCGTGCCGATCCCGGTGTTCGTCAGGCCGCCGGCCCATGTCGCGCCGCCGCCGAACAACGTGGTGTTCAACAACATCCACAACACCACGGTCATCAACACCGTGATCAACCAGCCGTCCGCGGCGCCGGGGTCGCCGACCGCCGCGGCCGCCGCGCGGGTCGCAACATCCGGGCCGGCTCTGCCGCCTGCGGTCGCGCAACGCGCGTCGCTGATCCAGCAGGGAAAGATGCCGCTTCCGCAAAGCGCGTCGATCAATCCCGCGGCAAGACTGGGCGCGACGGGCGCGATCCCGACCAATGCCGCCCCTAATGCCTTGCCGCAGGGGCAGGGCTTGCCGAGGGCCAATTCGCTGCCGGTTCCCAGCGCAAAGGGGGCGCCACCGCCGCCCGCCGGCGCTCATCTCGGCACCCCTCCCGCTCCACAAGGCGGCACGCCCGGGGTCGCGACCGCGCCGCCGGGTCCCAACCCTCCGGGCCGGGCCGATAATCCGGCGCTTCTCTCGTCCAAGCCGCCGGCGGTTCAAGTCCAACCCACCGGGAAGCCTGAAGAGCGGGAGAGGCGGGGGCCTCCGCCGCCTGCTGTTTCGTCCACCAATCCCGCGGCGGGAGCCGCGAAGCCGTCCGTGGTGCCGCCTCCGCCCCGGTCCCAGGTGATGCGGCCGACCGCGCCGCCGGTCCGGTCTGCGCCTCCGCCGCCGCGGCCGCAAATGGCGCGGCCGGCCCCACCGCCGGTCCGGTCCGCGCCGCCTCCGCCCAGAATGGCAGCGCCTGCGGCGCGACCGGCCCCGCCACCAACTGTCATGGCAAGGCCTGCGCCGCCTCCCAGGCCCGCGGCTCCGCCGCCGCGACCGGCGGCTCCGGCGCCGAGGAAATGCCCGCCGAACGCTCCGAGGTGCTGACTGATGCGGATGGCGGGACAATCAAGCTTCGGTCCGCAAGCTTCGGTCCGCAAGCTTCGGTCCGCAAGCTTCGGTCCCGCAAGCTTCGGTCCCGCGTTGGACCGGAGCTTGATTCGAGCTTCGGTCCCGATTCAGTCCCAAATCTGGTTCCGGTTCACTCACGCGGGTCTTCGAATGCGGGATGCGCCGACGGGGCAAATGCCGGCAAAACCGGCCTTATTTTCTTGCGTCCCGCCGAAAAGCGGCTATATAGCGCGCCATCTCACACGGAAACATGGCTGAAGAGGCCGTCCGGTGGCAGCCGGGCCATAAGGCTCGTTTGCTCACACGTTTCCGGAGGAACCAACCGGAGAACTGAACTCATGGCGCTACCCGATTTCTCAATGCGTCAGCTCTTAGAGGCTGGCGTTCACTTTGGTCACCAGTCGCACCGCTGGAATCCGAAAATGGCGGATTACATTTTCGGTGCGCGCAACAACATCCACATCATCGACCTCGCCCAGACCGTGCCGCTGCTGCATCGCGCGTTGCAGGCGGTCAGCGACACCGTGGCCAAGGGCGGCCGTATTCTGTTCGTCGGCACCAAGCGGCAGGCGCAGGACGGCGTCGCGGAAGCGGCGAAGCGTTCGGCGCAGTATTTCGTCAATTCGCGCTGGCTCGGCGGCACGCTGACCAACTGGAAGACGGTGTCCGCCTCCATCAAGCGGCTGCGGCAGCTCGACGAGATGCTGGGCTCCGGCGAGGGCCAGCAATACACCAAGAAGGAGCGGCTGACCTTGCAGCGCGAGCGCGACAAGCTCGACCGTTCGCTCGGCGGCATCAAGGATATGGGCGGCCTGCCCGACATGATCTTCGTGATCGACACCAACAAGGAAGACATCGCGATCGCCGAAGCGCGCCGGCTCAACATTCCGGTTGCCGCGATCGTCGACACCAATTCCGACCCCAAGGGCATCACCTATGTGGTGCCGGGCAATGACGACGCCGGCCGCGCCATTTCGCTGTATTGCGACCTGGTCGCGCGCGCGGCGATCGACGGCATTTCGCGGGCTCAAGGCGATTCGGGGATCGACATCGGAGCGTCGGCGCAGCCGGTTCGCGAGGAAATTCCGGTGGCCCCGCTGGCCTCCGGCTTCCAGGGCCTCGCAGGTCCCCGCGGCACCGCCGACGATCTCAAGAAGCTCACGGGCGTGTCGGGCACCATCGAGAAGAAGCTCAACGATCTCGGCATCTTCCACTACTGGCAGCTCGCCGAGCTCGATCACGACACCGCGCACAAGATCGGCGAAGACGTCGGCCTGCCGAGCCGCGCCGATGCCTGGGTCGCCCAGGCCAAGACGCTGACCGCGGAAGCGGAATAACGCAACGCGATGGCCGGATCTCGGTCCGGCCACCCGTTCCAATCCATGCAAGTTCCTGATGGCGGGCGGCGGCCGGGCGGCAAGCGCCGAGCCCTTTCCGTCTCGACAGGCAGAAGGACGCCCAACGATGGCTACAATCACCGCAGTGATGGTTAAGGACCTGCGCGAGTCGACCGGCGCAGGCATGATGGATTGCAAGGCGGCTCTCACCGAGTCCGGCGGTGACATGCAGGCCGCGCAGGATTGGCTGCGCAAGAAGGGGCTGTCGAAGGCTGCGAAGAAGGCCGGCCGCGTCGCGGCCGAGGGCCTGATCGGCGCGCTGACCGCGGGCAACAAGGGCGTCGTGGTGGAGGTCAATTCCGAGACCGACTTCGTCGCGCGCAACGGCCAGTTCCAGGGCCTCGTCAAGATGATCGCGCAGGTCGCGCTCGACGTCGGCGCCGATGTCGAGAAGATCAATGCCGCCAAGGTCGGCGGCGTGACGGTGGAGACGGCGATCGCCGACGCCATCGCCACCATCGGCGAGAATATGACGCTGCGCCGGGCAGCCCCGCTCGAGGTCGGCAAGGGCGTGGTGTCGAGCTATGTCCACAACGCCGTCATCGAGGGCGCCGGCAAGATGGGCGTGATCGTGGCGCTGGAGTCCGCGGGCAAGACCGATGAGCTTGCGCAACTCGGCCGCCAGCTAGCCATGCATGTCGCCGCCGCCAATCCGCAGGCGCTCGATCCGGCCGGCCTCGACCCCGGGCTCGTCAAGCGCGAGAAGGACGTGCTGGCCGACAAGTACCGCCAGCAGGGCAAGGCCGAGAACATGATCGAGAAGATCGTCGAATCCGGCCTCAAGACCTTCTACAAGGAGGTCTGCCTGCTGGAGCAGGCCTTCATCCACGACAGCGGCAAGTCGGTCGCCCAGGCGGTCAAGGACGCTGAGGGCAAGATCGGAGCGCCGGTGAAGATTGCGGGATTTGTGCGCTATGCTCTGGGCGAGGGAATCGAGCGGCAGGAAACCGATTTTGCCGCCGAGGTCGCCGCCGCCAGCGGCAAGAAGTAGCGCTGGGAGGTTTTAAGACTGTCTCGCAAGCCGGGATCCCGCCGCAAGGACAACGAAAGCAAAATGGCTGAGCCGGTCTATCGTCGCGTGGTGATCAAACTGTCCGGCGAGTACCTCGCGGGCAGCCAATCCTTCGGCCTTGACCAGGGCACCGTCGACCGCATCGCCGGCGACCTGATTGCCGCCCAGAAGCTCGGCACCGAAATCGCCGTGGTGGTCGGCGGCGGCAACATGATCCGCGGCGTCGAGGTCTCGTCGCGCGGGTTGTCGCGCCCGACCGGCGACACCATGGGCATGCTCGCGACCGTCATGAACTGCCTGGCGCTGGAGGCGGCGATCGAGCGGAAGGGCGCGCCGGCCCGTACGCTTTCGGCCTTCGTCATGCCCGAGATATGCGAATTGTTCACCCGCGCTGCGACGCACCAATACCTCGCCGAAGGCCGCATCGTGCTGCTCGGCGGCGGCACCGGCAATCCGTTCTTCACCACCGATACCACGGCGGTGCTGCGCGCGGCCGAAATCGGCGCCCAGGCCGTGCTGAAGGCGACCAATGTCGATGGGGTCTATAGCGCCGATCCCAAGAAGGACGCCACCGCCAAGCGCTTTGACCGTCTGACCCACGCGCAGGCGCTGGAGGGCGGCTACAAGGTCATGGACGCGACCGCATTCGCGCTTGCCCGCGAGACGTCGCTGCCTATCATCGTATTCTCGATCGCCGAACCGGGTTCGATCGGCGCGATCCTGCGCGGCACCGGTCGCGGGACCGTCGTTGCCGGCTGAACGGAGCTTCGTCGCGCGGCGAGACGTTTGCAGAGAAAAGGAGAGCGTGATGTCCACGGGTAAGTTCGACATTAACGAATTGAAGCGCCGCATGCAGGGCGCAACCCAGGCGCTCAAGCATGAGCTGGGCGGCTTGCGCACCGGCCGTGCCGCAGCTTCGATGCTGGAGCCCGTGCAGGTCGATGCCTACGGCACGCACATGCCGCTCAATCAGCTCGCGACCGTCAGCGTCCCGGAGCCGCGGATGATCTCGGTGCAGGTCTGGGACAAGTCGATGGTGAAGGCGGTCGAGAAGGCGATCGTCGATTCCAATCTCGGCCTGTCGCCGGCCACCGAAGGACAAGTGCTGCGCCTGCGCATTCCCGAGCTCAACGAGGAGCGCCGCAAGGAACTGGTGAAGGTCGCGCACAAATATACCGAGGCCGCGCGCGTGGCCGTTCGCCATGTGCGGCGTGACGGGCTCGATACCGTCAAGAAGCTCGAAAAGAACCACGAGATTTCCGAGGACGACCAGGAGCGCCTGGCGGCCGACGTGCAGAAGGCGACCGACGGTACCATCGCCGAAATCGATCAGTTGCTCGCGGCCAAGGAAAAAGAAATCCTCACCGTGTGAAGGGATCGAGCGATGTCGAACGCCGCCGCGACCGCAACGGAAGGCTCGGATCGATCCGATGCGCCGCTGCATGTCGCCATCATCATGGACGGTAACGGGCGCTGGGCGGCGGCGCGTGGCCTGCCGCGCGCCGAAGGCCATCGCCGCGGCGTCGAAGCGCTGCGCCGCGTCGTTCGCGCGGCAAACGAGCTCGGCATTCTCTATCTGACGATCTTTTCGTTCAGCGCCGAAAACTGGTCGCGGCCGGCGAGCGAAATCGGCGACCTGTTCGGATTGCTCCGGCGTTTCATCCGCAACGATCTGGCGACACTGCACCGTGACGGGGTGAGGGTTCGCGTCATCGGCGAGCGCGACGGACTGGAGCCGGACATCTGCGCGCTGTTGAACGAAGCCGAAGAGCTGACGCGAAACAACAGCCGCCTCCATCTCGTGGTCGCCTTCAATTACGGCTCGCGGCAGGAAATCGCGCATGCGGCGCAGCGGCTTGCCCGCGAAGTGGCCGAAGGTGCGCGCGATCCGGCGTCGATCGACGCCGACACGCTCGGACGATATCTCGATGCGCCCGACATTCCCGACCCTGACCTGATCATCCGGACCAGCGGCGAACAGCGGCTGTCGAATTTCCTGATGTGGCAGGCGGCCTATAGCGAACTGGTGTTCGTGCCGATCCACTGGCCGGATTTCGACAAGGCCGCGCTCGAAGGCGCAATTGCCGAATATGCCAGACGAGAGCGCCGATTCGGCGGCCTGGTTGCGAAAACCGCATCGTGAGCGAGCGCGAAGCCGCGCCGACGGTCGTTCCCGAGCGGGGTTCGCACAACCTCTTGATGCGCGTCGCCGCCGCCTCGGTGCTGGCGCCGCTGGCGATTGCTGCGGCCTATGCCGGCGGCTGGCTGTGGAGCGCGCTGGTGACGCTCGCCGCGGTCGGGCTTTATCTCGAATGGCTGACGGTTGTGGGTGCAGCGCACGAGATCCGCGTCACGGTGAGCGGCAGCGTGGCGCTTGCGATCGCCGGATGGTATTTGGCGGCAGATCAAATCACGTTGTCGCTTGCAGCGCTCGCTTTGGGACTTGCGGTTGTGGTCCTGCTGTCGCCGCAACGGCGCCATTGGACCGCGGCGGGATTTCTCTATGCCGCCGCCGCGCAGATGGCCTCGGTTTTGGTGCGGCTTGACCAGGCCCACGGATTTGTCGCCCTGACCTTCGTGCTTCTGGTGGTGTGGGTGAGCGATATCGGCGGATATGTCGCGGGCCGCGGCATTGGCGGACCCAAGCTTTGGCCCCGTGTCAGCCCGAAGAAAACCTGGGCGGGGGCGGTTGGCGGATTTTCGGGGAGTCTCGTGATCGCCGCCGGATTTGCCGCCTTTGGCTTCGGCAAACCCTTGCCGCTCTTGGTGTTGGCGGCCATTTTGTCCGTTGCGTCGCAATTGGGCGATCTCTTCGAATCCGCGGTCAAGCGCCGCTTCGGAGTAAAGGACTCAAGTCACATAATTCCCGGCCATGGCGGGCTAATGGATCGGCTTGACGGATATGTCGCAGCGATCCTGCTGGCGGCGATTTTCGGAATTTTGCGCGGCGGTACGGATAGCATTGGCCGCGCCCTTATGATTTGGTGATCCAATGAGCGCAGTCCCATTGCGTAATAATAAGGCCGCGGCGTCTGCCGCCATGCGAAGCGTCACCGTTCTCGGGGCGACCGGGTCGATCGGCGACAGCACGATGGATTTGATCCGGGCCGCGCGCGACCGCTATCGGGTCGAGGCGCTGACCGGCAACTCCAACGTGCAAGGATTAGCCAAGCTCGCTCGCGAGTTCGACGCGCGCTATGTCGCCGTCGCCGATCCCGCGCGCCTGACCGAACTGAAAGAGGCCTTGGCCGGCACGCGGACCGAATGCGGCGCTGGCGAAAGCGCTGTCATCGAGGCGGCCGCGCGCCCGGCGGACTGGGTGATGGCGGCGGTCAGCGGCGCCGCCGGGCTGAAACCCGCATTGGCGGCGGTCGATCGCGGCGCGACGGTTGCGCTTGCCAACAAGGAATGCCTTGTTTGCGCAGGCGATTTCTTCATGCAGCGCGCGGCGAGGGCAGGCGCCTGCATTCTGCCGGCCGATTCCGAACACAACGCGCTGTTCCAGGCGCTCGGCTCCGGTAATCGGGAAGAGCTGGTCCGCGTCATCATCACGGCCTCGGGCGGTCCGTTCCGGACCTGGGCACCTTCGGATATCGAGCAGGCGACGCTGGCGCAGGCCCTGAAGCACCCGAACTGGAGCATGGGACAGAAGATCACCATCGATTCGGCCTCGATGATGAACAAGGGCCTCGAGGTCATCGAGGCGTCATATCTGTTCGCGCTCGACGCGGACGAGATCGACGTCCTCGTCCATCCGCAGTCCATCGTGCACGGCATGGTCGAGTTTTCGGATCGTTCCGTGGTCGCCCAGCTCGGCGCGCCCGACATGCGGACGCCGATCGCACATTGCCTGGGATGGCCCGACCGAATCAGTGGGCCCGCGGCCAAGCTCGACCTTGCCAAGATTGGTCAGCTCACCTTCGAGGCGCCGGATTTCGATCGGTTCCCCGGCTTGCGTCTCGCCTATGAGGCCTTGCGCACCGGCCGTGGCGCCACCACTGTATTCAACGCTGCCAATGAGGTGGCGGTCGCCGCGTTCATCGCCGGCAAGATCCGATTCGGGGCCATCGCGCGGCTGGTCGAAGCGACCCTCGAAGCTTGGGTTCGGGCCGGTAATCTGGCGCCATTGACATCGGCCGACGATGCCATAGCCATTGACCATAGCGCACGAAATAAGGCGGCCACCCTCTTGCCTCAAATTGCCTTAAAGGCATCTTAGAGCGTTAACTACAGGGCTTCCTGCCCTGCTCAAGGGGAATCGGATGTCCGAATTTTTTCTTCATGGTTTCAATACGTTGAGCCACGGGCTCATCGGCTACATGATCCCCTTTCTGTTCGTCCTGACCATCGTCGTCTTCTTCCATGAGCTCGGCCATTTCCTGATCGCCCGCTGGGCGGGCGTGAGGGTGTTAACGTTCTCGCTCGGCTTCGGCCCGGAACTCGTCGGCTTCAACGACCGCCATGGCACGCGATGGAAGATCTCGGCTGTTCCGCTCGGCGGCTACGTGAAGTTCTTCGGAGACGAGAGCGAGGCGTCGGCACCTTCTTTCGACGCCCTTGCCGGCATGACCGAGGAGGAAAAGGCGGGCAGCTTCCATCACAAGACGGTCGGAGCGCGCGCGGCCATCGTCGCCGCCGGTCCGATCGCCAATTTTCTATTGGCCATCGTGATTTTCACCTGTCTTTTCACGTTCTTCGGCAAACCGAGCACGTCCGCACGCGTCGACAGGATCGAGGCCAACAGCGCCGCCGCCGCGGCCGGGTTCCAGGTCGGCGATATCGTCACGGCGATCGACGGCACCAAGATCGAGAGCTTTTCCGACATGCAGCGCATCGTCGGCACGCGGGCCGGCGAGCACCTGACGTTCACGGTCAAGCGAGGCGAGAACACCGTACAACTCCAGGGAACGCCGGAACTGCGCGAAGTGAAGGATCCGTTCGGCAATGCCCATAGGCAGGGCGTCCTGGGCATTACCCGCCAGACCGCCGCCGGCGACGTGGTGACGGAACGGGTCGATCCGGCCACCGCGATGTGGCTGGGGGTCAAGGAAACCTGGTTCGTGATCGACCGGACGCTGGCCTATATCGGCGGAATTTTCACCGGTCGCGAGGCTGCCGACCAGGTCGGCGGACCTCTGCGAATCGCGCAGATCTCCGGTCAGGTCGCCACGATCGGCCTGGCGGCGCTGATCCACCTTGCCGCGGTGCTCTCGATCTCGATCGGGCTGCTGAATCTGTTCCCGGTGCCGCTGCTCGATGGCGGCCACCTTCTGTTCTATGCGGTGGAAGCGGTCCGCGGGCGGCCGTTGTCGGAGCGGGCGCAGGAGATGGGGTTCCGAATCGGGCTCGGTCTCGTGCTGATGTTGATGGTGTTTGCGACCTATAACGACATCCTGCACCTCACGGCGTCTTGAAGCCGGCTTTTTTGTGACGTTGCCAATGGGCAACGTCTTGGAATGAAATTGAAATTACAGTGCGGTCGAACGTTTGCCGCCCCGCCAAAATTGGCTACAAGCGGGGCAGCAAATTGGGAATCTGTCGGTTCGGTGGGGTTTTTCGAACCGGCAAAGGAATGACGAGGGCGCGCCGCGCATGAAGTTGGGAATGCGAGTCCGGGGAGGCTTGACGGCTGCCCTGATACTATTTGCCGTGCCGGTCGTAACCACGCTGGCAGCCGGCCTTGTTTCGTCGCCGGCTGCGGCCCAGACGGCGGCTTCCATCGCCGTCGAGGGGAACCGGCGCGTCGAGGCCGATACGATTCGCTCCTATTTCAAGCCGGGGCCACGCGGCGCTCTTGATGCGGGAAGTATCGATGACGGGCTCAAGGCCCTGATCGAGACCGGGCTGTTCCAGGACGTCAAGATCAACCGCGCAGGCGGGCGCCTTGTGGTGACCGTGGTCGAAAACCCGGTGATCGGCCGTATCGCCTTCGAGGGCAACAAGAAGGTCAAGGACGAGCAGCTTACGGCTGAAATCCAGTCCAAGCCGCGCGGGACGCTGTCGCGTCCCATGGTTCAGTCAGACGCCCAGCGCATAGCCGAGATCTACCGCCGCTCGGGCCGATATGACGTCCATGTTACGCCCGAAATCATCGAGCAGCCCAACAACCGCGTCGACCTCGTTTTCACGATTGCCGAGGGCGCGAAAACCGGCGTCAAATCGATCGAATTCATCGGCAACAGCGCCTATTCGTCCTACCGGTTGAAGGACATCATCAAGACCCACGAATCCAACCTTTTGAGCTTCCTCGGCGGGAACGACGTTTACGATCCCGACCGGGTCGAGGCCGACCGCGACCTGATTCGCCGCTTCTATCTGAAGCACGGCTTCGCCGATGTGCAGGTGGTGGCCGCGCTGACGGAATACGATCCGGAGCGCAAGGGCTTCATGGTGACCTTCAAGATCGAGGAAGGACAGCAATATCGCGTCGGGTCCGTCGACTTCCAGTCCAGCATTTCGAGCCTCGACGGCAACGCCCTTCGCAGCTATTCCCGCGTCGGCGTCGGCGCGCTCTACAATGTCGAAGCGGTCGAGAAGTCCGTCGAGGAAATGCAGATCGAGGCGTCGCGGCGGGGCCACGCCTTCGCGATCGTGCGGCCGCGCGGCGACCGCAATTTCGATGCCCATACCGTCTCGGTGGTGTTTTCCATCGAGGAAGGGCCACGCACCTATATCGAGCGCATCAACATTCGCGGCAACACCCGCACCCGCGACTACGTCATCCGCCGCGAATTCGATATTTCCGAAGGCGACGCCTATAATCGCGCGCTGGTCGACCGCGCCGAGCGGCGCCTGAAGAATCTCGACTTCTTCAAGAGCGTCAAGATTTCGGCGGAGCCCGGCTCCTCGAGCGACCGCGTGGTTCTGATCGTCGATCTCGAAGAGAAATCCACCGGCGACTTCTCGGTCTCGGGCGGCTATTCGACCACCGACGGCGCGCTCGCTGAAGTCAGCATCTCCGAGCGTAACTTCCTCGGCCGCGGCCTGTTTGCGAAGGCCTCGGTGACCTACGGCCAGTTTGCGCGCGGCTATTCGCTGTCGTTCGTCGAGCCCTATCTGCTGGATTACCGGGTGGCGTTGGGTCTCGATCTCTACCAGCGCGAACAGCTCGCCAACAACTTCGTCTCCTATACCACCAAGACGCTCGGCTTCAGCCCGCGGCTCGGCTTCCAGTTGCGCGAAGATCTCTCCCTGCAGCTGCGCTATTCGATCTATCAGCAGGAAATCTCGCTGCCGAGCTTCCTGGCGAATTGTAACAACAATCCCGGTAATTCGCTGCTTGCCTTCAACCCGTCGCCGGCGTTTAACGCCGCTAATGGTAGTGTGTTTACCGACCCATCAGGCACCGGCCTGTTCTGCTACAGCGACGGCGAGGCTTCGCTGCCGGTGCGCAAGGAGCTGCAGAACGGCCGCACGCTGACCTCGGCGCTCGGCTATTCGCTGAACTACAACACGCTCGATAACAACAAGAACCCGACTGACGGCTTGCTGGTCGACTTCAAGCAGGACTTCGCCGGTGTTGGTGGCGACGTCACCTACCTGAAGAGCCAGATCGACGCCAAGTACTACAGCCCGCTGGTCGCGGACATTGTCGGCGTGTTGCACGTGCAGGGCGGTATCCTGAACCAAATCGGCAACAACGACCTGCGCATGCTCGATCATTTCCAGATGGGCCCGAACCTCGTCCGCGGCTTCGCTCCGAACGGCATCGGTCCGCGCGACCTCAATCCGTTCGGCACCATGGATGCGCTCGGCGGCACGAAGTACTGGGGTGCGTCGTACGAGTTGCAGATGCCGTTCTGGTTCCTGCCGAAGGAAGTTGGCCTGAAGGGTGCGGTCTATGCCGATGCGGGCGGTCTGTCCGACTACAAGGGGCCGACGACCTGGGCCGCGACCGGGGAACTGACCACGCCGTTCAATTCGACCTGTACCAAGTCGACGGTCACGCCTGCGACACCCGGGACCTGCACGGGACTGGTCTACGACAACGGCAATGTCGTTCGCTCGTCGGTGGGTGTCGGCCTGATCTGGGCGTCGCCGTTCGGACCGCTGCGCTTCGACTACGCGGTTCCGCTCACCAAGGGTCAATTCGACCGCGTCCAGCAGTTCAAGTTCGGTGGCGGAACCTCGTTCTGACGCACGATCTGGAAATGTCCGCCCCGCGCAGGGATCGCGGGGTGGACGATGGTCCGAAACGATCATATTCGAGCAATCGGGGTTGAGCCGTTTTCGAGCGAAATCGATTGCGTCTGTCTTGCAGAAGACCTTGCAGAAAACGCTTTAAACAGGGATAGAGGTTCGGTTCCGGCTCCCCGGAGCCGAACTCGCGATTTCGAACAGCGGCCGGACCGCGACGGGTGGAATGGCGCAGCCGACATTCTTTAAGCAATCGCATACGCCGACGCTGGCCGATGTCGCAGCGCTCGCGAAGGCGCACCTGGTCGATCCGTCGCGTGCCAGCCAGCAGGTCAAGGGGTTGGCGTCGCTCGACGAGGCCGGCCCCATGCATCTGGCGTTCTTCGACAACCTGAAATACGCCGATCAGCTCGAGGCCACCAAGGCGGGCGCCTGTCTGGTGAGCCTGCGATTCGAGGCCAGTGTTCCCCCTCATGTCGCTGTGCTGCGGGCGGCGCAGCCTTTCCGTGCGTTCGTCCAGGTCGCCCGTGAGCTGCATCGCGACGCGCTGCGGCCGCAATCCTGGTTCGGCTGCGAGGGCATCGCGCCATCGGCCATCATCGATCCCAGCGCCCGGCTGGAGGATGGCGTGATCGTCGAGCCCCTGGCTGTGATCGGGGCGAATGTCGAGGTCGGATCAGGAACCGTGATCGGTGCGGGCGCGGTGATCGGCGCCAATGTCAGGATCGGCAGGGACTGCAATGTCGGCGCCCGCACGGCCATCCAATGCGCACTGATCGGCGACAACGTGCTGATCCACCCCGCCTGCAGCATCGGGCAGGACGGCTATGGCTTCCTGTTCTTCGGGCCGGACGGCCACCTGAAGGTCCCGCAAACCGGCCGGGTGCTGATCCAGAACGACGTTGAGATCGGCGCTGGCACGACGATCGACCGCGGCAGCCTGCGCGACACCGTGATCGGCGAAGGCACCAAAATCGACAATCAGGTCCAGATCGGGCACAATGTGACCATCGGCAGGCACTGCCTGCTCGCGGCCCAGATCGGGCTCGCAGGCAGCCTGACGATAGGCGACAACGTGGCGCTGGGTGCAAAGGTCGGCATCAACAATCATCTCAAGATCGGCGACGGAGCCCAGGTGACGGCCATGAGCGCCGTCAAGGACGATATTCCGCCCAATGGGCGCTGGGGCGGTCATTTCGCCAAGCCGACCAAGCAGTGGTTCCGCGAGATCGTCGCGGTGGAACGTCTGGTGCGCGATCAGAAGGCCGATCCGAAGGGCGAGGGGCAGGAGTGATGGAGGAGGCACCGGTCAAGTTCGAGCTCGTGGATATCGACACCATCCTCAAGACGCTCCCGCACCGCTATCCGATGCTGTTGATCGACCGCGTCATCAACATCCGCACCGATTACAGCGGCATCGGCATCAAGAACGTCACCTTCAACGAGCCGGCGTTCCTCGGCCATTTTCCGGAGCGTCCGGTCTATCCGGGCGTGATGATGATCGAAGCCATGGCGCAGACCGCCGGCGTCATCGGCATCAAGTCGGTCGAGGGCACCGAGAAGCCGCGCGCGGTCTACTTCCTCACCATCGACAAGTGCAAGTTCCGCAAGCCCGTGAAGCCCGGCGACATCATCGAATATCACATGCGCTCGATCGGCCGCCGCAACACCATGTGGTGGTTTCACGGCGACGCCAAGGTGAACGGCAAGGTCGTCGCGGAAGCCGATGTCGGCGCGATGCTGACCGACTGATCCGTTCCTGATGGCGCCTGCTTCGGGCTGCGATCGGCGGGACATTTGATGTGCCGTCGATCAGGATGCGTGTCGATCAGGTCTGGGTGATCCGAAGGCGGACGATACCGCGATCGTCGCAAGACGTTGCAGCCGCGGCGCCAAGATCACTCCATTTCCGTCCGTGGCTTGCGCTCCAAGCCGTTAGGCTGCGCGACGGCCGGCGAGAACGATATCTGTCTTACGAAGCGAAACATCGCGTGATCATCCGTGGCTGGACAGCCTAAATGGAGCGCGCTAACCACCGGGATGTCTGACACGTCCGCAGATCCCCGAACACGTGGAATGAAGCCTTTCGATGAGCATGATCGATCCCACCGCGCGGATTGAAGACGGCGCCATGATCGGCGAGGGCACGGTGATCGGCCCTTACTGCATCATCGGTCCGCATGTTGCGATCGGCAAGAACTGCAAATTGATCGCGCATGTGCACATCACGGCGCAGACGTCGATCGGCGATGGTTGCACGATCTATCCCTTCGTCTCGCTGGGAACGCCGCCGCAATCCCTGAGCTATCGGGGCGAACTGACGAAGCTCGAGATCGGTGGGGGCTGCACCATCCGGGAATCGGTCACCATGAATGCCGGCACCGTGGCCGGTGGCGGCATCACCCGCGTCGGCGACCGCGGCTATTTCATGAACTGCAGCCATGTCGGGCACGACTGTCATGTTGGCAATGACGTGATTTTCGCGACCTCCGCGACGCTCGGCGGCCACTGCGAGATCGGCGATTTCGTCTTTATCGGCGGATTGTCGGCGGTGCACCAGCACACGCGGATCGGACCGCAGGTGATGGTCGGCGGCGTCTGCGGCGTGCGCGACGACGTCATTCCGTTCGGGCTGGTCAACGGCCAGTATGCCGCGCTTGAAGGCCTCAACATCGTCGGCATGAAGCGGCGCAAGTTCACGCGCGAGCGGCTCGCGATTGTCAGGTCGTTCTATCAGAAGCTGTTTCACGCGCCCGGCATCTTCGCCGAACGGCTGGCGCGGGTGCAGCCTCTGGCGAGCGAAGACCCCGCGATCGCGGAAATCCTCACCTTCATCGCCAACGGCAAGCATCGGCCGCTCTGCCTGCCGGCCGGCGGCGACAGCTGATAGCAACGATGGGCTCGCCGGCGCCGCCAATTTCCTCCCCTGTCGGCTTGATCGCAGCCGGCGGCGCCATGCCGTTCGCGGTGGCGGATTCGCTTGCCGCGCGCGGCATCGATGCCGTGCTGTTCGCGCTGCGCGGCGCTTGCGATGCAAAGCGGGTCGAGCGTTTCCGCCATCACTGGATCTCGGTCGGCCAGCTCGGGCGGGCGGTCAAACTGTTTCGCGCCGAAGGCTGCCACGACCTGGTGTTCATCGGCAGCCTGGTGCGGCCGGCGCTCTCGGAAATCCGCCTGGACTTCGGCACGCTGCGCGTGCTCGGTCAGGTCTGGGCCGCGTTTCGCGGCGGCGATGATCATCTGTTGTCCGGGATCGGCCGCATCCTGGAGCGCGACGGCTTCCGGATGGTCGGGATCAAGGATGTCGCGCCCGATCTCCTGGTGCCCGAGGGATGTCTCACCCGGACCGTGCCGGACGAACATGCGACAGCCGATATCGCGAAAGGCCGCGAGGTGCTGCGCGCGCTCAGCCCGTTCGACATCGGGCAGGCGGCGGTCGTCATCGACGGGCATGTGGTCGGCATCGAGGACATCGAGGGCACCGACGGGCTGTTGGCGCGCGTCGCGCGGCTGCGCGAACAGGGGCGCATCCGCGCAGCCGCGAAACGCGGCGTGCTGGTGAAGGCGCCCAAGAGCGGGCAGGATCTGCGCTTCGATCTTCCGACCGTCGGGCCTCGCACGGTGGACGGCGCGATCAATGCCAGGCTGGCGGGCATCGCCGTCGTCGCCGGCAACACGCTGGTCGCCGAGCCGCAGGCCATGATTACGGCGGCCGACGCCGGCGGCCTGTTCATCGCGGGCGTGTCCGCGTGAGCCCGGCCCGCGCAACATCCGGTGCGGTGCGGAGAATATTCCTGATCGCCACCGAGGAATCCGGCGACCGGCTCGGTGCCAGCCTGATGAAGGTGCTGCGCCAGCGCCTTGGCGATGCCGTTCAGTTCGAAGGCGTCGGCGGCCGGTCGATGGCGCGCGAAGGCTTGGCTTCGCTGTTTCCGATCGAGCAATTGTCGATCATGGGCTTTACGGGGGTGGTGAAGCAGCTCCCGAAAATCCTGCGGCTGATCAGGCAAACCGTCGACGCGGTGACGCAGGCTGAGCCCGACATTGTCGTGATCATCGACAGTCCCGATTTCACCCACCGCGTGGCGCGCCGCGTCCGCGCCCGCGATCCATCGATCCCGGTGGTCGACTACGTCTCGCCATCGGTCTGGGCGTGGCGGCCGGGCAGGGCGCGCACGATGCGCGGCTATGTCGACCACGTGCTGGCGC
>WNFD01000608.1_pt1 | contig 37210 bp, 33 predicted proteins | sample 5400491 | NCBI WGS metagenome assembly WNFD01 (sample SAMN13153343, study PRJNA577476) | soil metagenome | isolation source: 120 cm saprolite under Douglas fir tree site 2 hole 2 replicate 2 | place: USA:California | collected 2015-04-18 | reverse complement strand
CTGCTCGGCGGCGTACGCGCGCAGCAGGTCGTGGAAACGGTACCGGTCAAGCCCCGTCTCCTCCAGCAGGTGCACGGCGGCCAGCGACTCGACGAGCCGCCGGGCCTGCGGCGGCGTGATCGCGGCCAGCGCGGCGGCGGCGGGAATGCTCACGTCAGGGCCCGGGTGCAGGCCGAGAAGGCGGAACATCCGCGCCGCGGTGGGGGACAGGGCCCGATAAGACCAGGAGAACACCGAGCGGACGGTGGTCGTCGTGTCGGCGTCACCTGCCGTCAGGACGTCGAGCCGGTCCCGTTCGGCTGAAAGCTGGCGGGCCAGGTCGGCGAGGCCCAGCCGGGGGCGTGCCGCCGCGCGCTCGGCGGCGATCCGCAGCGCAAGCGGCAGATAGCCGCAGCGCAGGGCGATCTCCTCGGCGGCGCGGGGCTCGGCAGCTAGCCTGCCGGGCCCGAGGACGCGGGCGAGCAGCGCGGCTGCCTCTGGCGGCGGCAGGGGATCCAGGACGATACGAGTAGCGGCGTCACGGACGACGAGCCCGGAAAGGCGGCTGCGGCTGGTGACGATCGCCTGGCAGCCGGCGGCACCGGGCAGCAGCGGGCGCACCTGCTCAGGCGCGGCAGCGTTGTCAAGGATGACGAGCATCCGCTTGCCGTTGAGCAGCGTGCGCAGCAGCGCCGACCGCGGGTCGAGGCCGGCGGCCATGACCTCCGGCGGAACGCCGAGGGCACGCAGGAACGCGTCGAGCACCTCGGCAGGCTCGGCGGGGGTCTCGGCCTCCGCGTAGCCGCGCAGGTCGGCGAAGAGGCACCCGTCCGGGAACCTGTGCGTGGCGAGGTGAGCCCAGTGCAGGGCAAGCGCGGTCTTGCCCACGCCCGGCGGGCCGCTGATCACGGTGACCGCCATGGCGGCCGCGTGCTCCCTCGTCGCCGAGTCAAGCTCCCCGAGCGATCCGCTGCGCCCCGTGAAGTGCGCCGCTCCGGCGGGAAGCCGCGCCGGGCGGGCCGGCCTGCCGCGCTGCGGTTGCGGCTGACCGGTCGCCAGGCCGGTCAGCATGCCGTCGGTGCGCAGCGCCTCGTCGCAGCGGCGGGCCAGCCCGGTCGTGGCCGAACGCTCGCCGTTCTCCACCTTGCTCAGGTGGCCCTTGCTGTAATGCACCAGGTGGGATAGGGCCGTCAGCGACACCCCGCGCTGCTCGCGCAGCTCCCGCAGCGCGGTCCCGAAAGACGCCACGACTACCCGGCCCACTTTCTCTCCTGACCGCGGTCTTGCCATTGCTGGTTGCCTGTGCTGGTTGACAGTGCTGGTTGACAGTGCAGCATACGATTGCTGTCGGCGCGGACCGGTACGGCGGCTGGCGTACGGGCGACGGGCTGTCGGCCGATGGGCCGTCGGCGGGCAGGCAGGCGGACGAAGGCGGTGGCCGAGGATGGCGGAGGAGCGTGGCTGGCTGCCGGAGGGTGCCGACCGGCAGCAGGCGAATGTGGCCAGGGTTTATGACTACTGGCTCGGCGGTACCCACAACTTCCTGGCCGACCAGGATCTTGCGCGCGCCATCGCAGCCGTCGAGCCGCAGGTAAGAGCCATAGCCCGCGCCAACAGGAGCTTCCTTGGCCGGGCCGTGCGCTTCCTCGCGGCGTCCGGCATCCGGCAGTTCCTCGACATCGGCTCAGGCATCCCCACTCAGGGGAACGTGCACGAGATCGCACAGCAGGCGGCTCCCGGCGCACGGGTGGTATATGCCGACATCGACCCGGTGGTGATCGCGCACAGCAAGGCGATCCTGGCGGGCAACGACAACGCCACGGTCATCGACGGGGACCTGCGCGCCCCGGAGCGGATCCTCGCCCACCCGGGCACGCGGCGGCTGATCGACTTCAGCCAGCCGGTCGGCTTACTCCTCGTCTCCATCCTGCACTTCATCACGGACGCCGACGGGCCGCGCCAGATCATGTCTGCCCTGCATGATGCCCTCGCTCCCGGCAGCTACGTGGCCATCTGCCATGCCACCACCGAGAGCAGGCCCCAGGTGGCCGCCGCCGCGGAGAAGGTGTACAACCGCGGCGTCTCGATCCAGGTGGTGCCGCGCTCGCGGTCGGAGATCCAGCAGTTTTTCGACGGCTTCGCCCTGGCAAGCCCCGGGCTGGTCTACATACCGGAGTGGCGCCCCGACTCGCCGGCCGACGTGCCCGAGCATCCCGAGCGGCTCTGGGGGCTGGTAGGCGTCGCGCGCAAGGCGTGAGCCCCTCCCTCACCGGCCAGCGTTCGTGGCGGGCACAGTGTGCATGGCGGGCGGGTCCCTGTTCTCGTACAGCCCTCCGCTCGGGGCATCGGCTGCTCCCATGTGGCGATTGGACAGGCCGATGAGCCTGAAGTGACTGGTGAAGTAGGCGTAGAGCGCGGGGGTCCACGGGATGCGGCCCGAAACCTGAGGCGCGAGCCACACGTACTGCGCGCGGCCGAATGCCGTCCGCCACGACTGCACGACGGTGTTGAGCACATCTGGCCTGGCGAAGCCGTCATGGCCGCTCGTCATGGTGATGAGAGTGCCGAGAGCATCCACCATCAGCGGGCAGCCCGGCACGTCGGAGGTGAACCGGTCAGCGGCGATCGTGTAAACAGAGGCGTCGGTGAGTACGCAGGCGCCCGGAGGGATGAGCCGGTCGGCGGCGGGCGGCGACTCACCGAACCCAAGGGGCCTTTCCGCGTTGTACTGGGCGAGCGCCATGGCCCCGATCGCCGCCGTGGCCACAACGGCGGCGGCGCCGCGCAGCCATCGACCGCTCCCGGCTGGTAGCCGGCGGCCGCGGATGGCTGCCAGCTGGCCGCTATGGCCGACGGCGGCGGGTGTCCGGGCGCCTCCGGCCAGCCAGCCGGCCGGGAGAGCGATGACGAGGGCGAGGAACGGGCCGGCGGCAGCCGCGTAGTGGGGATAGAACTCTGACGGCCACAACAGCATCAGCGTCACGGCGGCGGCGCCGAGCAGCGCATACCCGTCAAGCGGGCTCGGTGGCCGGCGCGCGGCCAGGCAGGCCGCGGTGTAGGCGAGGAGAACGAACGCGACGATCGCGAGCGCACCGTCCGTGATTCCGGCCGGCGTGATGCTGGTGATGCCCGACAGGCCGGTGAGGCGGCTGATGCGCGGCAGCGGCGGACGCAGGCCGCCGTTGGCGCGGGTCAGCTCGCCCACGAGCACGCCCCGCACCAGGGCGCCGGGGGCCAGGATGAGGAACGGGAGCACAGGCACCAGCACTCCCGCGATGACCCCCGCCGCGTACGCGGCCGCCCTGCGGGGCCGGGGCAGGCACAGCAGCCCGATCACCGCGGCGGGCACGAATGCCCAGATCTTCACCGTCGCCGCCACGCCAAGCAGCGCCCCGCCCCAGGCCAGCCGGCGGGAACCGGCCAGCCGGTCCCCGTCAAAGACGAGCACCGCCCCGGCCAGGCAGCACAGGTTCAGCCACGGCTCCAGCATGAACGTGGGCGCCGCCACGATCGCCCCGGGGAACACCGCGTAGATCCCGCACGCCAGCACCACCGCAAGCACCCCCCGGTGCCGCACAAGCAGCCCCAGCAGGATCACGCACGCCGTATCCGCGCACACCGTCAGCACACGGGCCACCGCCAGGCCGGCCGCGGCTCCGGTGACCTTGGCGATGAGCGCCACCGGCGCCATGAGCAGCGCGCTACCCGGCGGCTCCACGCTGGCGAAATCCCGATACGGGATCGCGCCGTCCGCCAGCCGCAGCGCGTTGCCGAAGAACACCCCGTCGTCATACTCGGTCACCCCGAACAGGTAACCAGGGCGGGCCAGCTGATAGATCCGCAGGCCGAGGGCGAGGGCGGCGGCAACCGCGATGACGAGGTTCACCGGCTCGCGCACGACGCCGGCCAGCCGCGCCACGGGTGCCGATCCCGCGCTTGGCTCCGGCGTGGCCCCCGTCGCCGCGGGGGAGTGCGTATCCGTCATGGCGGTCGAATATTACCGCCAGGAGCTGGGAACAATTTAGTTGTACAATAGCAACCATTGCATTCGTACAACTAACGAGAGGGCCCGCCCGTGCCAGAGCTGAGCCGCCGCAGGCGCGTGCTCATCCTGGCTATCTGCTGCATGAGCCTGTTCATCGTCGGCCTCGATAACACGATCGTGAACGTCGCGCTCCCGTCCATCCAGCGGGACCTCCGGGCATCCGTCTCCGGCCTGCAGTGGATCGTCGATGCCTACGCCCTCGTCACGGCCAGCTTCCTGATGCTGTCCGGCTCGACCGCCGACCGGCTGGGCCGGCGAAGGATCTTCCAGACGGGGCTCGCCGTCTTCACGCTCGGCTCGCTGCTGTGCAGCCTCGCCCCCGGCCTCGGCTGGCTGGTCGCCTTCCGGATGGTCCAGGCAATCGGCGGGTCGATGCTCAATCCGGTGGCGATGTCCATCATCACCAACACCTTCACCGACCCGGCCGAGCGTGCCCGCGCGATCGGCATGTGGGGCGGCGTGTTCGGCATCAGCCTGGCGCTCGGGCCAGTGGCCGGCGGAGCGCTCGTCGACTCGGTGGGCTGGCGCGGGATCTTCTGGGTCAACATCCCTATCGGCATCGCCGCGATAGCACTCACCGCGCTGTTCGTCCCGGAGTCGAGGGCGCCGCGGCCCCGTCGGCTGGACCCGGTGGGCCAGCTGCTCGTCATCGTGATGCTCGGATCGCTGACCTACGCGATCATCGAAGGCCCGCGCTCGGGCTGGGGCTCGGCGATGATCCTCGGGTTCTTCGGCCTCACGGCGGCCGCCCTGGCCGCATTGCTGGGATATGAGCCGCGCCGCGACGAGCCGCTGATCGACATACGGTTCTTCCGCAGTGCCCCGTTCGCGGGGGCGACGGTGATCGCGGTGAGCGCGTTTGCCGCGCTTGGCGGGTTCCTTTTCCTGAACATCCTGTACCTCCAGGACGTTCGCGGCTTCTCCCCGCTGCACGCGGGGCTCTACACCCTGCCGATGGCGATGATGACGGTCATCATCGCTCCGCTGTCCGGCCGGATCGTCGGCGGCCGCGGCCCGCGGCTGCCGCTGCTTTTCGCGGGGGTGACGACAGCGGCAGGCGGCGTCCTCCTGACGAGGCTGGAGACGGCCACGCCCGTCTGGTGGCTCATGCTGGCCTATGTCGTTTTCGGCCTGGGATCGGGGCTGGTCAACCCGCCGATTACCAACGCCGCCGTCTCGGGGATGCCACGGTCACAAGCCGGCGTCGCGGCCGGAATCGCCTCCACCAGCCGCCAGGTCGGCGCGACGCTCGGCGTCGCCGTGCTCGGCTCGGCGGTAACCTCCGGTATCCACGGCCCGCTGCGGGCAAGCTTCGCCGCCGCCAGCCACCCGGGCTGGTGGATAGTAGCCGGATGCGGCCTGGTGGTATTCGTGCTCGGCGCGATCAGCACGAGCCGCTGGGCGCTGCGCACCGCTGAGCAGACCGCGGCCAGGCTCGCCCCTGACCAGCCACGACTCGAGATCCACCACTCACGATCAGGACGCCATGAGAGCCGCCGCCACTTACAGCGATGCCGACCTGGCCGACCGCGTATGGCGGGGGATACGCGTGCTCGTGCTCGACCGCCACGACCGGCGCAAGGAGGTGTGCGACGCGCTCGGCATGAGCTTCATCAGGGCAAAGGCGCTGCGCCAGCTTGCCGCCGGGCCGATGACGATGCGCGCCCTGGCGGCGAAACTGTCCACGGACGCCCCGTACACCACCCTTGTCGTGGACGATCTCGAGCGCCGGGGACTTGTCACGCGAACCGTCCACCCCGGCGACCGCCGGTCGAGGATCGTCACGGCGACACCAGAGGGCGTGCACGCGGCCGGGCTGGCCGAACGGATACTCAACGACCCTCCCGCGCCCGTGCGCGAGCTACCCGGAGCGGACCTGGCGGCGCTCGACCGCATAGTGACCAAGCTCCTCGGCGAGGATAACGCCGGGTAAGCACCGAAGGCGGACCACCTTGGTGCATCCAGATAACCGGTTCTCAGTGAATTTCCCGTTTCTGCGGGTCAACCGTGAGTACTGCGTCATGGGGACACGCACCTCCCGCCGCATATGGAGGTGCGGCGGGAGGTGCGTGTCCCACAAGTCGCGCGCTGTCGCCTCCGGGCGGTCAGTCGTAAGTGAATGAGCTGAGGGAGCAGTAGTAGAGCAAATAGTTCTCCCCTGTGCCTTGATTCGGTCACACGGGTTCAGTTGCGGTGAACGCGCTCGGCGCCGAGCTTCGGATCTGTGATAACCGCGTGAGTGAGCCCCTGAGGCCCGCTCACCCAGGTGAAGTCGGAGTCCACGTCCGTCGCGACGAACCACCGGTGGTCCGCTGGCCACAGAAGGTGCGGTGCGGGAAGTTCCTCGTCTCTGGATGAGCCCGTCGTGGGGTCCGTGGCGCCCCAGTGGCCCACTTCATCAAGGTGGCCGCGGAAGAGCATGTACTCCCGATTGGGGATGCGGACCTTCGGGCCAGCGAGAATACTCGCGGGAAACCACGGCGAGATGCCTCGCGTGGGGTCGCCGTGCATACCAGAGACGGCCCCGGCCCACAGTCCGTGGAAACAGTCGCCCGGCGTCTTCGTCCAGCCAGCCAGGTGCACCCGCAGATGCGCGAAAAGGACACGCTCGGAGATGCGATCCTCCTCGAGGTAACGGACCCGGGCGTAAGACTCGAAGTCGGCCGGCCCCATCGTCACCAGCTCGCCCCAAGGCTCATCGCGCCGCGCGAACCAGTCCGCGAGCGACGAGTCGGGTTCGAAACGAAGCACCCCGAAAGCGTATTGGACTCGCGTCGCCCAGCCCAGCCCCGCCCTCGTAGCCGAGGTAGCGTTCGAAATCGGCGGGCGGGACGTCGTCGAATGAGTTCCACCAGCCCGGGCAGACGCTACGCTACCGCTATGGCTGGCCGTGAGCAGGTGCTGGCCGGTGTCGATCCGACCAGGCCGAGCGCCGCGCGAATCTATGACTACCTGCTCGGCAGATGCTTCCTCTAAGCACACACTAGCCGGACGGGCCAGCTGTCGTCTAGTCCGTCAAGCGGATCCTGCTGCTGGTCGCGATGCAAGAGATCTGTAGAAGTAAGCTACTCACGCAAGCATCGCAGCAGGTCAGCGGCCTACCCCATAAGTGCAGACGCGCGCGCGGCTTGCACTTGCACTAACCCCCGCGACGCGCCGTGCACGTGGCGTAGGCTGCTAGCAGGCATGCCTGGTGGTGAGGGGGTTTCGTGCCGTGTCCGGTCCGGCTCCGGCCCGAGTGTGTGAGGGCTGCGGCAAGCCCTTGAGCCGGTACAACTCGGCAAGGCACTGTCAGGCGTGCGCGAGTTCTGGGCGTGACGAGGGCAGTTCACCGGAGGATTCCGGCGGCCAGCTGACCGTCAGAGGGCTTGCGGGACTGCGGCGTAAGCGCGGCCTGACTCAGGAGCTGCTCGCGGACCGGGCAGGGGTCAGTCTCGGGCTGGTTCAGAAACTGGAGCAGGGCGCGCGGCGGTCAGCGCGGCTTAGCACGCTGACCGCCCTGGCTCGCGTTCTTAACGTTCCGGTCAGTGTTCTTCTTGGCAGCGGGCAGGGCGTGATGGCGGAATCTGCGGATACGGTAACGGCAGCACAGGCACAGGGTCCGCCGGATTATCTTCCTGCGGAAGTGCTCGGCCGTCCTGATTTTGCCAGTGCATGCACGGGGCATGATCTCGGTGCGATGTTCACGATTGCGGTGAGGCGGGGCGGGGCCGGATTCACGGCCAGTCATATCGCGCGGCGCTGTGAGATGAGCATCGGCCGTGTCGGGGATTACATGAAGGGCCGGATGCGCGCGCAGAGCGTCGCGATATTCGAGCGGGTTTCCGATGGCCTTCATATTCCGGGCGTGATGCTGGGAATGGGCAGCCGCCCGTGGGAAAGCGACGATTACCGGTGGCTGTCTCCGGATGAATTTTGCGTCGAGGTGCGCCGCCTCCTCGCAGAACGGGGCATGTCCCTGCGGGAACTGGCCCGCAGGTCCCATTACCACGCCTCTCATGTGTCCAACGTGCTCAATGGCCGCAAGCGCGTCACCGCGCACATGGCCGAAGATATCGACAAAACGCTGGGCGCGGGCGGGAAGCTGGCCGCACTTGTCCCGGCTATGGCCGAGACCGACTGCGAGCGCCCGGGAAGGGTCGGACACTCAGTTACCGGCGATCAATTGCAAACGGCTACTGAAGACGAGCGGATTTCTGCTGAAAAGGAGGCGGAGGAGGAGATGGAGCGCCGGAATCTACTCCGAGGTCTGGCCGCTCTGGGAATCGCTGCTTCGCCCATCGCCGAAGCTCTGGAAACGGTACGGGAAGGTTTTGGGAAGGTATTTGACTACGATGACCGCAATCACGTGGATGACTGGGAAGAGGCGGTAGCAGAATACGGATACGCTTATCACGCCACTTCTCCGATTAAGCTGATTCCGGATCTAGCGGCAGATCTCGTAGCTGTCCGTTCTATTGCTTACAGGCTTACCAAGGACGATGCAGAGTATCGCGGATGGTGCCGTGTGGGTGGGGCGCTCTCCGTACTTGTGGCGAAAACACTGTACAATCTTGATTATCCCAGGGAATCGCGTCAATGGTGGCGCATAGCGCAACATGTGGCGGACGCTTCGGGTGATTTGGAGCTAAGCTTGTGGGCGCGCGGAGAGCACATTTTCCAGAGGATATATCAACATCACCCGGCTCAGATCATATTGCGACAAATTGAGGAAGGAAAGAGTCACGCATGTGATCACATATGCGGCGGGCTAGCTGACATGAGCGCCAGCCGAGCCCAAGTGCTGGCTTTGGTTGGGGGCGGTAAAGCAGCCGAGGATGAGCTGCGACAGGCGGAAAGAATTCTAGGACAGCTCCCATCCACTGCTCTTAACGCTTCAGTGATGGGTTGGGGGGAGGATCGCCTACGTTACACCGAGACATGGGTGTACTCCCATCTGGGAAACGAGATCAAAGCAGACGCCGCGGCACTGCGAGCGATTTCGCTGTATTCCGCTGCCGACAGCAGAAGTCCCACGCAGGTCAAGCTTATGCAAGCATTTGCACGCATACGCTCTGGCGATATAAGCGAGGGAATCCGTCAGGCCCAGCTCGTATACGGAGAGCTGTCCGTTGATCAACGAACCGCAATACTCGATAGCCTCGCCAGGAAAGTACTCAACCATGTTCCGGCTCAAGTGCACAGCAGGCCCGACGTAGTCGCTTACCGCGAACTCCTGGCATCGTCACCACCACTAAAGGCCATCGAGTCATGAGTGAGGTGACTTTTGAACGACACTCCGGCGAACAGACGCTTATGATCCTGGATGACATAATAGACCTGTATGACGACATTAATAGCGAGTTGGGTTACGAATCTGTCGAGATATTCAGCCGTAAGAGTTTCATCGCTCGCACCAAGAGGCAAATGGAAAAAGACGGGTTTGAGCTGATCACTGTGCGATCGGATGATGTTCTCGTCGGCTTCAGTTTTGGCCTCACGTTTCCGCCGGGGATTTGGTGGGCTGATGCCACGCCGCCTACTACGGAAATTCTCGACGCATCCAAGTTTGCAGTAATCGAACTTGACGTCCAAAGTTCCTACCGTGGCCGAGGATTCGGAAAGAGGCTTCTTCAAACGTTGCTGGAGCACCGTTACGAGAAATTCGCCACGCTGACAGCGATACCCGACGATCCTGCCTACTCGATGTATATACGCTGGGGCTGGCATAAGCAAGGCGAATTCACGGGAGACGGCCAGGCAATGGATGTTCTGATGCTCCCTCTAAGCTAGCTGATCTTGGTGAGGGCATCTCTGTAAACTTGTTTCTGTCTTCGCCCGCGCGATCTTGCTGCAAACGTGCATGAGGCCGCTACGGGGCCTGAGTGTAGTTTGTTTACCCGGCACGAGTACTCAGGTTGCACCACTTGCCGGCATCCGTCACGCCCTAGGCTCATGTGGGAGACGGAGTAACAAGGCTCTCTGTCGTAGCGAGGTAGGGAGAGCGGGCATGACGGGTGAACGGGCCGTCATCTACGTCCGGGGGGATGACGATGGTGTTGTCAGAGAGGCTGAGCTGCGCTGTGATGAATACGCGGCGCGCTTCGGCTGGTCAGTGCAGGAATCTATCTATGCTCCGGGCAGTGACACAAGCCTGAGTGCACTCATCGGCACGATATCGGAGCTGGATATCGGGATCATCCTCACGGGGTCGCTGGATATGATCTCGCCCGACCAGGAAACGCGAGATCGGCTTATGATGCTGATCGAGCGCCGTGGCATGATTATCCATCCGATATCAGTATTAGCGCAGTTAGCCGGATGCGCCCGGAGAAACCTGGCTGACGCGCCCCTTGCCTAGGAGCCCACGCGGTCCCAGTAATGGCAAGATCAAAAAGCCCGGTCCGTGCCGCGTGCCTGGGGGAAGGGACACCACGCGGCGCGGACTGGCTCCAGAGCAACCGTAAATGCAGGCGGCACCACGGCATGGAAGAGATGTAGTCATGTGCTACTCAGGACCTTACAGGCTAATTTCCCCTCAATGGTGATCATGCTATTCAGTTAGAGCCCCTGTCAGCCGCCAGGAAAGTCTAGGGTGTCGGCCCCCTGGGTCAGGGACAAGGCGGCTGGCAGGCCCAGATACCCAGCAAGAGAAGGGGGGCCCGTAGGAATGATGTAAACCCTCACGAGTGCGTGAATAAGAGGAACCCCGGGCGGCACCCCAGTACTTCTGCCCGGGGTTTCCTGTGCATTCAGCTCCCTCCTTGCCGCCCAGCGCATATTTGTACACGCGCGCCGGATGGGGCACGGAAGGATCAAACCATTCAGACGGGATCATTTCAGTTTCCATTCGCACTGGATTGACATTTACGCAATTAGCGGCTCCGGTGGCGGCTGGCACCAGTTTCAGACGGTAAAGACTGGTCAGACTCTACAGACACTCCAAATCACTCCAAACACTACAGACAGTCCGCGCAGGTCAGACGGTATTTGCGATCATGGCTGAGTGCCACCTGACCGCACGCCCGAGTTGCCGAGCCAGCGCGTTGAGGCCGTGCTACGCGCACGAATCAGCGAGGGTGAATGGCAGTCAGAGGAGCGACTGCCCTCGGTGGCGCAGTTGGCCGAGGAGTACGAGGTGGCGCGTAGTACCGTCATTGCCGCGCTCCGGCGCATTGAGGCTGACGGGCTTGTTGTGATTGTGAGTAACTGGGGCACCTTCCGCACGTGACCCGGCAGTGAGCCGGGCGCCGGTTGCCGCCGCCAAAGCGCATGGGCATCGCTATCGGCTCACTTTGGATCTGCTCGTTCCCCGGTAGCGAGGCCGCCCACGTTTCATCGGCAGAAGCGTTTGAACGCGCGCTGGCTGCCGGGTCGCTGACGGTCGTTACCGCCGCGTCGGCCATGGGGTGCTACTCGGGCTGGCTGGTGGGATGTCCGTCAGTCTGTTCGGTCGCGTGGTCGAGTGCCTGCTGGTACTCATCCAGCCATTCCGCGTTCTGCTGATCGGCGGGAAGCTCGGCAATGCCGCTGCGAATTGAGTCAGCCGCATCGCGATACTGGCCGATCGCATGTTGCGTGAGGCCGATGTTCATTCGGAGGAATGGCTCTGTATACCAGTAAAGGGACTCAGGCGGCTCACCCGCGTTTGTCACCAGATCCGATGCCCCGTGGAGAAGGCTCTTGGCCTCTCGGAAGTCACCGAGACCCGCATATGCCTGCGCCGTTTGGAGTGTGTCGTACGCGACTTGCGCAGGATGCGCTCCTGGAGTCCCTAGCGCCGCCGCCGTAGCGCGTATGGCCTTGCGGTGGTGACCTTGCAGCAGCGCGAGATAACCCCGGTAGCTGGTCGCGGTAGATGCAAGTATGCCATCTTCCAGTTCATCCGACATTTCCTCTGCAATGGCGAATGCGGCATCCGCTTCGGGATACTCGTGAAGTGCTGTATGGAGCCAGCCAATAAAGGTTGTCCAGTTTGCTACGAGATGCATTAGCGCGGCCTTATTGGGTCCGGAAGCCCCGCGCAGCGCTGCGACCAGTGTGTCCAACTGGGCTTTCATTGGGGCGATCATCATGCTAGGCCCAAGGCTGTCCTCTGCGTGGCGCTGTCCGTAAAGGGCCTGGGTCAGGTGAGCCACGGTAGCCTCGTCAAGACGGGAAGGTTGCAGGATAACGCCGCGTATGCGCGCCCGCTCGTCTGGGTCAGGCCCCGATGCATCGAGTGATGTCGTCATGGCGTCAGCCGAGACAGGAAGCTCGCTCACAAGCACGGTGAATTGGGCCTTGACTCGTTCCGGTGCTTTGTCGAGCGCGGTGTCTAGAATCCCCTGCATATGGGGTTGAGGGATCATCTCTGGCCTCTTGCGCCAGTAGGCGACAGTGCGAACCACTACGCCTAGGTACTCGGCGAATGATTCGTTGGTCATGCGCAGGGACCGCCGGAGTGCGTCGGCGTAGCCGCCAGTCCACTGCGCGATTACCTGCATGCGCACCTTTCCCGCACTCGCAAGCTGACGTGACGCTAGCCAAGCTCGTGAACACGGTGGCCTATAGCCCATTTGCCGACACAGTACCCGCAAACACTGCCCGCTCCGCGCACTGTCCATCACGTTCGGACTGTCTGTAGTGTCTGTTTGTGCATAGATCGCAGTGAGGACCCGGACGGCAGTCAAGCCAGCCTCACGCTTAAAGGGCTGGCTTGACTGATGCAGCCTTCCCGATCGGCGCCTGTAAAGCGGCCTGACTTGCGTGTCCAATTGGGCTTTTGCACTGCGGTTGCACTGGATTTGCATGGCTAATGCATTATAACTGCATTGGAAATCAGGCCGATAGCCGATGGAATCGGAGACATGGAAAGCAGCCACACGAAATGAGGCTGATTCCACCGGGCCACGGAAGGGACTGATGCCATATGACTTACGCCAGCGTGATCGAGCGGCAAGCGCTTATCAGTGGATTTCGCGAGCTTGCCGACTTTCTGGAAGGCAATCCGGAAGTTCCCGCACCGAAATACGCCTACATGCTGGTTTTCCCGCCGCTCGCATCCGACGCCGAGAACCGCAGCGAAATCGACGTGATCGCGTCGCGTATCGGCTCCGGAACCGAGATCTCCTCCCCCCGCAGCCACTACGTGACCTCGCGTCAGTTCGGCCCTGTCGAATACCGCGCTGTCGCCATCCCCTCAGATGAGAACAAGGAGCAGTAAAGATGATCGCCTTCTGCATCATCCTCGCCGCTTCTCCCGTTCTCCTGCTCGGCGCTGTCGCGTTCCTCGTCTTCATCGCGGCCGGCGTCCGCAAGGGAGATCGCGGGGACCTGGCCTCGCCTCCCCGGAACCGCATCGACGCCATCACCCGCCGCGTGGCCGGAGTCGGTGTCCGCAGCGATAACAACGGGGGCGAGGGCTAATGCGCGATATCCCCGATGAATTCACGGAATGCCGCTGCCCGTGCGGCGCGCAGCGTAACGAGTCGGGCAAGCGGTGCCGCAAATGCTCCGCGCGCAGCCGCTGGTACCGCCGTAAGGCATGGCGCAGCCGTAAGAACCCTGTCCGTTACCGCACCGGAAAGAAGTGACGCCACATGACCGTATCCATTCCGCTCGTCATCATCTTCGGAATTCTCGTCTTCATCGCCTACCGCTACACGGGGCTCCGCGTATGGCACGCGATCGTCGCCCTCATCTTCGGATTCCTGCTCGCCGCGACAACCGCCGCGCCGGAAATCCGCAACCTCTTGTCCGGCCTCGTCACCTGGCTTAACAAGCCATAGAAACGGAGGTGGTGCCTATGACTAACTCGCACCGCATCAACCTCGAAGAAATCGCCGCACGCAACGAGATCGCGCGGCACATTATCACCGGATTCTCTGCCGGGATGCCCGCACTCGCGGAATTCTGGCGCCACCTAGCCACCGCGCTCGCCGGCAACCTGGCCTTGTCCGCCGAAATCACCCGCCTGAACGCCGAAGTCACCGCCGCCCGCCTCGACGGAGCCAACCTGCTCGCCGCGATCCGCTCCGCACTCGCCGCAGACGCCGATGGCGAGGCTGACCCCCTGTACTACCTCCGGGACGAACTCAGCGCCCGCCAGGCACCCTCCCAGCGCCACGGGAGGGCATCGTGACCCGCTACCGGCAGATGCGCCGCCATGCCCGGCAGGCACGCCGCGCGGGCATGCAGCCGATGATGGTCCTCAGCTCCGGTGACCCGCTCCCCGAACTCGCCATCGTGATCATTACCCGGTGGGCATTCCGGCACCGTTCCGCGCTCGCCCCGTTCTGGGTCGCGCCGGCCGCGTTCATCGCGGCCGGCGCGGCCCACGGGCACCATGCGCGATGGTGGATGCCCGTAGCGGCGGTAACCGCCGTGACAAGCATCCTGCTCGCATTCCCGCTATCGGTAATGCGCCGGCACTCAGCCGGCCGCAGGATCGCCAGCGTGCTTTCCCGGCTCTGGGAGAAATGCGGGATAGACCGGGCTGTAGAACGCGGCTACGCGGCTACGGTCATCGCCACGGCCGGCGGATGGCTCGCGGCGGCAATCGCCAGCGGCCCGGCCGTAAAGCCATTGCCGGTGACTGCGCTTATCTCTACGGTAATTCTCGCGGTTCCGTGGTGGTTCCACCGCCGGCGCCGCGCGAAAGTCCGGGTAGAGCGCACCATTTCCGGATGGCCCGGTATCGCCGATGATATCGGGCTGCCCCGCTCACGAATCGCCTCCGTAGTGGTGGACACGTGGGGATGGACCGCACGCGTAATACTCAGGAAGGGAACCACCGTCGCCCAGGCGATAAGCCGGATACCTGACATCGAATCCGGGCTGGAACTGCGGCCCGGCAGCGTCCGGGTATTCCCCGACGGAAAGCACGCGAACCGGCTCGTCATGCGGGTAGCCGAAACAGAACCGCTAGCCGCGCCTCTCCCGTGGCCCGGACCCTCCATCACATCAGTAACCCAGCCAGCGGAAATCGGGACATCCGAAGACGGCCGGCCCGTCCGCGTTCTCCTGCTCCGCCGCAACGTCCTGATCGGCGGAATAGCCGGATCAGGGAAATCAGGTGTCCTCAACGTCATCATCGCCGTACTCGCCGCGTGCCGAGACGTAAGGCTGTGGGGCGTGGACCTGAAAGGAGGAATGGAACTAGGACCGTGGGAATCCTGCTTCGAAAGGATCGCCACAACCCCGGAAGACGCCAATGAGCTGTTCCGCGACGCGGTAACCGAACTCAACAACCATGCCGCGCGGATGGCAGCCACGGGAAAGCGCACATGGGAACCAACCCCGGATAACCCCGCGCTGGTCATCATCACCGACGAGCACGCGGAACTGCCCGAGGAATCCCACGAATGCGCCGATTCGGTCGCCAGGAGGGGCCGCGCGGTCGCGCTTACCCTGATCGCCGCGACACAAAGGCCGACCCTGGCAGCGATGGGCCGCAATACCGCCGTCCGCTCGCAAATGGATATCCGCATATGCCTACGGGTGAGGGAACCCCGCGATGCGGACCTGATATTGGGTCAGGGCTCGCTGAATTCCGGCTGGCACGCCCACAAGCTCACCCAGCCGGGCGAATTCCTGATATCCGGCCCCGAGCACGGCACCCCGGAAAGGAACCGCGCCTACCTGATCACCGATGAAAGGAGGGACCAGCACGCGGCCCGCTACGCCAGACTACGGCCGGTACTGTCCGCCCCGGTACCCGATGAACCCTGGACGGCCCCAGAACCGCCCCAGGAGGCCACTGGCGGCCCGCCCCGTAGTGATGACGGGGATGAAGGTCCGCGCCCGGAAACGGCGCTGCGGGACGCGCTTGCGGACGCCGGCCCGGAAGGGGTGTCCGTCAGGGAGCTGGCGGCCCTGTGCCACCGCACCCGCCGGTGGGTCTACTACCGGCTACAGGAGCACGCCCAGGCGGGCCGCGCGGTACAGGCCCGGCGCGGCTACTGGCGGGCCGCACGGCCCGCAGGCGGCCCGCCCCCAGGTGGTGACGGAGTGTGATCGTGAATGCGAACGTGAACGGGCCTCGCGCCTACACGTACAGGGCACATTCACGCCGTGCGCGTTCGCGTTCACAAACCCCGCCACGGCCACGGCCCGTGAGCGGGGGTGAGGCGGACGAGACACGCGGCGCGCGACAGCGAACGACCGGAAGGGGTGATGCCCGAGCACGGCCCGCGTGACGGACGCCTGACCCCACGGGCCGACCCCGTTACCGGCGCACTGGGATGGCAGGCTCTCACCGTGTCACGCCGTACCGCCGTGGCCGTCGCCGCCATTTCCGGCGGAACCGTTCACCCTCTCGGGAAAGGAGAATGGCAGGCACGAATCCCGGAAACGGCTATTGCCGTCAGGGTAACGGGTGCCGATTCCGGCAAGCTATGGTGCCGGCTCGCCGGCCGCCCGGATTCCGGCGTTCTCACCGTGGCAATTACGCCATGGACGACAGCGACCGTACTCAAATGCCCCGTGACCGCACTGCCGGCACGCGGAACGCTATCGGCGCGGGACGTGCGGATAACAACCCGCATGGGCCGCACCGTCCGCTACCTGGTTCCCGAATTCACCCCGTCCTAGCGACAACCACCTAGAAGGAGAGCGGAAACCGCCCGCCCCTGTCGTCAGGGCGGGCGGTTCCGTTTTCGCGCGGGATTCTCAGCCGGCCAGTTCGTAACCCTCCGGGATCTCCATTCCGGTGATCGCCACGCGCGGCGCGTGCCCGAGCGGGTGAAGCACAACGCGGACCTCGAATTCCGTGAGCATTTCCCGCCGCCGCGCGTCATCCGCCTTTTCCCATTCCTGCGCGATCGTGCGGCCCGTGCCCACCGCGCGGATACCTGGCTTACGCTCTTTCAGTGCCTTGAGTGCGATGATCTCTTCCCCAAGGTGCTTGTATTCCGTGCGGTACCATTCCGCGTCATCGTCGCTGTCGTAGAGGCCAGCTTTCCGGTCATCCCGCAGCCGCTTGCGCGCGGCCTCAAGTTCCGCGATTTCCGCCGCGTGGCCCGTGCCCGGATCGTAGATCTTCCGCATGACCTCACCCGCCCCGTAGCGGGCGAGGAACCATTCTCCTGCCTGCGCGTCCAGGTCGGCTACCCCGATGGTCGGGGCGGGCTTGCAATTCGCTGATGACTGGATTCCGCGCACACGTGCGGTGCAGCCGTAGGCACCCGTGTAGGCACCGTTTCCGCCCCGCCGGCCGGTGAGGTAAAGCCGCGCCCCGCAGTTACCGCAGAACGCTATACCCGACAGGAGCTGAACGCCTTTCGGCGCGCGGCTTCCCGAACGCTTCGGCGCGGTCTTGGCCACGATCGCATTGTGGGCCGCGCGGTCCCAGAGCGGTTCCGCAATCCGTGTCGGCTTCCCACCGTCGCCGATTACCGGGCGGCCGTCGTGCATGAGATAGCCTAGGGCCGCCTCACTGCACAGAATGTGCTTGACCGTCTTACCCGTCCACGGCCCGCCGGAAAGCGGACGGCCGTACAGCTGCGCGCGACGATCCGACGGGGAAGGAATACCCTCACGGGTAAGCCGCGCCGCTTCCGTCGCGCACGTGATCTTCCCGGTCTCGTCGGCAAGAATCCGCTGTGCCACCTCCCGGATAACCTCCGACCCGACAGGGTCTATTTCCACGTGATCGACTTTCCCCGTGGGGATAAGCCGTACGTACATGTACCCGTAAGAGGGACGCTGCTTAGGGTCGCCCGCTTCCCTCGCCCTGATTGTCTCATCCCGGTTCCGCTTCTGAATCGCACGCAATTCCATCTGAGACCCCAGAGCCTTGAAAAGCCAGTCGTTTTCCTGATTCGGGTCGCTGAAATCCCATACCCCGGTGTGATCAGCCGTGACCACCAAACGGCCCTGCGAAGTCAGCAGAACCTGAGTATTCAGCGCGTCCCGCACATTACGGCCGATACGGTCCACCGACGGGCCGACCAGCCCATCATACGGCCCCATCTCGCCCCGCAGCCACGGCCCCAGCCCCTTGCGCGTCAGGGGGTCCGTCGCCCCGGACACCTCCCAGTCATCGGCCCACGCGATGATGTGGCCCCCGACGTCGGCCACCGCCTTAAGATCCTGGTTCGCCTGCCTGGTCGGGCTGCTCGTGTCGTCCGCCATGCGGCTAAGACGGCGCGTCGCCACCAGGCAGCGCCCGCAACCGTCATACTCCGTGGTCAGCATGTCTTCCATGATGCCTGCTCCCGGTCCTGTGTGGATTGCGGAAGCATCCGGGCGGCAAGGATAATTACGCCGTCGACAGGGAGGCTGCCGAGCGGGTCCTGGCCGTCGTGCCCGATCAGCGCATACTTGCCCGCGCGAACCGCGCGTTCCTTGTGCGGGCTGTCCGGCTGCTTGCCGAGTCGGGCATCAGGCAGTTCGTTGACCTGGGTACCGGTATTCCCACCTCGCCGGGCGTGCACGAGGTCGCCTGCGGGGTAGACGCGTCGGCACGGACCGTCTATGTCGATAGTGATCCGATCGTGACGGCGCACAACGACGCCATGCTGGCCGCCGACGAGCGGGTTGCTGTCATACAGCAGGACATCCGCAGGCCGGGGGAGATCCTTGATGACCCGCGCCTGCGGGCGCTGATTAACTTCGATGAGCCCGTCGGGGTGCTGCTCGTGGCCGTGCTCCATCTCATTCCTGATGAGCAGGATCCCGCGGGCATCGTCGCCCGCTTCCGCGGGAGCATGGCACCGGGCAGCCACCTCGTGCTCTCCCAGTTCAGCGCCGACAGTGATCCTGCGGCGATGGCACAGCTTCGCGCGGTCGCCGCGGGCACGCCGGTGGAGACGTACTTCAGGCCCAGGGACGAGATCCTGCCGTTCTTCGACGGCTTCGAGCTTGTCCAGCCCGGGCTGGTCAGCGTGGAGCAATGGCGGCCAGGCGCCGATGCGCCCGCCACCCGGCTCAAAGTCACCGGGGGAGTCGGCCGCAAACCGTAGGCCGCACATAATCACCGGGCGGGACAGGAAGCCATGCGGGAGATCGCGATGCCAGGCGGCTTCGTGACCAGCGTCGTCCGCGTCGGTGACACGGTGCGCCGCCTGCCGCCGGCCCGTGCGGAATTCGTCCACGCACTGCTCGGCCTGTTCGAGCGGCACGGCTGGGGAGGTGCCCCGCGGTTCCTCGGCGTCGACTCGCGCGGCAGGGAGGTGCTGAGTTACCAGGAAGGCCACGCGGCGTGGGAGCCCGTGCAGCCGGCCGAGGTGGGCTCAGACCAGAGCCTGGCAAGGGCGGCGGAGCTGGTCAGGGAGTCCGGTGGCCTTCATCGACTGGGACATCGCCGGGCCCGGTGCGCGCATCCATGGCGGCCGGCGAGCCTGCCATGATCCGCCTGCGTGACAGCGGCACCGCCCGCGCCGTGCGGGACGCCTACCGCTGGGTCGCTGATCAGCGCGCACGACTCGAAGCGGCACTGCGATAGTCCACGTCAGTCCGGGTCCGGCGGGCTTGCGTGCCACCGTCGGCCGGGACAGCGCTGCGGTGAGCCGCCACCCCTGCTCCAGTGGCACAGTGCTAACCACGGGGGAGGCGACCCTCGGGTGCGGAGCCCCGTTCCGCGCAAACCTGTCTTCATGATGCCGTCACGCCGCTCCCGTTCGGCATAAATATGAGCTATGGCGGCGTGACGGGGGCATAGGGCGTACGGAAGAAGCCACGGACCGGGCGGCCGAGGCTGAGGTTGTGCTCGAACAGCGGCGGCGCCGCCCGCGCGGACCCTTCCGGTGCCGCCGTGTCGAACCAGATGGCGATGCCGTCGTGCTGGCCCGAGTTCGGGTCGTATACCCGGATCATCACCTCGGTCCCGCGGCGCACGTAGCCGTACGCGAGCACCTGGTGGTTGAGGCCGAGCTTCGCCGGGTTAGCCGAGGCCACCGTCACCACGCCAAGGGCCGCGGGGACACCGTGATCGAGGTCCGCGCGGATCCGCGGCCACTGCGAGGCGATCGTGCGCCAGGCGATACCGCGCCCGGTCCCCAGCCGCGTGCCGGGAAGAGCGCGGTCAGCATCCCCGTCGGGGAGCGTCATCCACCGGTAGTACCTGGCGCCGCCGGCCGGCAGGCGCCAGGAGTGGATCAGGCGCCGCACCAGGTACCCGTACAGCGGCTCGCCGGGCGTCGGGCGGGCGGCAGGGGGCGGGATCGCCGCATGCCAGTAGTCCAGCGCGGCGAAGACCATCCCGCCGCAGAACCCGGCGGCGGCGTTGCCGACGCCGATCGTGCCGAAGGACGTTTCCAGCTGGACCGCGGGCCACGACGGCCAGCTGTTGGTGAACGCGAAACCGTCACGTGAGGGCAGGAAGCCGCAGGGATCCGGCATGTTCCCATCGTGCTGCACGGATGGCAGACCACCGGATGCAGGACGCCAATTATTATGCCGAACGGGAGCGTGGTGGCACCACCCTGAAGTGGGCCAGATTCGCGGAGCGAAGCTCCGCACCGGGGGTCCGGGGGTCGTCCCCCGGGTTAGCACCGTGCCGGACGGGAGCGCGCGCCGCCTCCTGCGCAGGGCGCGCGCCGCGGCCGCGGTCAGAACGGTGTGCGCGCCAGCCACGATGCGAGCAGCGCACCGTCGCCGATGACCTGGACCTCCGGGTCGTCCGGCGGGAGGCGCCGCACCAGGACGAGCAGGAGCCGGGCGGCCGGACCTCGCACGGCCACGTCGCCCCTGGCGTGACCTTGCTCCACGGCGATGCCCGCGGGCGTGAGCCGGATCAGCCATTCGCCCTGCGCGCCGAGGCCTTCGTCGGTGGCGTGGATGTGCAGCGTCCCGCCCTCGCCGCGCAGCGTGTCCTGCCCGGCATCCCCTGGTCCTCCGGCTGTTCCGGGGTCCTGGAAGCCCAGCCACTCGTCGATCGCGTCTGCGGCAAGGTCGGGTGCGAGCTCGACGTCGAGGCCAGCCGTGAGCTCGGCGTCAGCCCGGTGCACCGCGGTCTCGTGTGCCATCCGCCGTGCCCAGAAGCCGGCGGGCCGCATGCCGCCGAACGTCCAGACCGGGTCTTTCCCTGCCTCCCGTAGCGCTGCGACCAGCCGCGTCGCACCGTCCCGCAGCCATGTCGCGTGCAGCCCGGGATCGGCGGGAAGCTTGCCGTCCGGCACCGCACGGAACGGGATGAACTCGGCCGAGCGGGTGGCAGCGATCTCGGCCGCCCATCGGTGGGCGCGGCCGACATGCGTGGCGAGCTGCTTCATCGTCCAGTCCGGGCAGGTCAGTACCTGGCGAGTCAGGTCCGCGCCGGTCATCACGTCGGCGAGCTTCGCCGAGCTCTCGCGGATCTCGGCGTAGAAACGGTCGTCGCTGACCGCCTGCATCGCGTTCCCTCCGGTTCGTGATCATGAAAGAGGGGACGACGGCGCGCGGTCAGCCGCAGCCGCAGGCTCCGCCGCAGCAGCCTCCGCCGCCGGTTGCCATGGGGCCGCCGCCCGCCAGAGGGCTGGTGCCCGTGGCGCTCGCCGCCCTGCCGCCGACCGCGACAGCGGACAGCAGCTTCACGGTGTCGTCGTGCCCCTCGGGGCAGGGGGAGGGGGCGGACGCCTCGCTCATCGGGCGGGTCCGCTCGAACGTGGCTCCGCAGGCGCGGCAGCGGTACTCATAGCGAGGCACGGCAACAGCCTACGCTACCCCACGTGGTTACATGCCTTATAAAAAGCTAAGGAGTATAGGAGCCGCAGGTCAGCGACAGCAGCGGCGGACCGGCGGACCGGCGGACCGGCACAGTCTCTTGACGGCGGCCGGAGGCGGTCCTAGCGTCCTAAACAAGACTCGACAAGGTTGCACATTTCCGAATGCCTGTCGCTGGGAGTCGGTCGTGATACATGCAATGGCGCATAGAAACTGCCGTGGCCGGCTGGCCGGGATCATCGGGGGAGCCCGCCGGCGGAGGGTTGCGCTGGCCGCGATGACGGCCGCCGTGGTCGCCGGGGCGACCATGGGGGCGGGGGCGTCGGTCACGGCACCGGGCGCCGCCGCACGGGGGGCCGCGCCGGGGGCCGCCGCGTCGGCCGCCTGCCCGTGGCTGGACGCGAGCCTCCCTGTCGCGCAGCGGGTAGACGGGCTGATGAGCCAGATGACGCTGGGCGACGAGATCAACCTCGTGCACGGCTCGTCGGGCCCGTACGTGTTCTATGTGGCGGCCGAGCCCGCGCTGTGCGTTCCCGCGATCGGGCTCGAAGACGGGCCCAACGGGGTCGCGGACGGGCTGACCGGCGTCACGCAGCTGCCTGCCGGGGTATCACTCGCCGCCAGCTTCGACCCCTCCCTCGCGAACGCCTACGGGCAGGTCCTCGGCGCGGAGCAGGCGGGCAAGGGCACCACCGTGGACCTCGGGCCCACCATCAACATCGTCCGCGACCCGCGGTGGGGACGGGCGTTCGAGGCCTTCACCGAGGACCCTTACCTGAACGGGCAGCTGGGCGACGCGGAGATCACCGGCATCCAGAGCCAGGGTGTGATGGCCCAGGTCAAGCACATCGCCGCCTACAACGAGGAGACCAACCGCAACACCTCCGCCGACAATGTCCAGGTAAGCCAGCGTGCCCTGAACGAGATCTACCTGCCCGGCTTCCACTCCGCGGTCGAGCAGGCGGGCGCCGCGACCACCATGTGCTCCTACTCCATGATCAACAATGCCTTCGCCTGCGGTAATACGCAGCTGCTCAACGACGTGCTCAAGCAGGAATGGGGCTTTCCCGGCTTCGTGACCTCCGACTACCAGGCGATGCACGACCAGGCGTCGTCGCTCGCGGCGGGCACCGACATGGAGCAGCCCTTCTCCACCTACTACGGAACCGCGCTGCTGCAGGCCGTGCAGGACGGCACGGTGAGCAGGGAGACCGTCAACACGATGGTCCAGCGGATCCTCACCGAGCTGTTCACGTTCGGCTTCTTCAACAAGGCGCAGACAGGCACGACGGGCGCGACGGTCACGACACCCGCCCACGTCGCCATGTCGAACCAGGCCGCCGAGGAGGGAACCACGCTGCTGCGCGACCAGCATGGCCTGCTCCCGCTGCGGAGCGGCGGCGCCGTCGCGGTCATCGGAGCCGACGCGGGCAACGCGGTGACCGACGGCGGCGGCAGCGCGCACGCGGTGACTTCACCGTCAGGCGTCAGTCCCCTCCAGGGCATCGAGGCCGCGGACCCGGCCGCCACGGTCAGCTACGCGCCAGGCACCGATCCGGTGTCACCCGGCTCTGACCTGCCCGGCTTGCCGGCCGTGCCTTCGTCAGTGCTCGCGCCGTCGGCCGGCTCCGCCCAGACAGGGCTCACGGGCACCTACTACAACGGCCTGACGCTGAGCGGGACGCCGCAGCTCACCCGCACCGACCCTGGCATAGCGCTGGACTACAGCTGGTACGGGCAGGGCACGCAGGACGCATCCTCCTCGCCGCCAGCGCCGCCCAACCCCTACTTCACCTCCGTCAGGTGGACCGGCGTGCTCACCGCCCCGTCCACCGGCAGCTACACGTTCGACCTGACCAGCGACAACGGCAGCAAGATGTACCTGGGCGGTGCGCTGCTGATCGACAGCAGCGCCGCGCAGGGGCTGCAGACAACGAAGGGAACCGTTTCCCTGGCTGCCGGGCACACGTACCCGGTGGAAGTCGACTACGCCAGCGGCTACCCGATGCAGATCAAGCTCGGCTGGCAGCCTCCGTCCGGGAGCGTCCCGCCGGCGGTCAGGGCCGCCGCGGACCTGGCGAGGCGGTCGAGCGTCGCCGTGGTGTTCGTCCGCGACTACGAGACCGAGGCGGCGGACAGGCCGGACATCACGCTCCCGAACGGCCAGGACGAGCTCGTACAGCAGGTGGCGGCGGCGAATCCGCGGACCGTCGTGGTGCTCGAGACCGGCGCTCCCGTCACGATGCCGTGGGCGAGCCGGGTGGGCGGCATCGTGGAGGCGTGGTACCCGGGGCAGACGCAGGGCACCGCCATCGCCGACGTGCTGCTCGGCCGCACCGACCCGGGCGGCCACCTGCCGGAGACCTTCCCGCAGAGCCTCGCGCAGGTGCCAGCGTCAACCCCCGCGCAGTGGCCGGGGACGAACAGCACCGTGCAGTACTCCGAGGGCATCGACGTCGGGTACCGGTGGTACGAGACGCAGGGGACGACCCCGCTGTTCCCGTTCGGCTTCGGGCTCTCTTACACGCGCTTCGCGTTCAGCGGCCTGAGGATCGACGGGCGTTCCGGCGCGGGCGCCGCGCCGGTGCGGGTCAGCGCCACCCTGACCAACGTCGGCCGGCGCGCCGGCAGCGACGTGGCGCAGCTCTACCTGGGCGATCCCGCCGCCACCGGCGAGCCGCCCCGCCAGCTCGCCGGATTCCAGCGGGTGACGCTCGGCCCCGGGCAGTCGGCCCGGGTGCACTTCACCATAGAGCCGTCGCAGACGTGGTACTGGGATGCCAGTGGCTGGACCCAGCAGGCCGGCGCGTATGCGGTCTATGTGGGCGACTCCTCGGCGCCGGCCGGCCTGCCGCTCCGCGGTGGCTTCCGGGTCACCGCCACCCCCGGGGCCCGGCAGGTGACAGTGACCGCGCCGTCACAGGTGACGGCCGGCGGTACCTTCGACGCGCAGGTCCGCCTCGGTGCCGGAGGAAACGAGACGCTGCGGGGCGCGCGGCTAGTCCTTCAGGTGCCGAACGGGTGGGTGGTCTCGCGGTCGGGGAGCGTCGCTCTCGGCCCGGTGAGGCCTGGTGCGGACGCCGCCGTGACCTTCCGGGTCACGGTGCCCGCGGGCACCCCGGCCAGTGCCGGGGTCCTGCACGCGGTCGCTGACCTGGCGCCATGCCGGGGCGGGGCATCCTCGCCGTCCTGCCTTGGCGTGCAGCGGGAGGCGGGCACGACTGTCACCGTGACGGGCGGGTAAGAGATCCGGCTGAGGGTACCTTCCACGGTGGTCCGGCTCGGTAGGGTCGGACCAGGGGCCATCAGAGGCGATGACCCGTCACAGGGAGGGGAAGCCGATGCCCGCGATGACTGAATACCCGCCCGGCACGCCGTGCTGGGTCGATGTTTCCAGCCCCGACATGGAGGCGTCCAAGGCGTTCTACGGCGGACTGTTCGGATGGGAAGCGCACGCCTCGCCCGACCCGGCGGCGGGCGGGTACACCTTCTTCACGCTCGGCCCCGCCTCGCCCGCGGAGATCCCGTCCCGGGTTGTCGCGGCCCTGATGCCGGCCATGGGCGAGGGCCAGCCGGCCGCCTGGAACACCTACATCAGCGTCGCCGACGCGGACGCGGCCGCCAAGCTGGCCGCCGAGGCCGGGGGCCAGGCGCTCATGCCGCCCATGGACGTGATGGACCAGGGCCGCCTGGCCATGTTCGCCGACGACCAGGGCTCGGTGATCGGGGCCTGGCAGCCGCTGGCGTTCAAGGGCGCGGCCCTGGTCAACGACCCGGGCTGCTTCGCGTGGAACGAGCTTGCCTGCCGTGACATCGACAAGGCCAAGCGCTTCTACGGCCAGGTCTTCGGATGGGGCGCCGACACCAGCCAGATGGGCCCGATGATCTACACCGAGTGGAAGCTCGGCGACCGGTCGATCGGCGGCATGGCCCAGATGGACGAGAACTGGCCCGCTGAGGTGCCGCCGCACTGGATGGTGTACTTCTCGGTCGACGACTGCGATGCCGCCGCGGCCCGGGTGGCGGAACTCGGCGGGAAAGTGTCCATACCTCCCACCGATATCCAGCCGGGGCGCTTCTCCGTCGTGAACGACCCGCACGGCGCGGTTTTCACCCTCTTCAAGATGGCGGAGCCCACGGCGTAAGGCCCGCCGCACCCCTATGCTCCCGGAAGCCGTCGTCCGGTCGGCGGGGCATGGTCACGGTCCGGCAGCGGGTGCGGACCGCGTCCGTTGGGGTGCTCTTCCCCGCTTCCGTTAGGCATAGGTATTGACGTGACCGGGGCGGGCGGGGGCGGTTGCGCCGCGGCGGCCAGCCCTGTGCCGCCCTGCGCGCCGTCGTAGGACGGCCGGCCCCGCAGCAGCGACACGAACGCGCCCACCAGGGACATCGCGACGGCCGCCGAGAAGACGATGACCAGGCCGTGGTGGAACGGGCCGGAAATGAGGTGCGGGAAGAACTGCGTCCCCGTGAGCACGGCGACGTTGTGCGGCGGAAGCGTGCCGAGCGCACCGGTGGGCGCGAGCAGGTTCCTGACCGGGTTGTAGCCGAGGAACGCGGCGAAGAGGGTACTCACCGGCGGCAGGTGGCTGAGGTGCGACGCGACGCCGAGCGGGACCCCTTGCGCGTGCAGGCCGCTGGTCAGCGTGCGGGGGAGGGTCGAGGCCAGCCCGGCGATCATCAGCGAGAAGAAGATCCCGATCGACAGGGACATCCCGGAGTTCTGGAATGTCGAGCGCATGCCGGACGCCGCGCCCCGGTGCCTGGCGGGCACGCTGCCCATGATCGCGGAGGTGTTGGGGGAGGCGAACAGCCCCGAGCCGACCCCGTTGCAGAAGATGAGCGACGCGAAGGCCCAGTAAGGGAAGTTCACCGGGATCAGCATCAGCCCGGTGAACGCGCACGCGGCGACCAGCAGGCCTGTCGTGGCGAAGATCCGGGGCCCGTACTTGTCGGACAGGAATCCGGAGACCGGCCCCGCGATGAGGAAGCCGCCGGTAAGGGGGAGCATGTAGATGCCGGCCCACAGGGGGGTCTGCGCGAAGTCGTAGCCGTGCAGCGGCAGCCAGATGCCCTGCAGCCAGATGATGAGCATGAACTGGAGGCCGCCGCGCGCGATCGAGCCGAGCAGGCTCGCCACGTTCCCGGCCGCGAAGGCGCGGATCTTGAACAGGCCCATGCGGAACATGGGCTCCGCGACCCTGGTCTCGATGATGCCGAACGCCGCGAGCAGGGCGGCGCCGCCGCCGAGGCCGCCGAGCACCCACGGGCTGGCCCATCCCGTGGGATGCCCGCCGTACGGCTGGATGCCGTAAGTGATGGCGATCAGCAGCAGCCCGCCGCCGAGGGCGAACGTTATGTTCCCCGGCCAGTCGATCCGGCCCCGCCGCGTCGCGCCGATCTCGCGCAGGCTGCGGTAGGCCCACAGGGTGCCGATCGTGCCGATCGGCACGTTGACCCAGAACACCGCGCGCCAGTCCCAGGCGGCAAGCAGCCCGCCGAGGAGCAGGCCGATGAACTGGCCGGAGATCCCGGCGATCTGGTTGATGCCCAGGGCCATGCCGCGCTGCCCCGCGGGGAAGGCGTCGGTCAGGATGGCGGCGATGTTCGCCATCAGCATCGCCCCGCCGACCGCCTGGACGATCCGCCAGCCGATCAGCCAGAGCGCCCCGGCGCTGCCGCGCAGCGGGTCGAACGAGAGCGCGATCGACGTCAGGGTGAAGACGACGAACCCGAGGTTGTAGATGCGCACGCGGCCGAACATGTCGCCCAGCCGGCCGAGCGTGACCACGAGCACCGCGGTGATGAGCAGGTAGCCCATGATCATCCAGAGCAGGTAGCTCACGTTGCCTGGGGCGAGCGGGTTCAGGTGGATGCCGCGGAAGATGGCGGGCATGGCGATGATCACGATGGTCGCGTCGATCGTCGAGATCAGCATGCCGAGGGTCGTGTTGGACAGCGCTACCCACTTGTAGCGATCACGGCCTTTATCGGCATCTATACGCACGTCAGCCCAGCCTACAGGGCATCAGTTGCTTGACCGCAACTACTTAACTGCCAGGCGCGAGCTACTTAACTGCCAGGCGCGCCCGGTACGACCACCACCAGGGACGCGGCACGAGGAGGCGGCGGCTGGCCACCGCGCGCAGGCTCGTCAGGCCCAGCTCGTCCTCGCTGACCTGGTCGGCGAGCAGCGCGGCGGTCCCGCCCAGGCTGAGCGCGTAGCCTGCCAGCCGCTCCGCGTCGCCCTCCTCGCGGCTGCTGTGGGTAATCTCGGTCGTGTGGCGGAACTGGCCGGTCTCGCGCAGCCGCTCCTCGTGCTCTTCCTTGGCGGCATGCGGGGGGCCCAGCCCGCGCAGCTCCTCCAGCTCGAACACGCGGTCGCAGAACGCGGTGAACGCGGCGTCGGTCTCCCAGTCGATGCAGGGCACCAGGTCATGGTCGTAGGCCGCGAGGACCCCGCCCGGGCGCAGCAGCCGGGCGATCTCCGGCAGCACGCGGGCAGGGTCGAACCAGTGCATTGCCTGGCTGGCGGTGACGATGTCCGCGCATCCGTCCGGCAGGCCGGTGGCCTCCGCGGTCGCGTCCACGACCGTGAAGGCCCCGGCGCCGTCGAGGGCGGAGATACGGCGGCGCGCGGCCTCGCGCATGCCCGCTGACGGCTCCACGGCGGTGACCTGTCGTGCGCGTCCCGCCCACAGGGCGGCGGAAAGTCCGGTGCCCCCGCCGAGGTCCACGACGGCGGGGCCGCTGATCCCCGCCCACTGCGTGATCACCTCGGCAAGCCCGGCCGGCGCCCGCGGCCGCACCTTGTCATACAGGCCGGCCAGGCCGGAGAACCTGGATACCGCATCCGCCATCGGCCGGGCTCCTTGTCTCTCTGGACATAAATAGCTCGACATCAAGATACACCGGCAGGGCTGTCGGCGCGGGCTTCGTAGCACAGCGTGGCTGATGCGTGACAGTTGTGTTGACTGGCCGGGAAGATAGCGGCCTCGCCGGGCATCCGCGCCTACCTTGAGGTTTCGTACCCGTTGCGTGCCTGCCGAGGTCATCTCTGGCCGCACCGAAACAGAGAGAGAAAATTCGTGCGATATGTGCGCACGCTCATCGACATGCTCGGCTTACACTACCGTGGCCATTCCTTCCTCCAGTGGCTGGGATCGGGCGCCGGCGACGATGCCACCGAGGAGCAGAAGTTATGGTTCGGGCTCTTCGCCATGGGCTTCATCATGCAGTTCCGCGACCTGAATGCGTATCACACGTCCTATGGTGCGGACGAAGGGCTGGACAGGCAGCGCCGTGCCCTGTCAGCACACGCGGCAGAGGACATGACGCATTCACGGCTGTTTGTCATGGACTCGGGCACCCTGGGCTGGGCCAGGCTGACGGGCTGGCGCCCGTCGCAGGTACTGCACTGGCTGTTCACGAACCCGGCGACCGAGCCCGACCGGGCGCGGACCGCCAGGCTGAACCGCCTGCTGATCAACGCGTCGGATCCGGTGATCCGGTTCTCCGTGGTCGAGGCCGTGGAGACCAGCGGCAACGCCTGCTTCACCCAAGCCGTGGTCCCGGCCCGGCAGTTCGCCGCGGCATCCGGCAGGGAGCTGATGTACTGGGGCGACTACCACCTGGAACGAGAGAGCGGACATGCCGCCGGGGAGGACGAGTCCGCGTTCGATGACGTCGCGCTGACGGAGTCCCAGCGGGTCGCCGCGACCTATGCGGTCACCGAGGTCTTCCAGCTGTTCGAGGAGCAGAACGACGACTTCTTCCGGCTGACCCAGCAGGCCATCTCCTGCGGCGGGCTAGACTACCTCGCGGGCCTGCCCGTCGAGGCTCCGCCGCATGACGACATGGGCGCAGCCGCGGTTGAGCGGCTGCTCACCCCCGGAGCGCCGCACCCCGCCCAGCGAGAGATTCTGGACTGCCTCACCGAGGCATGCTCGGCCCTGTCGGCATCGGCGCGCGTGCTGCTCCACTCGTCCAGGGACGGGCCCGATACGGGGACGGCACGGCTGCGTACCGGCCTGTTGCTGAGCGTGCTTGACGACCTGGCCTGGCCCACATACGTACGGCATGTGCTGCCGTACGGGACTTCCGCGCATACCGCGGAACGGGCCGTGAACCGGCTGGCGGCCCGCCTCGGCGCGGTGACGCCGTGCCATGAAACCGACTGGGCGGCCCTTGACCTAGACGAGCATGTGCCCCACCCGCTGGAGCGGACGCTGGAGTTCCTCTACCTCGACGAGGTCACCGAGCCGTCCCGTGATATGCGCGCTGTCGTCACTGCCCAGCTCGCCTCCCGCAGCACGCCGCTCCAGCGGTACTGGACCGTCGTCGCCCTGCACGCCCTGACGAACCTGCGCAGGAAGACGCTCGCCGAGCTGGCCCGCGTCAGCGTGCCGGGCCTGCTGGAATCGCTTCCCTATCTGCGGGGAGCCGCCGGCCGCCGCATTCCGTCCATGGCCCCGGATCCACGGGCCGATGCCGTCCGCTTCGCGGCTCTCCCAGCCGACAGCTCAACTGTCACGTCCGTCTGCGCCGCCGTCTCGGCGATCGCCGAGACGGTCGAGCGGTCCCTGCGGATCATCGCGGAGGTACGGCCGTGAACCCGTCCGCGCCCACGACGCGGCCCCAGATCGGTGGCAGGCGCATCGTCGACACCAGCCGGCTCATCTGGCAGGGGGAGTCGAACGCCGCCGCCAGCGCCGCGCACCTCGTCTATGAGCTGCTCGTGGGGATATGGGGACCGGGCCTGGTGGAGGCCGCCTTCGACCTCGGCGTGTTCGGCGTGATGTCCGACGGCCCGAAGGCTAGCGACGAGACCGCGGCGCGACTGGGTCTCAACCCACGGGCGACCGCCGTCCTGCTCGACGGGCTGGCCTCCTACGGGCTACTGACGACAGTGGACGGGTCTCCGCAGCTCTATGCCGTCGCTGACGCCGTGGCCGGAGTCCTGCAACCAGGTGCACCCTTCAGCCTTGCCGGAAAAATCCGTTACGACCGGCGGCTCGCATGGCGCGTCCTGCTCGCCCGGCGCGCATGACGCGCCACCCGGGCGGCCGACACTGGTGTCCTGCTGTTCCCGTGCCTTCGCCCCGAAGCGAATCTGGGGCTGGCAGACATGGCGTGCTAGCCTTAGAACTTAGTTGCGACAACACGCAATGATCTGGACTGAGAGTGATGAGTACGTCTGGGGTAAGGCGTGCCGCGAGCCGAACGGCTACGCTGGGCAATATGGCCACAGTGCGAGCCGCCCCGTCGCGGGTCCGGTACCAGTCCCGTCCCGGACGGCGGGCAGTTGTCGCCGCCAGCCTGGCGGACCTGCAAGGGGCCACTCGCGGCACGGTGGAACTGCCGATCTGGCTGTTCTGGTATCCCGACCGCACGTTCGATCTGGACGAGCAGGGCATGCTGCCGTGGATGTACCAGGTCGTGCTTCGGGAAGCCAGCAGCACCGAGGACCTCGCCTATCTGAACGGTGAGCTGCTGATCGCCCTCTGGCCGGAGCTGTACCTGCCGAAGGGCGTGCGCCAGGCGTGGGAGGACCAGCACCCGGAGTTGCACGCAGCCCCGGTCCCTGTCGGCTGATGCCGATCGACGAGCTGCACCGCGAGGTGGCCGTCATCGCCCTCCGCGCGGCCGCCGGGCATGGGTTCGCGCTGGCCGGCGGCAACGCCCTGATCGCGCACGGGATCATCGACCGACCAACCGATGACGTGGACCTTTTCAGCGACCAGGAAGCCGGCGTGACCGCGGTCGCCCAGGCGGTGGAGGACGCGCTGCGCGAGGCGGGCTTCGAGGCCGAGCGCCGGGACAAGACCGGCGGCCTCGGGGACATCTTCGACGGGATGGGTGAGGGGCTCGCCGAGTGGATCATTACCGCCCCCGGCGGGCAGGAGACAATGCTGCAGATGGCCTACTTCGACCGGAGCCACGGGCCGGTGACCATGGACGTCGGACCCGTCCTGGACCTTGAGGACCTGGCCGGGTCGAAGGTGTGCGCGCTCGCAAGCCGGGTAGAGCCTCGCGATTACTTCGATACGGCGGCCGCCCTGAAGCACTACACCGTGGATCAGCTGATCAGTTTCGCCAGGCGACTGGATCCCGGCCTAGATGACCGTGACTTCGCCGATGCGGGTCGGCAGCTGGAGCGGATGCCCGATGGAGTGTTCGCCCGCTACGGACTCAGCCCGCAGGACGTCGCCAGGCTGCGGGAGCAGTTCGCGGCCTGGCCCCGGACCTGATTGTCCCGTGGTCGGGCTCGCTCGCGGGCCGGGTGAAAGATTACTTTACATAATGTACATTATCGGCTAACAATAAACAGGCCTGTGGACGGGGCGCGGGGCGGATTTGCCCTGTCCAGGTCAAGATGGCGGACGAGCTGGTGGCGGCCAGATTTAGTTGGCGTGTCATGCGCGTCGATGGGTTGCCTGATCACTGAGAATGCTCGACGTGACGATCGCGGCAGAAGCGTACGCCGCACCCGGCTGGCCAGCCGACGGGCTGGGTCCCTCGTCGGGGTGTGCAGATGGTCCGTGTCCGTCTGCCGTGTCGATCCGTGGCTGCCCCGTTCGACCTGGGAGTGAGAGGGTCGAGAGGCGACCCCGATATCGAGGAGATCGAAGATGGCGAAGTACATGCTGATCATGCGAGGCACGGACGAGTCCGTCGCGAAGATGATGGAGATGCCCTTCGAGCAGATGCTCGAGACGGTGGGTCGCTTCAATGAGGAGATGATCAGGGCTGGTGTGCTTGTCGCCGCCGAGGGGTTGGACGACCCGTCCCAGGGCGTGGTGGTCGACTTCAGCGGCGAGACGCCGGTGGTCACTGACGGTCCGTACGGCGAGACGAAGGAGCTGTTCGGCGGCTTCTACATGATCGACGTGGCCACGAAGGAGGAGGCGGTCGAGTGGGCCAAGCGACTCCCGGCGGCCGGCACGAAGTGCGAGATCCGCCGCGTGCCGAGCATCGACGAGTTCCCGCAGGACAACGAGTGGATCATCAAGGAGCGGGCGTGGCGCGAGCGGACCGGTCAGCTTTGACGCCCCCCGCCAGCGACGGCCCGCCGAGCACCGAGTCGGCGCGGCGGGCCGTCGAGGCCGTCTGGCGGATCGAGTCCGCACGGATCGTCGGTGCGCTGGGCCGCTACACCGGGGACTTCGAGCTCGCTGAGGACGTCGCGCAGGAGGCGGTGGCGGAGGCACTCGTCACCTGGTCGCGCGCCGGTGCGCCGGCGAACCCGGTGGGCTGGCTGCTCGCGACCGCCCGCCGGCGCGCCATCGACAGCTTCCGCCGCCGGTCGGCACTCGATGAGCGATACGCCATGCTCGCCCGCCAGCTCGCCGAGGGTGAGGCGAGCTCGGGCGCGGTGGGCCCGAGCGACCGGTCGGACGACTTGCCGTGGGATCCCGACCGGGTCTACGACGACGTCCTCGCGCTGATGTTCGTGGCCTGCCACCCGGTGCTCTCCCCCGAGGCCCGCGTGGCGCTGACGCTGCGCGTGGTCGGCGGCCTGGCGAGCGAGGAGATCGCCCGGGCCTTCCTGGTGCCCGTGCCGACTGTTCAGGCACGGATCACGCGGGCGAAGAAGACGATCGCCGCGGCGAGAGTGCCGTTCGGGCTGCCGCCGTCCGAGGAAAGGCGCGAGCGGCTCGGCGGTGTCCTGAGCGTCCTCTACGTGATCTTCACGGAGGGCTCGACGGCAACGACCGGTGACCGCCTGCTGCGCCCCGATCTCGCGTACGAGGCCATCCGGCTGGCCCGGATGCTGGCCGCATTGCTGCCCGACGATCCGGAGGTGTCCGCGTTGCTCGCCCTGTTCGAGCTCACGGCCGCGCGCTTTCCCGCACGTACCGGACCCGACGGCGAGGCGGTGCTCCTGGATGATCAAGACCGGCGCCTGTGGGACCGGTCGGCGATCCGTCGAGGTCTGGCCGCGATCGGCCGGGCCTCGGCTGTCGGGCGCGGCCTCGGACCGTACGGGCTGCAGGCAGCGATCGCCGCCTGCCACGCGTCGGCGTCCTCGGTCCAAGCGACCGACTGGGAGCGTGTCGTGCTCCTCTATGAGGCGCTCGGCCGCGTCGCTCCATCACCCGTCGTCGAGCTCAACCGGGCTGTCGCCGTCGCGATGGCGAATGGTCCACGGCAGGCACTGTCGATTGTGGACCAGCTGGTCGCCTCCGACCGCCTGCCAGGGTCGTACCTGCTCCCAAGCGTGCGCGGCGAGCTGCTTGCCCGGCTCGGCCGGACCACCGAGGCGCGGGCCGAGCTGCAGCTCGCCGCCGGACTGTGCCGCAACGTCCGCGAGCGGTCGGTACTGCTGCGCAAGGCCGCTGCACTGGCGTGATATCCGTCCGGGCCCCGGGTGCAGCACAACAGCGACGTGCCCTGCCACCTCGCTAGGCAGGTCACGTCGGCCTGCCGTGCCGCAGGTTCGCTGAGACAGGACTGGGGAAACGGTGCCCCCTCGGCGGATCGCCCTGCCAGGTCGGCCATGATGGACGCATTCGCCTTGAGTGGCGGGGTAGATGCACCCTTGAGGCAGGAAAGGGGCGTAGCGAGTGCGAAGCAGCCACGGCGGCGCGGATGCGGTTATATGAGCGAACGGCGGCGGCCGTCCTGGCGGCGTATCGCGCTGATGGCGCTCGGGGCATGCGCCCTGGCCGTGATCCTCTTCCTCAGCCGCCACACCCTGATCGAGTCACTGGACCTGCTTGGGCACCTCGACTGGACATGGTTCCTGCTCGCCCTCGTATCGGAAGCCGTGTCGCTGGTCGCGTTCGGCCTCAGCCGCCGTCGGCTGCTCCGGGCCAACGGCCACAAGGCACCGTTCCGGTCGGTGATGGCAATCACCTATGCGAGCAACGCCCTGTCGATGTCGCTGCCCTTCGCGGGTACCCAGCTGGCTGCCGTCTTCTCCTACCGGCAGTTCCGGCGGCTAGGTATCGACTCGGCGGTCACCGGGTGGGCGCTCGGGGTGTCGGCAATCCTGTCTTCCTCCGGGCTCGCACTCGTCCTCGTCGTGGGGGCCCTCGCGGGCGGAGCGTCGGTCGCCACGGCGGCGGGGTTCGCTGGTGCCGCCATCTTCGTCCTGCCGGGGGCGGCGGTCCTGCTCGCCCTGCGCTACCGGCAGGTGCGGGGCGCACTGAACCGGATCATTGCACGGCTCATCCATGTCCTTCGGCGCCTTCTCCGCAGGCCCGATATCGACGTCGGCGCGATGGAGGAATTCCTCGACCGCCTCGCCAGCATCAAGCTTCCGTGGTTCCGCTACGCGGAGGTTTTCGGCCTGGCCGTCGTGAACTGGGTCGCGGACTGCGGCTGCCTGGCGTGCGCGATTCGTGCTACCGGCCAGCCGGTGCCCTGGCACGGGCTCCTGCTCGCTTACGGCGCCGGCGCCGCAGTCGGCAGCACCGGGGTTACCCCCGGCGGGTTCGGCCTGGTCGAAGTGGCACTGACGGCAGCGCTGACGGCCGCAGGCCTGAGCGCGTCCAAGGCGCTGACCGCTGTCCTTGCCTACCGGTTGGTCAACTTCTGGCTGATCCTCATCGGCGGGTGGGCCCTGATGGTCTTCCTGACCCACCGCCACGGATCGAGCGGCCCGCAACTGGCCCAGGGCGAGTCACCGCTCGGTAAACGCGGCCCGAGATCGCCGGAACCTGAGCCCCTCGACCCGCCAGTTCGCGCTGAGTGACCTCAGTCCTGCACCGGAGGCGCGGGGAGACGCCTGAGGATCTCCCGCAGCGCGCCCTTCACCTCAGTCATGTCCGCTTTCAGTTCCGCCACGTCCGCCTTGAGCCCGGCCACATCCGTCTTGAGGACCGTGACGTCCGCCTTGAGCCCGGCCACATCCGTCTTGAGGACCGTGACGTCCGCCTTGAGCCCGGCCACATCCGTCTTGAGGACCACGTCCGCCTTGAGCCCGGCCACATCCGTCTTGAGGACCGTGACGTCCGCCTTGAGCCCGGCCACATCCGTCTTGAGGACCGTGACGTCCGATGTCAGGGCGGCAAGGTCACGGGAGTGCTGATCCTGAGTCCGCTGGATCGTGGTCACGCTTGCCTTGAGCGTGGTCACGTCTGCCTGGATCGTGGTCGTGGTTGCCTGGAGCTGGCGGAGGGTGGACCTGATGGCGCGCTGGCCCTCGGCCAGGGCTTCCGCCTGGCCTGGACCCGCCCAGACCTCTAGCTTGTTCACACGCCCCTCCAGGTCCGTCACGCGCTCTTCTGTAGTCGCCATGTTGCGTACCGTACGGGTAACCACTGACATTTTCCGACTCCCCGCGGTAACCGGTACGGCACAATCTGCTATCCATGCTCAGGCGGCGGAGTCGCAGCATACCAAAAGGCGGACCTGCGGGTTTACGGCCAGCCTGCCCGGGCGCGGACGCCGGCCAGAGCATCTCGCGCATCCCGGCCGACCTGGAGGGGGTCGAGGGCCGTCAGGGCACCGTTCCGCTTCAGGACGCGGCCGTCCACGATGACGGTGTCCACGTTGGCGGGCTGCGCCGCAGTGACGAGCATGTGCGCCGGATCGGTGCAGACAGCGAGGTTCAGGGCCTGCGTGGACACCATGCGGATGTTATGGCACCAGTCGTGGGCCGACGTGATCCCCGAGTAAACCGCCTCCGCGCAGGCCAGCCGCGTGCCCTGGTACAGGTCGTCCGGCGTGAACACCCGGCCCAGGGTGGTCGAGACGTGGAAGTAACCTGCCCCCGGCCGGTCCCCCGACATGCTGCGCAGCAGCGTGTTCCACATGTGCCAGTGGGTCTCGACGAACCCGGGCAGGACGATCATGCCACGGGCGTCGATGCCCGCGACGCCGGGCGCGTCGAGCCCGCGCCCCACGGCTACGATCCGGCCACTCGTCACGAGTACATCCCCGTCGGGGATATCTCCCGGCTCGCTCTCCATGGTGATCACGTAGCCGCCGCGGATGACGAAGGTGCCTGGCTCGGTCATAATGCCATCCTGTACGAGAATCGGGCCGCCGATATGAGCAGGGAGCCGCACGACATGGTGGAGATCAAGACGGATGCGGCGCTCGACGCGATGCGGGAGGCCGGGCGCATCGTCGCGGACGCGCTCGCGGCGGTCCGGCATGAGGCGGCGGTGGGAATCCGGCTGCGGGAGCTCGACGAGGTGGCCCGCACGGTCATTTTCGGGGCAGGCGCACGCTCCCCGTTCCTCAATTACGTGCCTTCCTTCGCCCCGACGCCGTTTCCCGCGGTGATCTGCGCGTCGGTCAATGACGTGGTGGTGCACGGCATCCCCGACGGCTACCGGCTGCGTGACGGCGACCTGGTGAGCATCGACTGCGGCGCGGAGGCGGACGGCTGGGTCGGCGATGCCGCCGTCAGCTTCATCGTCGGGACGCCCCGGCCCGACGACATGCGGCTGATCGAGACCACCAGCCAGGCTCTCGACGCGGGGATCGCCGCCGCTGTCGCCGGCGCGCGGATAGGGGACATCGCGCACGCGGTCGGCTGCGTGGGCCGCGCCGCCCGATACGGCATACCGGCCGACTTCGGCGGGCACGGGGTCGGCCGCCGCATGCACGAGGATCCGCACGTGCCGA